>OGOO01002184.1_pt1 | contig 14815 bp, 9 predicted proteins | sample 1552651 | NCBI WGS metagenome assembly OGOO01 (sample SAMEA2580118, study PRJEB22360) | human gut metagenome | biome: human gut; feature: human-associated habitat; material: faeces | place: Denmark | collected 2008/2010 | reverse complement strand
GGGTGGTGATGAACGACGAGTCGATCATGTACCAGTTCTCGCGGTCGTTCTGCTGTTTCTGGTTGACGATCGAGTAGAGCACCGCGCCGCTTTCGCCCACGGTGAACGAGCCGAATTCGGTGAAGATGTTGGGTTCCTCGACGCCGTTGCGTTGGCAGATGTTCTTGATCTGCGCCACGATCTCCTCGGTGAGGTACTCGTAGTCGTATTCGAAGTTGAGCGAGTTCTTGATCGGGAAACCGCCGCCGATGTTGAGGCTGTCCAGCTCGGGACAGATGGCCTTCAGCTCGCAGTAGACGTTCATGCACTTCGACAGCTCGTTCCAGTAGTAGGCCGTGTCCTTGATGCCGGTGTTGATGAAGAAATGCAGCATCTTGAGCTGGAATTTCTTGCTGTTGCGGAGTTTTGCCTTGTAGAAATCGACGATGTCGTTGTAGCGGATTCCCAGCCGCGAGGTGTAGAAGTCGAACTTGGGTTCCTCCTCGCAGGCGATGCGGATGCCGACCTTGCACTTCTTGGTGAACGAGTCCTCGAACAGCTCCAGCTCCTCCTTGTTGTCCAGCACGGGGATCGTGTTCGAGAAACCGTCGTTGACGAGCTGGGCGATATTCTCGACGTACTGCGGGCGTTTGAAACCGTTGCAGATGATGTAGCGGTCCTTGTCGATGATGCCGCCGTCGTAGAGGGCGTTGATGATGTGGATGTCGTAGGCCGACGAGGTTTCCAGATGGATGTCGTTCTTCATGGCCTCTTCCAGCACGAACGAGAAGTGGCTCGACTTGGTGCAGTAGCAATAGTTGTACGAACCCTTGTAGTCGACCTTCGCCATCGCCACGTTGAACATGCGCTTGGCGCGGTTGATCTGCTGGGAGATCTTCGGCAGGTAGGTGATTTTGAGCGGAGTTCCGTACTGTTTGATCAGTTCCATCAGCGGAATGTCGTGGAAATTCAGCTCGTTGTCCTCGACGGAGAACTCATCCTGCGGGAAATCGAACGATTGTTCGATCAGGTCGATGTACTTGTCTTTCATGGCTCGTTCGGTAAAGTTTTTACAATCCGGCCCGGTTACTTTGCAATTTTCGGGCGAAAGTAGCTCGCCCGGATTTTGGAAAAAATCGGGATGCAAAATAGGCGAATATTTTTCGGATAACCAACACTTTGCCCGATTATTTTGAAAAAGCCCTCCGGAATATTGCTTTTTCCGCTGAAAAAGGGTAATTTTGAACCCGGATTTAAAGGATTTTCAACCGTGCTGATTCATACCCTGATACAATATCTGGAGTCGCACAGGCGGCTCGTCGTACCCCAACTCGGAACGTTCATCGTCAAGGAGCCGGGCCGGAGCGTCGTCTTTTCGGAACTGCTCAAGCGCGACGACGGCGTGCTGCGGGGGCTTCTCCGCGCCGGGGGGATGGGCGAACTGGAGGCCGCGGGCGAGATCGACCGCTTCGTTTTCGAGATCCGCCACGCCGTGGAGCATGGCTCGGAGTACCGCCTGGAGGGCTTCGGGGTGATGAAACCCGGTCCCAATGCGACCATCGCCTTCGTCTACGAGCCGCAACCCGCGTCGGAATCCCCCGCGCAAGAACCGGCTGCCGGGAAACGTCAGCCGCTGCAACCCGAGAAGGTGGCCGAGGCCGTCAAGACGGCTTTCACGGAGCCGCGCGTGTCGACTTCGGCGAAGATGAATCCCGATCCTTCGGTGCGGGGGCTGCGCTATGGCAAGCCGCCGAAGAACACCGATGCCTACCGCTACGTCGACCGCGTGCCGCGCCGCCGCGCCGACCGGTTCATCTGGATCGCCGTGATCGCCGCCCTGCTGGCCGTGGCGGCCATCGCCTTCGGACTTTGGCGCGACGCCCGGGAGAAGCAGGCCGAAAACGAATACATCGAACTTCCGCAGGCGGCGGAACTCCCGTCCGCCGCGTCCCAACCCGAACAACTCGAATAAATGACAGAGATCACCACCGTAAAACAACGCTTCGGCATCATCGGCAACTCCCCGCTTCTGGACAGGGCGCTGGAGGTGGCCCTGCGTGTGGCCCCTACCGACCTGACGGTGCTCGTTACGGGCGAGAGCGGTGTGGGCAAGGAGTTTTTTCCGCAGGTTATCCACGCCTATTCCGCGCGCAAGCACAGCAAATACATCGCCGTCAACTGCGCGGCGATTCCCGAGGGTACGATCGACTCCGAACTGTTCGGCCACGAGAAAGGCTCCTTTACCGGCGCCGTGGAGGCCCGCAAGGGGTATTTCGAGGAGGCTGAGTAGGGGGCATCCTCCGTGGACGGGGTGCCCAACCTGCCGCATCCGACGCAGGCGCGCCTGCTGCGCGTGCTTCAGACGGGCGAGTATATCCGCGTCGGTTCGTCGAAGGTGCAGAAGACCAACGTCCGCGTGGTCGCCGCCACGAACATGAACCTCCAGGAGGCCATCGCCCAGGGGCGTTTCCGCGAGGACCTTTACTACCGTCTGGGGACGGTCCCCATCACGGTTCCCTCGCTGCGCGAACGCCCGGAGGACATTCCGCTGCTGTTCCGCAAGTTCGCCGCCGACGTGGCCGTGCAGTACCGCATGCCCGCCGTGACGCTCGACGATGCGGCGCGCGAGATGCTGAAGAACTACTACTGGCGGGGCAACATCCGCCAGCTGAAGAACGTCGCCGAGCAGATTTCGGCCATCGAGCAGACCCGGGTGATCACCTCCGAGGTGCTGGCGAAATACCTGCCCCCGCAGGGCGGGGGCGCGCCGATGGCCGCCGGGACGATGCGCATGGACGACACGATGTCGACCGAGCGCGAACTGCTCTACAAGGTGCTGTTCGACATGCGCGCCGACATCAACGACCTCAAGCGGATGATCTCCGAACTGATGAAGGGCGGCGTGCCGTGCCCCGAGCCGGTCCGTGACGTCAAGGCCCTGCTGCCGACCACGGCGCAGAGCAGCTACGTTCCGGCCGTCGCTTCCTATCCCCAGCCTCCGGTCTATGCCGAGAGCCAGGAGGTGACTGACGAGCCGCCCCGCGAGATGACCAAGGCCGACATGCAGCGCGAGCAGATCATCCGTGCCCTGCGCCGCAACAACGGCCGCCGCCGCGAGGCCGCTGCCGAACTTTTCATGTCGGAGCGCACACTATACCGCAAGATAAAGGAGTTAGGAATTGAAGACAATTCCTGACTCCAATTAAAAATTAAGAATTAAAAGAATGCGCAGATTCCGAGATAATTTTTCATTTTTCATTTTCCGTTTTTCATTGCTGGCTATCGCCGCGGTGATGACCGGTTGCGGCGTGTCCATCAAATACTCGCTGTCGGGCGCCTCGATTCCGCCCGACGCCAAGACCTTTTCGGTGGCCTACTTCCCCAACAACGCCACGATGGTGTCGCCGATTTTGAGTTCCACGCTCACCGAGGCGCTGGTCGACATGTTCACGCGCCGCACGCGCCTGATGCAGGTCGACGAGGGCGGCGACTTCGCCTTCGAGGGCGAGATCGTCAACTATACCTCGACGACGGCTTCGGTTTCGAGCGACGACTACGCCCTGCTCAACCGCCTGACGATCACCGTCAAGGTGCGCTTCACCAACGCCCTCGACGAGAAGATGTCGTTCAACCGCACCTTCCAGGCCTACGAGGACTACGACTCCACGAAACTGCTTACGGAGGTCGAAGGCGAGCTGATCCCCCAGATCGTCGACAAGATCGTGACCGACATTTTCCAGGCCGCGGCCTCCAACTGGTAATTCCGACGCGCGATGTCCGACCTGAAAACATACTTTGCGGCGCCCGGCCGGGCGGAGACGCCTTCCGCTGCCGAAGCCGGGGACCTTGCGGTGCGCTTCCCGTGGTTCCTTCCGGGGCGTATCCTGCGCGAGACGCTTACGGGCGAATCCGATCCGCGGGTGGCGCTGACGGCCCCGTGGCGGGCCGAGAGTTCGCTGCGCAGGGCCGCCGTCGACGCCTCGGCGCTCACGCAGCTTTCCTCGGAGGAGATCATCGACCGTTTCCTGCAGGAAGAGGACCTGCGCATCGTCGCCGGCGAGGGCGAACCCGAGGAGGAGGTCGTTCTGCAGCCCGAACTGGACGACGACGACGAGGTGGTCACCGAGGAGCTGGCCGAAATCTATCTCGCTCAAGGCCTTCGGGACAAGTCCGTGGCGATTTATCGCAAATTAAGTTTGCGAAATCCCGAAAAAAGTGTTTACTTTGCCGAACTTATTGGCAAAATAGAAAACAATATTAAAATTTAAGGTAATATGTTATACACGATTTGCATTGCCCTGATACTCGTTGCGAGCGTACTGGTGATCCTGGCGGTATTGGTGCAGAACCCCAAGAGCGGCATGGCCGCCAATTTCGGCGCGTCGAACCAGGTGATGGGTGTGCGCGAGACTACGAACTTCCTGGAGAAATTCACCTGGTCGATGGCTATTGCCATCGTGGTTTTGAGCCTTGCGGCTACGTTGGCCATGGACCGCGGTCTGGTCGCCGACAGCAATTTGGAGATTTCGAAGGACGCCAAGGCGCTTCAGGAGCGGGTCATCGAATCCGAGGCCGCCACTACGATGCCGCAGGCCGAGATTCCCTCTGCCGGACAGACCGAGCAGCAGCAGGCCGAGTAGCCTCCGCGCTCCGTCCGGAAACGCCGGAGGGGGGGGAGACCTCGCCGTTATAGAAGACCGTGGATTCTTTCCGCGGTCTTTTTTTCGCCCGTCCGGAGGAGGTCCCGCATGGGACGATTCATCGGGGGCCGGAACGGTCCCGCAACAGAGACCCCGGAGGGGCCGCCTTGCAATATCCGAGGTTGTTTGCCTCCCGGAACGGGACGGTGAATTCCCGCCCGTGTTTTGCGTACGGCCGGAACCTCTCCGATTCATGTATTGGAAAAGCCCGCGGGATGCTCCGCGGGCTTTTTTGTGCCGCTTCGAATCGCTCCGGGAGGCGGCGCCCCCCCCCACGCGTTGGATTATTCTGAATATCTGTCGATTACGATCTTCCGGCCACTCATGGGTGCCCCCCCCCTTGGGCGAAACCGGTCAGAGATGCTGCGGACTGAAAGCCCCGATGGTCTTGATCCGCTCCTCGAAATCGTCGCGCGAGACGAGCGTGTGCCCCTTGATCTTCGACCGGTAGTTGTAGATCGTGCTCACGGAGTAACGCAGCAGCGCGGCGATTTTCGACGAGTCGTTGATGCCCAGCCGGATCAGCGCGAAGATGCGCAGCTCGGTCGTCAGCAGCTCGCCCTTTTTCGGCTCGATGCGCGCCTCCTTGTCCAGCAGGGAGTTGAAATCCTCGATGAACGTGGGGTAGAGTTGCAGGAACGTCGTGTCGAAGTTGCGGTAAAACTCCTCCAGTTCGCGGCTGTCGCCGTCGGTCGGGGAGTACTCCTTCCGCAGTTCGTCGACGCGGCCGTCGCGCAGCAGGCGGCGTACGTGGCGGCGCGAGTCGATGATCTTGTCGATGTACTCCGAGCACATCGTCAGGAAGATGCCGATATACTCCTCCTTCACTTCGTTGGCCTCTGAAATCTGGCTGTTCAGTCCTGCCAGTCGCTTGTTGATGTGCTGGAGGTCTTTGTTCGAGATGTTGAGCCGGTTGTTGGCCTGCTGCAATTCGAGCCGCGCGAGGTTCAGCTTGCGGTTCTGCCGCAGGACGAAGACCACACCCCCGAGGGCCAGCAGCATGAAGCAGCCGATCGACACGACGAAGATGTTGTACATGGCGTCCATCCGCTGCCGCCGGACCTGGTAGGCTTCTTCGATGACGTGCAGCGCCAGTGCGTCCTGCCACGGGCGAAGCCGCGAATTGAAGAACCGTGCGTCGTCCATCACGATCCGCATGTAGCGCATGGCGCGCTGGATGTTGTCGTCGTCGAGCAGCGTGTTGGCGAGGCTTTTCAGTGCGGCGTTGTCGCGGATCGCCAGCTGGATGTCGGTCATCGCCGAGCGTGCGAACCACACCTGCGCCGTGGGCGTGTCGTCCATCAGGTCCGCCACGAGGGCGCGCATGTACGACGCCTCGGCATATTCGCGCGAAAGGGGTTGCAGGGCGCTGCACAGCCGTTCGGAAATCTCCACGGCCTGCGGGTAGTCGCGGGCGCCGATCGCCTGGCGGAGCCGGAAGTTGAGGTGCGTGACCGACTCCGGTTCGGTGTTCTCCACGATCAGCTGGGCGTAGATCACCGTAAGCCGCCACGATTCGTGTCCCTGCGCCGAGTCGTGGGAGTAGAGCTGGAGTTCGTCGTTGAGTTTGTGGCGGGCGATGTAGTAGTCGACCAGCTGCCTGCGGTCCAGCGCCGTGGTGTCGACCAGTTTCAGCATGTTCGCCGCTTCGAGGTAGATACCCGCCGAACTGTACAGGTATGCCAGCTGGATACGGCTCTCGTTGAGGTGCCCCGCGTCGTTCATGCGCGTCGCCAGGGCGATGTTGCGGTAGAGGTAGTCGATGGTCGAATCGGCCTGGTAAGGGGTGTATTCGTCGATCAGCTGCTGGTTGAGGATGTAGCGCTGGGCGTCCGAGAAATCCGATTTCCGGAGGATGTTTTTCAGCGATTCGATCCGCTGTTCGCGTCCGGCGATGTAGGAGTCCCGGTGCGAAAGGGTGGCGTCGAGCTGTGAAAGCACGCTTTTCAGGTCGTTTTGTGCCGAGGCGGCGAGCGTTGCGGCGAGCAGCAGTACGGTTGACAGAAGGTTTCTCATGTGCGGACGGTTCACGGTTTGTTCCTGACAAAGATCGGAAAAAGGACGGATGGTTCCAAGACCGAATCGGGTACGGTGCGGTACTTTCCGGCTGATAAAAGTGTCGTTACGGCACCAAAGATAGGAATAATCCCGGGAAAATCAATACCGGGCGGCGCGCTTTCCGCCGGTCGGACCGTCCGGCCGTTTTTCCCGGCAGGACGGGCGGCCGGCCCGGCGAACGGAACGTGCTCCGGGAGCCGGATTTATTTAAAATATTTTATTATATGCCGTTTCCGGGCTTCCGGGGCAGTTGTGAAAATTCCGATCAATCTACTTTTTTTTGCAATCGTCAAATAATTAATATATTGAATATCAAGTAGGTGTATTTTTATAAACGGGTTTTGAGTTTACAATTTGCTGTTTAAATTTTTTTCATGTCGCGGAGGATAGTTACTTTTATTTAAGCGGAAATAAGGCGATGAAGTGTCGATTTTTTAAGAACTGCGCCTTACCTATTTATAATATTAACTTAAAACTTAAAAACCTTAAATTCCTATGGCACATTTTTGCAAGAAACTGCAAGCGGACTGCCGGAGAGGGTGGATGCTGGCACTGACGGCGATGCTGATCGTCTTTGCGCCGGCGGCCTTCGCCCAGTCGGCGCCGACAGTGACGGGAACGGTCACCGACCAGTCGGGACAGCCCGTTATCGGAGCCACGATCATCGAGCAGGGAACTACGAACGGCGCTACGACGGGCGTGGACGGCTCTTATTCCCTCAAACTGCGAGGGGGGGGGAATTCTGCTAACCTGATTTTCCAGTCGCTCGGATTCGTTTCGCAAACGGTCGCCGTGAACGGCCGCACGAAGATCGACGTGAAACTCGCCGAAGACGCCGTGGCCCTCGATGCTGTGGTGGCGATCGGTTACGGCACGGTCAAGCAGAAGGACCTCACGACGGCCGTTTCGGTCGTCAAGACCGACGACCTGGCCCGCCGCCCGATCACCTCGGCCTCGGGCGCCCTTCAGGGCAAAGCCGCCGGCGTGCAGGTCATCCAGCCCAACGGCTCGCCCGGACAGGGCATGGTGGTCCGCGTCCGCGGCGCTTCGTCCATCTCGTCGAGCAACGACCCGCTCTATGTGGTCGACGGCGTTCCCGTGGGCGAAGGAAACTACGCCATCGCTTACCTCTCTCCCAACGAAATCGAGTCGATGCAGGTGCTGAAGGACGCCTCGTCGGCCGCCATCTACGGTTCGCGCGCCGCCAACGGCGTGGTGCTCATCACCACCAAGCAGGGCAGCCGGAAACGGGGCCCCGAGATTTCGTTCTCGACCTTCGTCGGCATTTCGAAGGTGACCAAGAGCTACGACGTGCTCAATGCCCGGCAGTACCGCGACCTGATGGAGGAGAACGGCGCCGTGTCGGGGCTTCCGGCCGATCTGACCGACCGGACCGACTGGTTCGACGAAACCTACTCGACGGGCGTCAACCAGAACTACCAGTTCTCGGTCTCCAACGGCGATGAAAACTCGTCCTATTACCTCGGCGGCGGCTACACCAACGAAAAGGGCATCATCAACACCACCTCTTCGGACCGTTACAACGTGAAGGCCAGCTTCGACAAGAAGATTTTCAAATGGGTTTCGGCCAACGCCTCGACGACTTTCTCGCACTACACCACCAAGGGCACGATCATCTCGGGTCAGGGCGCCAACCGCGCCGGCGTGGTGGTGTCGGCCATCACGACTCCGACCTACGCTCCGATCTGGGACCCCGAGAATCCCCAGCAGTTCTACAATAATTTTTACGGCGCCAACCTCACCTCGCCGCGTGAGAACATGGCCCGCACGGATTACAACCAGGATGTCACCGACCGCCTGCTGCTCTCCGGCGGCCTGACGTTCTACCTGGCCAAGGATCTGACCTTCAAGTCGACGGTTTCGATGGACCGCCGCTGGGTCCACTCGTCGTCGTTCCTCGACCCGATCCGCACCTCCTACGGACGGACGCAGCACGGAACCGCCTCGGACACCCGTTCCGACGATATGCGCATGATTTACGACAACATCCTGACCTGGAACAAATCGTTCGACCGCCACAGCCTCGAAGTGATGGCCGGCACGTCGGCCACGACCTCCGTGTGGGAGCAGTTGAGCGGCTCGCGCTCCTATTTCTCCTCGACCAACAACAACGCCATTCCCAACCTGAACGGCGGTAACAACGGCGGCGTCCGCGGCCAGAGCTACGGCAAATCGGAGTGGTCGATCATGTCCTATCTGGCGCGCGTGTCGTACAACTACGACAGCAAGTACCTCGTGACGGCCAATTTCCGCGCCGACGGTTCCTCGAAGCTGGCTCCCGGCCACCGCTGGGGTTACTTCCCCTCGTTCTCGGCCGCGTGGCGTATCTCGGGCGAGAAGTTCCTGCGCGACGTGTCGTGGATCAACGACCTGAAACTGCGCGCCGGCTGGGGACAGACCGGTAACCAGGCGGGTCTGGCGGAGTACGGCTGGATGCAGCAGTACAGCACCAACTACTACGACTGGACGCTGACCGAGAATGCGCAGGCCGTGCCGACGGTCGGCGGTCGCAGCAACATCAAGAACGAGGACCTTACGTGGGAGACCTCCTCGCAGACCAACGTCGGACTCGATTTCGCGCTGCTGAACAACCGTTTGAGCCTCTCGCTCGACTATTACTACAAGTACACCAAGGACATGCTGATGAGCGTGCCTCTGCCCTCGCCCTATCCCAACATCACGCGCAACGACGGCGAGATGTCGAACCAGGGCTTCGAGATCACCCTTTCCTCGGTCAACATCGCCCGGAAGGATTTCAACTGGTCGACCGACCTGAACGTTTCGCTCAACCGCAACAAGGTCGAAAAACTCAACCTGAAGCAGGTATACTACTACGCCACGACCTCCGACGCGACCAACGACAACGTCGTGCGCATGACTCCGGGCCACCCGCTTTCGATGTTCTGGGGCTATGTCTCCAAGGGGGTCGATCCCGAGACGGGCGACCTGGTTTACGAGGACCGCAACGGCGACGGCGAGATCACGCCGCTGGACAAGACCTGGATCGGCAACGCCAATCCCAAGTTCACCTTCGGCATGACCAACAACTTCTCGTGGAAGGGGCTTAACCTGAACATTCTGATCACGGGCTCCTACGGCAACGACATTTTCAACGCCTCGCGCATCGAGACCGAGGGCATGGCTTCGGCCAACAACCAGACCACCACGGTCCTGCGGCGCTGGCGCATTCCGGGCCAGCAGACCGACGTGTTCCGCTCGGACAACCCCGCCTGGAACGTGAAGAATTCGTCCTACTGGGTCGAGGACGGCTCCTACCTCAAGGTGAAGAACATCACCCTGTCGTACGACATCACCTCGCCGAAGCTCAAGCGCATCAACATCACGCGCATCCAGCCTTACATTTCGCTCCAGAACTTCATCACCTGGACCGGCTATTCGGGCTACGATCCCGAGGTGAGCCAGTCGGAAAGCGCCACGCAAATGGGCATCGACTGGGGAACCTATCCCAACGTGCGCACGGTCGTCGTGGGTCTGAATCTTACTTTCTAACCGCTGAAAAAAGAACCGATTATGAAAAAGATATTTTTAATTGCCGCGGGTCTCTCGCTGGGGGTTGCCACCACGTCGTGCAGCCTTGAGAAATTCCCCGAGACGATGTATGCCGAGAACAACACCTCCGGCACGGGCGACAGCGAGACGGCCATCAACACCCGCGAACTGCTCGAAGGCCAGCTTACGGCCATGTACAACTACATGAAGGGCGATCTCCAGACCTACTGGTATCAGCTGATCACGCTCGCCGAGGCGCGCGCCGACAATGCCTACGGCGGCAACATGGCCGAGACGAAGGTCGTCAGCGTCGAGTCGAACCACATCGACAGCGACAACGAATTCGCCTCGAACCTGTGGAACTACTCGATGAACGCCGTGGACTATGCCAACCAGGTCATCTGCAACATCGATCTGGTGAAGGAGAACGATCCGTCGCTCACCGACAAGGAGTATCAGGAGTGGCTCTCCGAAGCGCTCTGCTGGCGCGCCTATATCTGGATGAACATGATGCAGCTTTTCGGAGAAATCCCGATGCTGACCGAAATCCCGCCCGCCATCAACGCCGGGAACGTCGAGGAGGTCTATCCGCTCTATTTCCCGGCCCGCGTGTCGAAGCAGACCGTCGGCGAGCAGATCGTCAAGGACATCGAGGAGTATGCCTGCAAATACGCCCCCGACATGGACGCTTCGAACAAGTTCCGCATCACCAAGGGTTTCGCCTACGGCCTGATGGCCCGTTTCTACTCCATGCGCGAGTTCCGCGACTGGTCGAAGGTCGTCTCGGCCTGCGAAGCGGTCGAAGGGATGGGGTACAGCCTTTGCGACAAGTACGGCGACCTGTGGGCCTACACCACCGGCGATACGGGCATGGCTGCGATGAACACCCGCGAGTCGATTTTCGAGGTGCAGTGGACCAGCCAGACCTCGGGTTCGTGGATGTGGATGATGTTCCACCGCAACGCCTATGTCCCGGGCGACAGTTTCTCGTGGGCCAAGTGGTGCACGCCGTCGCGTAACCTGACGAAGGCTTACGACGCCGAGGGCGACACCGAGCGCAAGAATGCGTCGGTCGTCTACGACGAATGCGGCTGGTCGTACCACTATCCGAGCGACGAATACGCTTTCATGCACAAGTTCCCGACCAACGTGACCCCGGTTTACCTGATGCGTCTGGCCGAGATCCGGCTCCTGCATGCCGAAGCGCTGGCCAATACGGACGATCCGGGAGGCGCCGCCGACATCGTGGACGAGATCCGCGGCCGCGCCGGCATTGGCAAGCTGACTGCGGCGCAGCGCGCGTCGGCCGACCTGATGCGTGAAGCCGTGCTCCACGAACGCCGTCTGGAACTGGCCATGGAGGGCTTCCGTTGGTTCGACCTGATGCGTTACGGCGACGACTATTCGAAACTGTTCGAAATCTGCGACGGCGTCAACATCAAGGGCTCGGCGTCCTACGACTCCTACTTCCAGACCCGCCGCGCGATGAACGACAACCGCGTGCTGATGCCGGTGCCGACTTCAGTGCTGGAGGATAACACCAACATCGAACAAAACCTGGGCTATTAACCTTAAAATTGCGATTCTGCCATGAAATTTACGATCAATAACAACCTGCGCCTGCTGACCTGCCCGCTGCTGCTCGCCGGAGCCGTATGCTGTTCCAGCGGGAACGATGGCGACACGCCGGCTCCCGGTCCTGGCCCCGATCCCTCGCCCGTGACGGGCGATGTTCTCGCCTACGTCACCTCGGCCGACGGCAACCGCCTGTTCACGGAGGAGGGACTCGACTACTCGAAGGTCTCGATGTCGCCCTACCGGGTTACGATCGACCCCTCGACGACCTACCAGACCGTCGACGGTTTCGGCCCGGCCATCACCGGCGCCACGTGCTACAACCTGCTGCAAATGTCGCAGGCCGACCGCACGGCGATCCTCCGGAAGTGCTTCGACCCCGAGACCGGAGCCGGTTTCAGCTTTATCCGCGTGCATATCGGCGGCTCGGACTTCTCGATGGACGAATACACCTGCTGCGACCGGGAGGGCATCGAGTTCTTCGCCATTCCCGCCGTGGAGAAGGATGGCATCTTTCCGGTGCTGAAAGAGATTCTGGAGATCAATCCCGAAATCAGGATCATGGGTTCGCCGTGGTCGTGCCCCAAATGGATGAAGGGCACGGTCGCCGACCCCTCGAAACCCTACGATTCGTGGACCGGCGGGCGTCTCAATCCCGCCTATTACGACGATTACGCCGAGTATTTCGTGCAGTGGGTGACCGAGATGGAGGAGAACGGATTCCCGATCTACGCCATCACGATGCAGAACGAGCCGCTGAACAAGGGCAATTCGATGTCGCTCTACATGCCGTGGGAGGACCAGCTGGCCTTCGTCAAGAAACTCGGCCCGGCATTCCGCAAGGCGGGCATCAACACCAAGATCCTCTGCTACGACCACAACTACAACTACGACAACGTCGCCGGCCAGCAGAACTACCCGCTCAACATCTACGCCGACGCCGATGCTGCGCAGTGGGTCGATGGCTCGGCCTGGCACAACTATGGGGGCAGCGTGAGCGAGCTGGACAACATCCGCGCCGCCGCGCCCGACAAGACGATCTACTTCACCGAGGCTTCGATCGGCACGTGGAACTACAATTTCGAGAGCTGCGTGATCGACGACTTTGAGTCGATCTTCCTGGGGACGTTGAGCCGCTACGGCAAAGGGGTTCTGCTGTGGAACCTGATGCTCGACGACAAGGGCGCTCCGAACCGCCCCGGAGGCTGTACGACTTGCTACGGGGCCATCGAGATCAGTTCGTCGGATTACAAGACGCTCAAGTACAACAGCCACTATTACGACCTGGCCCAGTGCGCCAAGGTCATCCGGCCGGGTGCCGTGCGCATCGGCGCGTCGGGTTACACGGCGTCGGGGCTGACCTACCTGGCCTTCCGGAATCCCGACGGATCGAAAGCCTTCGTGGCGCTCAACAGGAGCGCCGGCGAACAGACCGTCGCCGTGTATGAAAACGCCGACCGTTCGTTCAAATACACCATCCCGGCCAAGTCGATCGCCTCGTTCCGCTGGGGCGCCGGAGCCGAAAACTAACCTTTAAAATTCGCAGAACATGAAAACGCTGAAATACATCGCACTGTCGCTGCTCGTCGCTGCCTCGACGACGGCGTGCAAGGACGATCCCGAACTGCTCACCACCGACGTCGGTCCCGAGATGACCGTCGTTTCGGCCGATGCGTCGGGCGTCTACGGCGGCAAGGTCGACTTCGAGGTGACGATGACCGACCGCTATGCGCTCTCGACGCTCAAGGCGCAGGTATTCTTCGACGACGAGATGGTCGCCGAGGAGGTGATCCGCACCAAAAGCGACGGAACCTACACGGGGGCTGTGACGCTTCCCTTCTACAAGAACATTCCCGACGGCGAGGCCACGCTGCGCTTCGTGGGGCAGAACGTGCGCTTCGGAACGACGACCGTCGACCGGCCGCTCGCCGTATCGCGTCCCAAGCCCGCCTACCTGACGTTCTTCCTCGATGACGCGGAGTACCGCATGGAGCCTACGGGTAACGACTACGAATACGCCGTGACGGACGAGTTCCCGCAGAAGCCGCAGGGCTATATCGCGACGCCCGAACTCGACGCCGCCGGGAATGTTGTGCCCTTCGGCTACGACTCCGGGCCCGGCGGCATCGTCTCCGATTCCACCGACGCCATTCCCTTCGCCAATTCGAATGCCGGGGAGTTCACGATCACCTTCAACCTGCTGACCTTCGAGGGTTCTCCTTTCATCAAACTGCTCTTCGGCGAGACGGAGATGACGATGGTCGACAATGACAATTACAGCATCGTCACCACGCTGACCAAGGGCCGGACCTACACGCTGACGGGCGTTTCGGACTTCGCCGACTGGGATGTGGACCGCGACTTCTTCGAACGCGCCGATGTTTCCGATCCCGAGACGCTGACCTTCCTGCCGATGACGGGCATGTACAAGGTGACGGCCAATTTCAAGCACCGCTACCTGAAGATCGAGGCCATGAAGTCGGCGACGGAGCTTGCCACGCTCAACGACGACGGTTCGGGAGCCATCTGGGCCATCGGCGGCATGGAGGTCGGCAAGCCGACGCTGAAAAACGCCGCCAGCTGGAGTCCCGAGGACGGGGGCTTGTGTCTGGCGCGCGTCGCCGACAAGAAGTACCAGCTGACGCTCGTTGCGGGAATCTCGCTCAACGCCTCTTCGTTCGACTTCAAGTTCTTCCACCAGAAGACCTGGGGCGGGGAATTCGGCGGCAAGGACATTTCGACCGCGAGCGATTTGGTGAAGATCAGCGATTCGGGCAACCTGGGCCTGGTGGAGGGCAAGACGCTCGACCTGGGCGGCATCTACCGCTTCACGGTGGACATCACGGGCGGCAATACGGCGGCCGTGCTGACCGTCGAGAAGGTGGGCGAGCAACAGCTTCCGCCGGCCGACATCACTGTCAACGGAACGCCGATGGCTCAGCTCGACGTGGACAACTACCAGCTGGACCTCG
>OGOO01002178.1_pt1 | contig 14835 bp, 10 predicted proteins | sample 1552651 | NCBI WGS metagenome assembly OGOO01 (sample SAMEA2580118, study PRJEB22360) | human gut metagenome | biome: human gut; feature: human-associated habitat; material: faeces | place: Denmark | collected 2008/2010 | reverse complement strand
ATTCTGGAATCTTACTTATGTTCTCAATTTCAAGTGAGGGGTAACCATTCCCATCTTATAAGGAGGATATCACATGTATTATAAAGTAATCAAAAATGATGAAGTCGTAGATGTCCTTAATCATATCCTGTATATCAAATATCAGGAGAAACATAGTCTGTTGCTTCTATGTGATATCACAGAAGCACAGGCTATTTTAAGTTCAGACGGAAAATATGGATGGCACATTGAAGGTCTCTATAATTTTCCGCCTGATAATGACATCTATGCAATAAAAGAAATTTCAAAATATGAATATGACAAATTGAAGAGGTGATCACAGCATGGCGTTAATTCCAACCTGGTATTCTGCATCAACTAAGCAAATTGCAGAAAAGGCTTTACAAAGAGGGGTGCTAAAATACCCAGGACTTTGTTACATCCAAGACAGTAAGAGTATAGCGTGGGTGACCATCGACAACACATTAGAATATGTCAAAGGAGATAAACAGATTACAGATGTAAAATGCATCGGATCAAATCTTATGTTTTTCTCTGGAGATAAACTGCTTTTCTCTTATGACATATCTATGACTGATGAAGATAAAGATCATATTATTGAAGAGGTCAAGAAAACAATCGGATTGGATAATTATGTCAAATCTTCTGAGCTTTCTACTCTTTTAGATAATATAATCGGTAATCTTGAAGATAAGTCCACTGTTGTAGACTATATCAACAGCTTATCTTATAACAAATTATTTGACGTACCTATTGTAAATCTTATAGGTACACTTACTGTTCCTGTGAAGATATCATCACTCGATGATGGTATTTATAAAGTAAAAGGCCAATGTATCATTGGCGGAAACAATACTACTGTTCAATCTTCTGCAGACGATGTTCTGTATCTTGTATCTCATGATGCTGATACTTCCAGCACAACAATCACAAAAATGCAAGGAAAATCTATTACATTGTATTTCATTCAGCAAGATGGTGAATATACGACTGATCGTTATATCACTGAAAGCTGGATTAATGAACAGAATTTTGCAACCCGCTTTGCGCCTTTTGTCAACGAACGTAACGTGATGGGCATCATGGACGAATTAAGCGAAGCGCAACTACATATAGAACAGAATGTAAATGCTAAAATGGTATTCTTCGACTTCTCGCTGAAGATGATTGTACTGTTGAAGCAATAATAAATATATAAACTTATGGAATATAAACTTCATAATGGAAGCGGTGGCCTTTGCTGCAAAGGATGCTCCCGACAAGATAAAAAGCTGAACACCTACGATTGGCTGGCGGACATTCCGGGCAATGCAGAAGAGAGTGACATGGTGGAAGTGCAATTCAAAAATACCCGGAAGGGATATTTTCGGAACAGCAACAAGATTAAACTGGAAAAAGGAGATGTAGTTGCCGTTGAAGCGGCTCCCGGCCATGACATCGGCGTGGTTACATTGACCGGCCGGCTCGTTCCCCTGCAAATGAAGAAAGCAAACTTCAAAGCAGATACGGAAATCAAGCGTGTCTATCGGAAAGCTAAGCCGGTAGATATGGAAAAGTTCAACGAAGCCAAAGCCAAAGAACACGCTACGATGATTCGTGCACGTCAGATTGCGTTGAATCTCAATCTGGATATGAAAATCGGAGACGTGGAGTATCAGGGGGATGGCAACAAAGCTATTTTCTACTATATTGCCGATGAGCGGGTAGACTTCCGGCAGCTGATTAAAGTATTGGCCGAAGCATTCCGCGTACGTATCGAAATGAAACAAATCGGTGCCCGTCAGGAAGCAGGACGCATCGGCGGAATCGGTCCTTGCGGACGCGAACTTTGCTGCGCTACATGGATGACGAGCTTCGTCTCTGTTTCTACCAGTGCAGCCCGTTTTCAGGATATCTCATTGAATCCGCAGAAACTTGCCGGACAGTGCGCTAAGCTGAAATGCTGTCTGAACTACGAGGTGGACTGTTATGTGGAAGCTCAAAAACGTCTCCCTTCAAGAGAGATAGAGTTGGAAACGAAAGATGGCACTTTCTATTTCTTCAAAGCGGATATTCTAAGCAATCAGGTTTCTTATTCTACGGATAAAAACTTCCCAGCCAATCTGGTCACTATCAGCGGCAAACGTGCGTTTGAAGTAATCTCCATGAATAAGAAAGGGATGAAACCGGACAGCTTGCTCGAAGAAGAAAAGAAACCGGAACCAAGAAAACCAGTTGATTTGCTGGAACAGGAAAGTGTTACCCGTTTCGACCGCAGCCGGAATAATAAAGAGAGCGGCAATAACGCTAACCGGAATAATAAAAAGAAGAAAAAAGGAAACAATAATAACGGAAACCGCCCGCAACAGCAAGCAGAAGGCGGCAATCGTCCGCAACAACCTCAACGGGAGAATGAAAACCGCCCGCAACAGCCAGAAAACGGCAACAGAGGGGAAAGAGACAACCGCCCGAGAAATAACAATAACAACAACCGGAACAGAGGACAGAACCAGGGACGGAACAACGAAAACAGACGTCCGGAAAGAGGATCAAATCAGGAACGTCCACAAGGACAGGAACGGTCGAATCAGGAACGTCTGCAAGGTCAAGAACGTCCACAACAACAAGACCGTCAACGGGAACAGCAAGGACAGGAACGTCAAGAACGTCGTCCCAACCACGAGCGTCCTTCCAGACCGGAAAGAAATCAGAATCAGGAGAAACAGTCAACTAATGAAAAGCCTACTCAAGAATAGTATATTGAGTCTATTCAGCGCTTGCTTACTGACAGCCTGCAATGAACATACAGTGTATCACTCTTATCAATCCCTTCCCAACAAGGGATGGGGAAAGAGTGATACACTCTCTTTTCAGATTCCCATAACTGACAGCGTTCCCACTACTCTCCGGCTTTTTGCGGAAGTCCGCAACAGTATCGAATATCCTTATCATAACCTCCATTTATTTATCAGTCAGAATCTACAGGATTCTACGGTATGGCGCACTGATACCATTGCTTTCTGCCTGGCTGACTCTACCGGAAGATGGACGGGACACGGATGGGGAAGCATTTACCAATCGGAAACTTTTATTACATCTGTTCGCCCTTTACATCCTGCAAATTATACTATTAAAATTATGAGCGGAATGAAAGATGAAAAGTTACAAGGATTGAGCGATGTAGGTATCCGTATTGAGAAGCAGTAAGATTAGAGTCTTCTGCCACGTCCTGCATCAATGCGCAGGAAGATAAACAGCAATATCGTAAATCCCCATAAAGAAGAACCTCCATAGCTGAAGAAAGGCAATGGAATACCGATAACCGGAGTTAACCCCAGCACCATACCGATATTAATAAATAAGTGGAAAAGGAAAATACTGACAACCGAATATCCATAAACCCGCCCAAAGTTGGAAGTCTGCCGTTCGGACAGGAAGATTAATCGTAAGATCAAAATAAGGAAAGCCAACAGGACAGCAGCCGAGCCGACAAATCCTTGCTCCTCACCCACTGTACAGAATATAAAGTCGGTATCCTGTTCGGGCACGTACTTTAATTTTGTTTGCGTACCATTCAGGAATCCTTTTCCTGTCAACCCACCGGAACCGATGGCAATCTTGGACTGATTCACGTTGTATCCGGCACCGGTCAAATCTTCTTCCAAACCGAGCACTACTTTGATACGGACTTGCTGGTGAGGTTCGAGCACATTATCAAATACATAGTTACTGGAATACAGGAAGCCGACAGAACCGATTGTAAACAGGGCAATCAGGAAATAAGTACGTTGCCGCTCACTTAATGCCAAATAAATCAGATAGCCTATCACCACAATACAAAGCGCCCATTGCACCCAAACGAGGCTAAAATGTACCCAATATTCGGATATTAAATAAGCAATCAATAATATAGCCAAACTTCCACCAATGATATTGCGGGTAGCAGACCATTTCTTGCGATATACCCACACCATACCACCGGCAAATAATAAGATCAATAGTAATACGATAAATTCTCCCAGTGGTGTAGGAGTATCGGCGATAAAGACTTCATCAAAACGGATGCCGACCACAAAGTAGATTACCGCACATACGCCCACAAAAAGCACTACTCCCGGCATTCCTTCACGATAAAGAACCAGAAAAAAAGCAAGATAAACCAATGCAGATCCTGTCTCCCGCTGCCCGATAATCAATAACATCGGGAGAAGAATGATGAATCCCAGAATAAAGGCACACTTTTCTTTCTTGATACTGAATGAATAAGAATTCATGTATTTAGCCAACGCCAAGGCCGTAGCGAACTTGGCAAACTCGGCGGGTTGCAGGCTCACAGACCCCATGACAAGCCAAGAGCGTGATCCTTTGGTGTCCGGTGCTATGAAGATGGTAACAATGAGCAAGAGAATCATCCCCACATATATAATGTACGCGAACATATCATACATACGGTCTTCCAGCATCAACAGCACGAATCCGAGTCCGAAGGAACAGATAATCCACACGAACTGCTTGCCGGCACGGGTTGAGAAGTCGAGGAAGTCGCGTTCGCCATAGTCATAGCTGGCTCCGCAGACGCTAAACCATCCGCCAACAATCAGGAGCAGGTAAATAAAAATCGTTACCCAGTCCAGCGTTTTCCACAAACTATCGTTCCTCGTTACCATATAATATCACTCTGTTACTAAATTCTTCCGCCCTCAACTCGTTCTCCGGCGAGAGCTTGCCTTTCAAATACTGTTCCATCATCAGTGCGCCGAAAGGAACTCCATAAGTAGCCCCCCATCCGCCGTTCTCTACATAGACGGCAATAGCTATCTTCGGTTTGTTCATCGGCGCAAAGCCCATAAATACCGAGTGGTCGTGTCCGCGGTTCTGCGCAGTACCCGTTTTTCCACAGGCTTCCAAATCCGGAACCATCACTGACAGCATACGACAAGTTCCTCCGGTAGCTGCGCCACGCATCCCTTCTACGACTGATTCATAATGTCTTTTCTCAATAGTGGTATAGCGTGGTACGCGATAGATGCTGTCCAACTGATTATCTTGGATTTCCTTTACAATATGCGGTGTCACAAAGTATCCTCTGTTAGCTATGGTTGCTCCCAGGTTAGCAATCTGAAGGGGAGTGGATAGAATTTCCCCCTGTCCGATAGAGATACTGATTACTGTCAGTCCGTTCCAATGTCCGCGATAGGCTTTATCGTAGAACTGCGCATTCGGAATCAGCCCCCGTTTCTCTCCCGGCAAATCAACTCCCAGTTTGTAGCCAAATCCTTGCGAAACCATGTGGTCTTTCCAGACCGTAATGGCGTTTTGCGGCGAACCGTATTTACGATCGCCAAACATACGGAACAATCCCCAACAGAAATAGGAGTTGCACGATGTAGCAATAGCCGGAATCAATGGCAAGGGAGATCCGTGAGCATGGCAGCCTACTGTCAATCTTCCGTAATGGAACCCATGTGAACAAGGGAATGCCGGACTTTGTTCAGTGATGATTCCTTCTTGCAGGAACGTCAGTCCTTGCGCTGTCTTGAACGTAGATCCCGGAGGATACACTCCCATCAGGGCACGATTCAAAAGCGGTTTGGTCATATCACGTTGCAAGGCCAGATGATTCTTACCACGCTGGCGGCCAATCATCAAATGCGGGTCATAATTGGGAGAGGATACCAGACAAAGGATTTCTCCGGTCTCCGGTTCGATAGCCACAATGCTTCCAATCTTATTCTTTAATAAACGTTCGCCCAGCATCTGTAAGTCAATATCCAAACTCAATGTCAGGTTCTTGCCGGGAACGGAAGGACGGTCATATTCACCATCCATATAATGTCCCTGGATACGACCGTGCGCATCGCGAAGCAGAATCTCAATTCCTTTCTCGCCACGAAGGTACTTTTCATACGATTTCTCGACTCCTAACTTGCCGACATAATCCCCACGGATGTAGTATCCTTCTTCATCCGCTTCCATTTCTTTTGCGGAGACTTCTCCTATATCTCCCAAAGCATGGGCGGCAGCATTGTACGAATATTGACGAATGGTACGCCGTTGGATATAAAAACCACGAAACTTAAACAGCTTTTCCTGAAAGACACCACATTCTTCCGCCGAAAGTTGCGACATAAACAACTGGTTGGTATAGCGGGAATACCCCGGATTGCGGCGACGGTCTTTCATGTCGCTCATTATTTTGAGAAACTGCGCACGGGTGATATTCAGCGATTGGCATAAATCGAGTGTGTCCAGATTCTCTATTTCCTTTGGCACGATCGTTATGTCGTATGCCGGCTGGTTGAATACCAACAGTTTACCGGTCCGATCATAAATAGCGCCACGCGAGGGGTATTGGATCTTATTCAGAAAAGCGTTACTGTCAGCATTCTTCTTGTAGTCATCGGTCGTGATCTGCAATACAAAAAGACGTATCAGATAAATCAAAACAATGGAGATAGCAATGCCTCCGATTACAAATTTACGCTTCTCTAAGATATAATCTTTTGCCATCGTTACTTCTTAATCCCTTCTATAGCTATGATACAGGTTACAGTCAGAATAGTGCAAAGAAGCACTCGCAACAGTAACAGCCAAATGCTGGTAAATGAGAAGAACTCAATGGAGAGTAATGCCAGACTGTGCACAAAAACACTTGCAGTGGTATATTTTAAGAAAGGACTGATTCCCATCGTCTTAAAAGAGGGAATAAAGCTATCCGGATTATCACGGGGCGTGAACAGACGAAGTAAAGAGGGACGAAGAAAGGCAAGCAATACGGTAGCTGCCGCATTCATTCCCGGAGTATCGGAGAATATATCAATGGTCAGCCCGAAGAAAAAAGCCCACAACATCAGTTCATTCCGGGAAGTGCCGGAGCTGAATTTCAGAATAAAATAGATATAGAGAAAAGGAGTAGCATAGCCGGCAATATGTACACTATTAAGGATTAGCACCTGAAGAAGTACCAAGCCGATAAACCATCCGATTCTATGTATATAAGTAATAATCATTCTTTCATCACCTTGTTTTCAAGTTTCTTCTGTTCTTCCTGACCTGTCCGGGCTACCACCCGAACGTCACTCAACTTACCGAAATCAGTAGCCAGCTTGATTTTCAACAGATAGGAAAGTCCGTCATTAGAGTCGGACATATCATCTACCGTCCCCACCATTATACCTTCGGGAAAGACAGTGGAGAAACCACTGGTAACGACTGTATCTCCCAAATTAAACTCTGCATGACGAGGCAAGTCTTTCAGATAAGCATAGCGCGAATCTCCATGTTCCCATTTCAGGTAGCCGAAATAATCACTGCCGATAATCTTGCAACTGATATTCGACTTGCTGTTCAGTACCGAAATCACCACCGAGTAGGAAGGAGAGGTTTCATAAACAATCCCTACAATCCCATTACCATCCACCACTCCCATTTCGGAGCGAATACCGGAAGAGGAACCTTTATCGAGCGTGATATAATTATCAACCAGATTCAAACTGTTCTTTATCACATGCGCTTTAAACAACTGATAATCCGCTTGCGGCACCTGCCGGATGCTGTTGATGGCCATAGAATCGAGCTGCTGCTCTCTCAATGCTTTTTCCAGATTAGTGATCTGTTGTTCGAGCACCATGTTGCGATCCAACAGATCTTCATTGACCGATTTCAGATGAAAATAAGAGGAAATCCCTCCCGAAACTTCATAAACCGCCCCCACAACCGTATTGGCAGAAGTGAAGAATGCACTCTGCTGATAACGGTTGAACCGAAATAACAAAACAAAACTGGCTACCTCCAATAAGATGAAGAGGAACCAGTAATTGTATTTCAGAAGGAAGTTTAATAAATTCCTCATCCCCAGTTTATCTCATTAAGAAAGAGAAACGGTCTACGTTCTTCAATGCCACTCCTGTACCTTTGGCAACTGCATGCAAAGGATCTTCCGCAATATGGAAAGGAATGTTGATCTTATCGGTCAATCTCTTATCCAGTCCGCGAAGCAATGCACCACCTCCGGAGAGATAGATACCATTGTGCACAATATCAGCATACAGTTCAGGAGGTGTATTTTCCAACGCACTCAAGATAGCAGTTTCGATCTTTGAAATTGATTTCTCCAGACAGTGAGCTACTTCCTGGTAGCATACAGGCACTTCCATCGGAAGAGCCGTGATACGGTTCGGACCGTGAACGATATAATCTTCCGGAGCATCATCACCCAGTTCGGTTAAAGCAGCACCTACATTGATTTTGATACGTTCTGCCATACGCTCGCTGACTTTCACATTGTGCTGACGGCTCATATATTCGCGAATATCCTCTGTCAGGTCATCACCGGCTGTGCGGATGGAGTTGTTGGAAACGATACCTCCCAAAGAGATAACGGCAATTTCCGTAGAACCACCACCTATATCGACAATCATGTTTCCTTCCGGAGCTTCTACGTCGATACCGATACCGATTGCCGCAGCCATCGGTTCGAAAATCAAATAGACGTCACGACCGCCGGCATGTTCCGCAGAGTCACGGACAGCACGGAGTTCAACTTCCGTACTTCCCGAAGGAACGCCAATCACCATGCGAAGAGAAGGTGAAAACAAATGGTTGCGAGTATTCACCTGCTTTATCAAACCGCGCATCATCTGCTCGCAAGCATAGAAGTCGGCAATCACTCCGTCTCTCAACGGACGGATGGTACGTATGTTTTCGTGGGTTTTTTCATGCATCAACTTCGCCTTTTCCCCCACGGCAATCATCTTTTCTGTACGGCGATCCAAAGCTACAACCGAAGGCTCATCGACCACGATTTTTCCATTCGTGATGATGATGGTATTGGCTGTGCCCAAGTCCATTGCTATCTCTTGTGTAAAAGAAAATAATCCCATATTTTTAAATGAAGAATTAAGAATGAAGAATTAAGAATGAGGATGCTGTCACGTGCAGTCATTCTTCATTATTAGTTCTTCATTCTTCATTAATATTAGTGTTTAAAATGACGGATACCGGTAGTCACCATCGCCATACCGTGCTCATTGCAATAAGCAAATGATAAATCGTCTTTTACCGAACCTCCCGGTTGGATAACAGCCGTAATACCTTCTTTATCTGCAATTTCCACACAGTCGGGGAACGGGAAGAAAGCATCGGAAGCCATCACTGCACCATTCAGATCAAAACCGAATGATTTGGCCTTTTCTATTGCTTGCTTCAATGCGTCTACACGCGAAGTCTGTCCTACACCGCTTGCAAGAAGTTGCTTATCTTTTGCCAATACGATGGCGTTGGATTTGCTGTTCTTTACAATTTTGTTGGCAAACAACATATCTTCCACTTCTTCCGGAGTAGGAGCTTTGTCTGTCACAGTTTTCAGGTCGGCTACCGTTTCAATATTAGTATCTTTATCCTGCACCAATACGCCATTCAGCAAAGCGCGGAATTGTTTCTTAGGCAATTTAGCTTCCTTACGAACGAGGATGATGCGGTTCTTTTTCTGTCCCAGGATTTCGAGTGCATCCACATCATAATCCGGCGCGATAATCACTTCGAAGAAAATCTTGTTGATTTCTTCCGCAGCTTCTTTGTCGATGACACCATTCGTAATCAATACACCGCCGAAAGCAGAAACCGGATCACCGGCCAATGCGTCTTTCCAAGCTTCTAAAACTGTAGCACGGGAAGCTAATCCGCAAGCGTTGTTGTGTTTCAGGATAGCGAAAGTGAGGTCATCGAATTCGTCGATCAGGTCAACGGCTGCGTTGATGTCGAGAAGATTGTTATAAGAGATTTCTTTTCCGTGAATCTGGTCGAACATTGCTTCCAGATTTCCGTAGAAATAACCTTTCTGATGTGGGTTTTCACCGTAACGAAGTTGCTTCTGGCTATTAACAGAGCAACGGAAAGCAGAACCTTCGCCGGCATCGAAATAGTTGAAAATAGCCGAATCGTAGTGAGAAGAAACGGCAAATGCTTCTTTAGCCATCCAGCGACGTTCTTCAAGTGAAGAAGTAGCGCCGTGCTCCATCAACATATCCAATAATGGTTTGTATTGAGCTTGAGAAGCTACGATGATTACATCGTTGTAGTTCTTGGCTGCGGCACGAATCAGTGAGATTCCGCCTATATCGATTTTTTCAATAATGTCTGCTTCAGATGCACCGGAAGCTACGGTAGCTTCGAACGGATACAAATCAACAATAACCAGATCTATCTCGGGAATTTCATATTTCTCAATCTGTTGCATATCCTGTTCCAGGCCGCGACGACAAAGAATACCTCCGAAAATTTTCGGATGTAATGTCTTTACTCTACCACCGAGAATAGAAGGATAAGTGGTCAAATCTTCCACTGCCTTGCAAGGATATCCCAATGATTCAATAAACTGACGAGTTCCGCCTGTTGACAAAAACTCTACTCCCTCTTCATGAAGTTTGGTAATAATTTCATCCAAACCTTCTTTATGGTATACAGATACCAATGCAGTTTTTATTCTTTTAGACTCTGACATTGAATTGCTTATTAAGTATTTGGTGTGCAAAGTTACGAAATATTGTTTATCGTACGTAATAAATAAGGTGTGAATTAATAAAAAAAAGCGTTGACTCTCCTCAACGGAAAATCAACGCCTCTTCGCATATATGTTCTCTATTCAAAAACTATTACCAGATAGATACTCGTTTTTCTTTAGGTACGAACATCGAATCCTGTTCGGTGATTTTGAATGCTTCATACCAATTCTGGATATGAGGAAGAGCACCGTCCACACGCCATTTGCCTAATGAGTGAGGATCAAGTTTGGTTAATCGGAGAATTTCTTCCGGACGGATATTTCCTGCCCACACATTAGCGTAAGCCAGGAAGAAACGTTGTTCCGGAGTAAATCCGTCAACAATTTCCAGCGGTGCGGCTTCTGTTGCATTCTTGAATGCCTGGAAAGAAACTTGCAAACCTCCGTGGTCGGCGATGTTCTCTCCAAGTGTCAGGCTACCGTTTGCGTGTACGCCCGGAGCAACTTCGATGCTGTCAAAGAAGTTAACCATCACCTGTGCCCGTTCTTCGAACTTTTTAGCATCTTCTTCTGTCCACCAGTCTTTCAGGTTTCCGTCTTTGTCATATTGACGTCCCTGATCGTCAAATCCATGAGTCATTTCATGGCCGATTACCACGCCGATTGCACCGTAGTTCATAGCATCGTCCGCATTCATATCGAAGAACGGAGGTTGCAGGATAGCTGCCGGGAAGCAGATTTCATTGGTAGTCGGGTTATAATAAGCGTTCACTGTTTGAGGAGTCATCAACCATTCATCCTTGTCTACCGGTTTGCCGGCTTTGGCAATCATTTCGTTGTAATCCCATTCGTTGGCACGCTCGATATTTGCCCAGTAAGAATCATCTTTGATCTCCAGTGCGGAGTAATCTTTCCATTTATCAGGATAACCTATTTTTACATGGAAGGTTGCCAGTTTCTCCAACGCTTTTTCCTTGGTCGGTTCACTCATCCATTCCAAACCTTTGATACGTTCTCCTAAAGAAGTTTGCAGGTTCTTCACCAGTGTAACCATACGTTCTTTGGCAGCAGCCGGGAAGTACTTCTCTACATACATCTGTCCTACCACTTCGCCAAGTACACCATCTACGGTGCTCACGGAACGTTTCCAGCGAGGTTGCATTTCTTTCTTACCAGACATTGTCCTACTGTAGAAGTCGAAGTTTTGTGCTTCAAAATCATCGCTTAGATAAGAAGCGGCAGCATCTATCAATCCCCATTGGAGGTACAATTTCTGATCGTCCAGTGATACGGTATTAATCACATCGGCTACTTCCTTCATGGCAGCAGGCTGACCTACGTTCACTTCTTCCAAATCTTTCAAACCGGAAACGGTGAAATAAGTATCCCAGTCAAAAGTAGGGAAGTTCTTTTTCAGCGTCGCCCTATCCATCTTGTTATAATTAGCATGAGGATCACGCAATTCCACTTGTGAACGAGCCGCTTTCGCCAGACGAGTTTCGATGTTCATCACCGCTTTCACCGCTTTCTGTGCAGTAGCCTCATCATAACCTGCCAACTGGAACATTTTGGCGATATGTTCCTGATATTTATTACGGATATTTTTAGTCTGCTCGTCATTCTCCAGATAATAGTCACGCTGTCCCATTCCGATACCGCCTTGATAGGTCTGTACGATATTCATGGAACTGTTCATATCATCCGCACTTACAAACATGGTGAAGTAAGGACGGATGCCTTTCTTCTGGCTCTCTGCGATATATGCGTAGATTTCTCCTTTATCCTTGAGAGCGTCAATGGCTGCCAGTTCTGCTTTGATCGGAGCTACACCTTCCTGATTCAGCTTCACGCTATCCATTGCGATATTATAAAGATCGCCTACTTTCTGCGCAGCACTGCCCGGTGCGTTATCTTTCTTCGCTGCCAATTCGGCAATCAATGCTTTCAGTTGTTCACGACTGTTTTCGCGCAACATGTCGAATGTACCGAAACGTGAATACTCGTCTGTCAGCGGATGATCTTTCACCCAACCTCCACAGGCATATTGATAAAAACTTGTACCCGGCATAGCCGTGGTATCCAGATTAGCAAGGTCGATACCGGACGTCAGCACGGCCTCTTTCTTACTGTTACATCCTGTTGTCATAAGGCATACGGCAAGAATTGGTAAATACTTGGTTACTTTCATATTGTATAAATAATTAAATAGTCTCTCTAATCAACAATCATCCTACCCGAAGTCCGACACCGAGGAAGAAGGTGACCGACACCGAGGAACGCCTCGTTCCTCAACGAGAAACACCTGTTTCGACACCGAGAAACAGATACCCGCCAGGAATACCTTCTATCGAGGTATAGCATTTCTCTCACATAGTGCTCGGAAGTATGCGTTTTGTTCTAGTTTTTCGCTTCTTCCAGTTCCATCGAAACCCGCTCCCACTCTTCAACAATGCCATCCAACTGTTGCTTCAGTTTTTGATGCCGTTCATAGAGCTGCATATCCGAAGCTCCTTCGGGAGTTGCCATCTTCGCTTCTACGATAGCAATCGCGGATTCGGTTTCCTCTATTGAAGCTTCACAGTCCGCCACCTGGCGTTCGAGTTTCTTAATCTTCTTATTAAGTTCTTTCTGGGCTTCGTAAGAGAGCTTATTCTCCGAAGGCTGAACGGTTTCAGGTTCATTACCTTTAGCTGAAGCCGTGGGAGAAGCCGACAGTCCCGCTCCTTTCTGAAGCTCGTTCAAGCTATCTATCTTTTTCTTTTGCAAGAATTCATAGATACCTCCAAGATGTTCTTTTACAAGTCCACCACCGAACTCATATACTTTAGTCGCAAGTCCGTCCAAAAAATCACGGTCGTGGCTGACAAGAATCACTGTTCCGTCAAATTCGCGGATAGCTTCCTTCAAAACATCTTTCGAACGCATATCCAAATGATTGGTCGGTTCGTCCAGAATCAGTAGGTTTACGGGTTCCAGCAGAAGTTTAATCATCGCCAATCGCGTACGTTCTCCTCCGGAAAGGACTTTCACCTTTTTATCCGAAGCTTCGCCTCCAAACATGAAAGCTCCCAGTATATCACGTATCTTCAGACGGATATCTCCTGTCGCTACCCGGTCAATCGTATCGAATACAGTCAGGTTCTCATCCAACATTTGTGCCTGGTTCTGCGCAAAATAACCGATTTGTACATTATGTCCGATCGTTAGTTTGCCTTCGAAATCAATCTCGTTCATGATACATTTCACCAAGGTAGACTTACCCTCTCCGTTCTTCCCGACGAAAGCCACTTTCTCTCCCCTGTTGATAGTCAAGTTGACATCATGGAAAACGACATGGCTACCATACGCTTTGCGCACATCTTCGCAAATCACAGGATAGTTTCCGCTACGACTGGCTGGAGGGAATTTTAAACGCAAGGCGGAATTATCTTCTTCGTCCACTTCGATGCGGTCTATCTTTTCCAGTTGCTTGATACGGCTTTGCACCTGTACGGCCTTCGTTGCTTTATAGCGGAAACGTTCGATGAATTCTTCTGTATCCTGTATTTGTTTCTGCTGATTTTCGTAAGCACGGAGTTGCTGTTCACGGCGTTCTTTACGCAGGACTACAAACTCATCGTACTTCACTTTGTAGTCGTAAATCTGACCGCAAGTGATTTCGATGGTGCGGGTAGTTACGTTATTCAAGAAAGCACGGTCATGGCTGACTAATACGACTGCATTGGCACGTGTAGACAAAAAGTTTTCCAACCATTGGATACTTTCAATATCAAGGTGATTGGTCGGCTCATCGAGCAAAAGCACGTCCGGGCGTCGTAAAAGCAGTTTTGCCAATTCGATACGCATACGCCATCCACCGGAAAACTCCGAAGTAGGGCGTTCAAAATCTTCCCGGCTGAATCCCAATCCGAGAAGCGTCCGTTCGATTTCCGCCTGAAAGTTCGTACCGCCCATCATCAGAAACCGGTCGTTTTCATGCGTGAAACGGTCTATCAACTGATGATATTCTTCCGAATCATAGTCTGTCCGTTCGGCCAATTCCTGATTCATCCGTTCCAACTTCGCCTGAAGCTCAAATATATGTTCGAATGCCAGTTCTGCCTCTCCCATCACCGTCCGGTTGTCGGAAAGAATCATGACCTGTGGCAAATATCCGATGGTTACATCTTTCGGAGTAGCTACCACTCCGCGTGTCGGTGACTGCAAACCTGCCAATATCTTCAGCATGGTTGATTTGCCGGCACCATTTTTTCCGACCAATGCAATGCGGTCTTTCTTATTAATTACATAGCTGACGTCCTCAAAAAGCGGCGTCGCATTAAATTCTACTGATAATCCTTCTACTGAAATCACTT
>OGOO01002168.1_pt1 | contig 14902 bp, 13 predicted proteins | sample 1552651 | NCBI WGS metagenome assembly OGOO01 (sample SAMEA2580118, study PRJEB22360) | human gut metagenome | biome: human gut; feature: human-associated habitat; material: faeces | place: Denmark | collected 2008/2010 | reverse complement strand
ATTCAATGCGGGCGCGGGGATTCGGGCTTCATCCGCGCAGTTTTTATACCGACTTTCGCTTTGACGGGCGGGACACGGTTGTTTCGCTTTTTCTTGCGGCAGGCATTGCAATTTGCGGAACAGCGGCGGGCTGCGGCAAAATCACCGTCACATATTTTCCGAAATTTCGCATGAACCCCGCCTCACCGCTGTTTATCGCCGCATGTATTGCATATGCACTCACGCTGCTGATACCCGTAATTATGAACATCAAGGAGTCCGTTGCATGGCATTACTCGAAATCAAAAATCTGAATTTTACATACCCTGAAGCGGCGCAGCCCGCACTCAGCGGCATTAATCTTGAAATACAGCCCGGCGAGTTTGTTCTTATATGCGGTGCATCCGGCTGCGGCAAGAGCACGCTTTTGCGGCAGTGTAAACCGGCATTGAGTCAGCACGGCGAAAAGAGCGGTGCAATTTATTTTAACGGAAAAGCCATTGAAGAATTGTCGTTTCGCGAACAGTCCGAAAAAATCGGATTTGTTATGCAGGATCCGGAGATGCAGATCGTGACGGATAAAGTTCGGCACGAATTGGCTTTCGGACTTGAAAGTCTCGGCACGGATAACCGAAAAATGCGTGTGCGCATTGCGGAGATGGCAAGTTTTTTCGGCATCAGAGATTGGTTCGACAGCCCCGTTTCCGCTTTGTCCGGCGGACAGAAGCAGCTGCTCTGTCTTGCTGCGGTCACGGTTATGCAGCCGCAGCTTCTGCTTTTGGATGAACCGACTTCTCAGCTTGACCCTATTGCGGCGGGCGAGTTTTTCAACACGCTCAAGCGCATTAATTCCGAACTCGGAACAACCGTCATTATCACCGAACACCGACTTGAAAACCTTTTTCCCATGGTTGATCGCGTTGTCTTCATGCGGAGCGGGAGCATTGTTTCGAACTGTTCTCCCGCCGATGCCGCCGAAAAACGAAAGCGGAACGCTAATGACGAGCGCACAAGGACAACTTACCACGAGGAACGTCAGTCCGCGAAAAACCCAATCGCTCAAGGCGCCAAAGCCGAACAGGGGAGGAAGCAGCGCTAACACGAGCGCGACTCCGCATACTGCAGGCGTGTAATAACGAGCGAAGCGCGTGATGAAATTCTCGGTATGGGCCTTCTTTTCGGCGGCATTCTCGACCAACTCAAGTATGCGACTCACCGTCGACTCACCAAAAGGCTTCGTTGTTTTCATGATGAGCAAGCCTGTGAGGTTTACGCAACCAGAAACCACTTCGCTGCCTGCCTCGATGGCACGTGGCACGCTTTCACCCGTCAATGCTGCCGTATCAAGCTGAGAAGTGCCTTCCACAACGACGCCATCGATAGGCACACGCTCGCCAGGCTTTACGACAATCTCGCTGCCAACGGCAACGCTGTCGGGGTCGACCTGCTCCAAATCGCCGTTTGTGTTTCGAACGTTCGCAAAATCGGGGGCGATGTCCATCATCGCTGCAATCGATTTGCGGCTTTTGCCGACCGCATATTGTTGAAACAGCTCGCCTACCTGGTAAAACAGCATAACTGCCGCGCCTTCGGCCATATGAGGGCCGGAGTCCGGGAAGAAAACGAGCGAGAATGCGCCAATCGTCGCTACCGCCATAAGGAAATTCTCATCGAACACCTGGCCGTTTTTGATATTGCGCGCAGCTTTGAGCAGAACGTCGTAGCCGGCAATCGCATACGGAATAAGGTATAGCGCAAATTCCACATATACGGCATTGCGTTCGCCGCCAAGCCAATTAGAAAGGGGCAACAGCTCCGTAAGAGCGAATATCATCGCAAATAAAACGAGCGCGATAACGATGCGCTTGCGCCAGCGCCTTAATTTTTTATTCACGGCAATCACCCTGCTTGGGATTTAACGCACGATTTCGCAATCGGGTTCGATTTTTCTACAAATACTTTGTGCTTCGTCCATGATTTCGTCGAAGCGCGCATCGTCGGCCTCGACGACGAGTTTCTGCGTCATGAACGTTACTTTGGCATCAACAACGCCATCGATTTTCTTAATGGCAGCTTCCATTTTCGCTCCGCAGTTTGCGCAACCGAGTTCGTCGAGTTTAAACGTCTTACGCATGGTTTGATCCTTTCACTCATGCTGGTTGGTAGGCTTATTCGCAAATATGGGTCATGCCCTGAGCGATCATCGTGTATACGTGGTCGTCGGAAAGCGAGTAGATCACATTTTTGCCATCGCGCTGGAATTTCACCAGGTGGGCTTGCTTCAAAGTGCGAAGCTGATGCGAAACGGCGCTTTGCGTAGCGCCGATAACCTCGGCTAAATCGCCCACGGAAAGCTCACGCCCCATAAGGGCATAGAGAATCTTGATTCGGGTCGTATCGGCGAATACCTTGAAGAGGTCTGCCAAATCGTAGAGCAGCTCTTCATCGGGCATTTCGGGGGCCGTTTCATGAACTTGCTCGCAGCCGCAGCTGCAGGAAAGGCTCGGTTCTTGAATGGCCGGTTCTTCAACAATAGTCTGTGCCATGCTTGCTCCTTTATGAGACCAAACAAACATATGAACAACCGTTCATAAGTATAGATAAAAGAATGGCGCTGTCAACAAAGGCAGCGCCACAATTTAAAGATTTTGCTTCGCTTGACGAGAAGGCACTTACAAGAAGAGCGTACGGGAGCATACGGCTTCCTTGAGTAGGGAAGAACAACTTTCTTTTGAACCCGAAAGGAAGAACCCTATCCTCACGAGGGCTTGTTGAACGTCGCATTCCTAAATACGCGAAATAGGGCCGGCGCTCATGACGGGGCATTTCGGTCAGTGTATGCTATTCCCCAAGCCCAGCCAGCACATTGTTCATCGCATAGCGAATGACGTCAGATCTGCTCAGCATACCGACAATCGCACCGTTCTGCACAACGGGCACCTTCTTCAATTTATGCTGCGCCAAAAGCGTGCATGCCTCTTGGAGCGTTGCGTCTTGAGGAATGCTCACGACACGTTCCGTGGCAATATGCGAAACGGGGAGCGCAACAAGCTCTTTGAGCTTTTCGTCGAACGTTTGGCTATTTGCCGCTTCCATGAGCGAATACGAGCTCGTAATCGCCGGATGGCATTCGGAGAGGTAGCGCATGATGTCGCCGTCGGAAATAAAGCCAATTGGGGCACCGCCGTCATCCACAACCGGCATGCCGCTTACCTTGCGATTGACCAACTCATGCATGACTTCCCCAACAGGCATAGTTCCCTTTACGACAAAGGGGGTCTTTTCCATAAGCAAGGCGATTTCAGTGGATTGTTGGGCTTGGGTGTGCTTGGAGGCGGCGCTGTCCCGCTTTAGCGCAGCTCGGCAGAAGGCGGTAGCACCAATTGCCGACGCGAGAGCCAAAGCGGCAGCGAAGCATACGGCAACGGCAAAACCCTGGGCAACGGCGGCGGTTTCCAGTGCGCCGGAGTTGAGCGCGGCGTTTTCCGACGAGGACATAAGTCCTATGTAGAGCGAAGGGCCTGCGCACGCGGCGATTTGGGTGAATGTCGTCATGAGGGCAACGCCGAAGGGGTTTTCACGCGGCGGAAGCGTACGCAATCCAGCCGTCTGAGAAGGAGCAAGCGACATACCGACGCCGATGAACACCAGAGTCGACGCGAAAAACATCGCAGCAATGGAGTACGTCGAAGCGAAGATTGCCATGACCGCAAAGCCCATGGCGATGCTCGCAAAGCCAAGGGGAATGAGGGGCCAACCTCCGCGTTTGTCCATAATTCGGCCGCTAATCAGGGTCGATGTCGCGTTGCAAAGCACAGGAATAAGCATGACAACGCCAGCCATGAATGCCGTTATGCCACATGCGCCTTCAAGATAGAGGGGAAGCAAGACGCTCATCGAGAACATTGACATAAGAGAGATCAGGGCAAAAACCGCAGCGGGCCAAAACGAAAGGCGACGCATCGGGAAAAGCTCGATAAGCGGGTATTGGCAGGCGAGCTGACGGGCGACAAAAACCACGGCTGCAGCAACTGCGATAATGAGCGAGACAGCGCCGAGCACCATATCTATCGCGATTTCCGCCAAACCGAACGAAAGAGCGAACAACGTGACGCCCGAAAGGGTCACCGAAGGCGCATCAAGATGCGCTTCGCTGTTTTCGAGGTCTTTCACATAGATGAAGCCCAAAACGCCAAGAAGCGTCATTCCCAGTATCGGCGCGAGGAATATCAAACGCCACCCCAAATTCGTGACCAATGCGCCACATACGACAGGTGCGAATGCAGGGCCAAAGGTAATGGTGCATCCACCAAGCGAGAGATACGTGCCGAGCTTGTTCTTTGGCGTCACGGCCAAAATTGTATTCATCATAAGGGGAATGAACACGCCCGAACCCACCGCCTGAATGATTCGCGCAATCAAGAGCATGCCGAAATTCGTTGAGAAAAGTCCTAAAACCGAGCCGACCAAAGTAAGGGCGCTCGCCGCGAAGAACAACACGCGCAACCGAATGTGCCGATAGAAAAACGCCATGCACATAACCACAAGCGTCGAGGCGATCATGAAGGCCGTTACGAGCCACTGCGCCGTCACCGAACCGATGGCGAACTCATCCATAATGGCGATAAGGCCCATATTCATGAGGTTCTCATTAACCCCAGTCAAAAAAGCCCCGCCGTACAAAACTCCTAAGAGCATGGTCAATTGTTTTCCCTGCATACCAGAAAACTCCTTTTTAGGGCGCACAAAAGGCGCCGCATTCTGCGGATACATGCGAGCCCGAAGGCCCAACAGCTGGACTTACGTTGTGAAATGCGGGGCGCGATGTACGCCAGAATGCATGGTGAACTGTTCACTGCGCGAGTGATTGTAGCGAATCTTAACGTGCAAAAAGGGGCTTATTTTGAATCTCCACGCGAGGGTCGCGTTGGCGGCTCTCGAGAAGTTCAATCAATTCTGCGCGGCTGTGTACGTCGAGCTTCTCATAGATATGCCGAATATGAGTACGAACCGTAGCCGACGAGAGCACGAGCTTCTCTTCAATCGATTTTGCTCCGTGGCCCGTGGCCCACAGCGTGAAGACCTCGGTCTCGCGCGCGGTGAGACCGAACATCTCGGCGACCGCGGCAATACGTTCATCCTTAGTTTGAGCAGGTTTTTCTGCATCGGGCTCGCAGGTTTCCACATCGAGCTCACCCTCTTCAACTGGCTCAAACACGAGCGCATTGTCGCGGTCGGAAAACATGAAGCCTGCGATAACGATAAGTATCACTATGGAGCTTACGCAGAACGCCACCATCATAGAAGGGAATGCAAGAGCGGCGATTTCGCCGAGCGCCATGCCCAAATGTATGGCGCACCTTCCAACGGCGAAAACCAAAAGCGCCGAAAGCCTCGGGGCCAAGACGGTGACGGCCACCTGATGGCAGAGCAGACCGCCCACGGCCGCGCGAATCACCTCACAGTCGACTCTCTGTTCAATAACGTGAAAGATTTCAGCTACGACAGCGCCCTTGGCGTATGCGTCGCCATGCAGTCGAGCAATTTCTGGGTGAACCAGGATGGCCTGCGTTTCATGAACGAGAACATTTCTTCGACCGCCGTTTCTGGCAAGGTCGTTGAAACTCAGGGTAGCGTATGGTCAATCGTTGACGCCAACGGCATTCAGAAATACGCCGAAGGCGGCTGCCAGCGTCATTACTCGGGCTTCGCCGACAAGCTCGTAGGCAACGCAATCGATGGCCTGCAGGACGAAGTCGACAAGGCGGTCTCTGGCAACGACGAGTGCTTCAAGGCCGATACCATCGCCGATCTCGCCAAGGAAATTGGTGTCGATGCCGATAACTTGGCCGACGAAATCGAGAAGTACAACACGGGCACCGATGCCGAATGGGGTAAAGAGGCAGAAAACATGTGGCCCATCGCGACCGCGCCGTTCTACGCCTTCCGCATTTCCTCGGGCATGTTGAACACCTCGGGCGGCATTCGCATCAATACCAACGCCCAGGTCGTCGACGATCGCTATAAGCCCATCGCCGGCCTCTACGCTGCTGGCGTTTGCACGAGCGGCTGGGACGGCGAGGGCTATGGCAACGGGACTTGCCAGGCAAACGCGCTGTTCTGCGGCCGTACCGCGGCAAAGCACATCGTGAAGAACCTGCTCTAGCATCGTGGCATCGCGGTGAACTTGCTTCTGCCTCGCGAAGAGTCCGCTTGAGTTGGTTAATCCGCAACGAACAGACTTCGGGCAAGCGTAACCTAGCCTTTCATCATGGCCGCCCTTCGGGGCGACCATGATTCGTTTAAGCGCCAACTTCGATTCTGAGTTTTGTTCAAAAACGCCCTCGAATGTGGCATTTAGTTCGCTATAGTTTCATCATTCGAATGACGATCGGAAGAAACCTAACGAAATGCCCAGGTCAGATGCGTGGGTACTTTTTAGAAGGAAGCAGCACGGTTGAAAAATGCCACATTCGACCCCGTTTTTCGACAAGAACCCCCACACACGCAGCTGTCGCTTGCCCTAAAGGAGCGCAACATACGAAGATAGGAGCTCTCATGTCCGCTTGGTCCCTTTACGATGAACTGATTGACGCCATGCCCTCAGGCATCACCGTGCACGATTACTGTCTTGGCGCGCATTGGACCTACATCGTGGCCGATTGTGGCATGGGCCTCGCCAAAACGGTGCGTGGAGGCGGCAAGGGCCGATTCAAGCAAAGCCCCGTCGACGTCGACCTTAAAACGCTTGCAGCATTGGCCAAATCATGGAACTGGCTCGAAGCGAGCCTTGGGGTCGCGGCTATCAACGCCTATTATGCGACCCCCGATGCCATTGAATCCCTTGGTGGCACAATCGACGAGGACGTTGCGGAAAGCGGCGATGCGAGCAACCCCTTCCATCGGTTGAAGGGGCGCTATACAGGCCGCAAGGTTGCCGTCGTGGGTCATTTTCCGAACGTCGATGAAATGCGCAAAGTTGCCCAAGTAACAGAGCTTGAGCGCAATTGCACGTCGCCCACCGATACGCCCGACCCCGCATGCGAATACATCTTGCCCGAGCAAGACTACGTGTTCTTAACGGGGACAACGCTCACCAACAAGACGATGCCACGCCTGCTGGAGCTCTCGCGCGAGTCGAAGCTGTACGTTCTGGGCCCGAGCGTCGTGCCCGCACAAGCCTTCTTCGAGCGCGGCGTGAACGGTTTGGCTGGGAGCGTTGTTGTAGACGCGAAAGCGGCTCGAGCGGCCGTCAAAGGCGGCAGCAAAGCGCAATGGCGCGCGGGAATTAAGAAATTCATGATTGAGGCCTAGATTTCCAAGCACGGAAGAAGACATAGAGCCTCCTGCTAGAAAGGCTCGCTCACGAAGCATGGTTAGAGCAGAAAGCCCTAACACGGCCGGCGGATGAAGCGTGCCAATACAACCCAATCGCGTCGCAAGGTTCTAAAACGCAGGAACGCCGCTCAATTGAGCGGCGTTCCTTGTCAGTGCTCCTTATTGCCCTAAGGAGAGTGACGAGATGGCATGCCAAGGGGGTGGAGCAGAGGCCATTCGCCTTCCGGATAAACAAGTTAAGGGCAACATCCGGGGAATGGGCGGGGCGGCAGTGCGCCAAGGGGGTGGGGCGCATGGCGCCGCCCGCCTCTCGAGTTAGCGAATCGTTGAAGAAGCGAAGGAAGAGAAGGCTTCTTCGAGTCCGATATGTTGAGCGGAAAGGGGGTGCCCGCCCAGCGTCTCGGTCGCTTTCAAGGTGGATGTTAACCACGGGTAAGTTTATACAGGCTAAGTTAACCGCTGTCAACACTTTTTCGAAAGAAAGTTTCCCATGGTGAATAATTTTGTCGAAACGCCCCGCAGCCCATATTTCATACACGATTGTTTCGACCATGTTAATTCGTCTAACAATTGCATGGATTGAGCCGCCAATAGCCAAAAGACTTTAGCATGCGACAGTGCGCGGGTGTAAAGTAGGGGCATATTGAACGTACGTGTTGAAGGAGCAACCATGACAGTCGAGAAGAAAGACCTTGACTGGGGCAGCCTCGATTTCGGCTACCGCAAAACTGACTATAGCTATGTCGCCAATTGGAAAGACGGCGAATGGGACGAAGGCGGCCTTACTGCCGATCATGAAATCCACCTTTCCGAGTGCGCTGGCATTTTTCATTATTGCCAGGAGGTCTTCGAGGGCCTCAAGGCATACACCACCGAAGATGGCTCCATTGTATGTTTCCGCCCCGATATGAATGCTGAGCGCATGTACAACTCCGCCCAGCGCCTCGAGATGCCTGGCTTCCCGCAAGAGCGTTTCATTGAAGCCGTGAAGCAGGTTGTGAAGGCGAACGCCGCATGGGTTCCGCCGTTTGGCTCTGGCGCCACGCTGTACGTTCGTCCGTTCATGATTGGCTCTGGCGAGGTTATCGGCGTTGCTCCCGCACCGGAATACCAGTTCCGCATCTTGGTAACCCCCGTCGGGCCTTACTTCAAGGGCGGCTTGAAGCCCATCACGATTCGCATTTCTGAATACGACCGCGCTGCCCCACACGGCACCGGCAACATCAAGGCTGGCCTGAACTACGCCATGTCGTTGCGCCCCATCATGGAAGCGCATCGCCAGGGCTATGCCGAGAACCTGTACCTTGATTCTGAAACGCGCACCTATGTTGAGGAAACCGGCGGAGCAAACGTGCTGTTCGTCAAAGCCGATGGCACGGCGGTGCCAACATCATCTTCGTCGACAGGGAGGGCACGCTCGTGGTGCCCGTGAGCCACACGGACTCCATCCTCCCCTCCATCACGCGCCGCTCGCTCGTACAGGTCGCCAAAGACCTCGGCATGAACGTCGAAGAGCGCTTCGTCGAGTGGGCTGAAGTCGCTTCTGGCGCATTCGTCGAATGCGGCCTGTGCGGAACCGCCGCCGTTATTTCCCCTGTCGGCCAGATCGACAACAAGGTCTATGGCGCCAATGAGGAGGTCACCTTCCCGAATGGCAAAGACGAGATCGGTCCCGTGATGAAGAAGCTTCGCGAGACTCTCACGGGCATTCAAGATGGCGCTCTGGAAGACAAGCACGGCTGGGTCTGCAAGATCGACGTCGACTAGCTCGAATCGTAGACAAGCTTGCCTGAAAGCCGCCCTTCAGGGCGGCTTTCTCATATCCCCGCCTCTTCCCGCCCAGACGCGCGATATCGTTCGGCACAGCTCGCTACCGCTTCGCCCTATGGACTTCGCTATGCGCTCATTTAGCGGCGTTTCAGTTCGAAATCGAAAAAAACGAACACCGATGCCATGCAATTTCGCACGGTCTGGGCAGGAAGATGCTGCATTCGAAACCCATAAGCGCATTCGAGTTTGCCCCAAATGAATGCCCGCATCTTTTCATTCCCAAAACGCTGTATTGCAAAGCTCACGCAAACGCTAAACCGCCAAACGAAATCACGCCATTACTCATGGTCTCGAAGCTTTATGCATTCCAGCAACGCGTCAAAGAGCATGCGGCAGAACGAAGACCGGGCAACAAAGAAAAGAGCCACCCCGTAGGGTGGCTCTGTAATCGATTGCGCGTATGCGAATCTTATTTATCCCACGTCTTGGGGTCGACCGTCTGGCCAGCCTTAGCCATGTTGCGGAATTCAGAAGCAGCGGTAAACATAACGTCGGAAGCAGAATTCAAGGCAGTCTCGCAGGAGTCCTGAATAACGCCGATGATGAAGCCAACGCCGACAACCTGCATCGCGATGTCGTTCGGAATGCCGAACAGCGAGCAAGCCAGGGGAATAAGCAGCAGAGAGCCGCCAGCGACGCCTGAAGCGCCGCACGCAGACACGGCAGCGAGCACCGAGAGAATAACCGCAGTCGGAATGTCGACCGAAATGCCCAGCGTGTTAGCCGCGGCGAGCGCCATAACGGTAATAGTCACCGCAGCACCGCCCATGTTGATGGTCGCGCCCAGCGGAATAGAAACGCCGTAAGTGTCTTTGTTGAGGTGCAGCTTCTGGCACAGCGTCATATTCACTGGAATATTCGCGGCGGAGCTGCGAGTAAAGAACGCGGTAAGGCCAGATTCGCGCAGGCAGCGAAGAACGAGCGGGTAGGGGTTCATCTTGGCAATAACGCCAATCATGATGGGGTAGGCGACAAGCGCGACGAAGAACATGCAGCCCACGAGCACGGCCAAAAGCAAACCATACTCGGTGAAAATCTCGATGCCGTTGGTGGAAACCGCATCGTAGACCAAGCCGAAAATACCGAACGGAGCGAAGCTGATGATCCAACGCACGACCGTTGCGATAGCGTCGGAGATGTTCGTGAAAACAGCCTTGGTAGCCTCGGTCGCTGCGCGCAACGCAACGCCAATCAAAATGCCCCATGCAAGAATACCCAGGTAATTCGCGTTAGCAAGTGAATCGACAGGGTTCGCGACAACATTCATGAGCAGCGTCTCAAGAACCTCGGTAATGCCCGAAGGCGCCGCCTTCTCGGCAGCCTCAACGCCCGAAAGCGTGAGCTCGATGGGGAACAGCTGAGACGCGATAACCGCAACCAGCGCCGAAATGAACGTGCCGAACACATACATAATGATGATGGTCTTCATGGATCCATCGGCATGGGCATTCGCCAAGGCGGCAATAACCAGGAAGAAAACCAGAATAGGAGCCACGGCCTTCAACGCGCCAACGAACAGGCTGCCAAGAATGGTGATGCCCGCGATGGGCGAAGTGCCATCCATATTCGGGAAAATGACGCCAAGAATAGCGCCAATGATCAGGAATACGAGGATTCGCTTGATCAGGCTGATATCGTTCCACTTGTTCCACAGGGTTTTCAAGGGGAACTCCTTTCTTCTCATGCGGTGCGCGTCGGGGCCGCTCCTGCTTCGCGTGGCGACCTTCTTTTGATGGAGGGGCTTCGACGAGCGCCTTTTGTTGATTACGAAATGGTAACCGCTTCATCGCGCTAAAGCGCCAACTTTCTCACATTGCCAGAAATGCGGCGGAATGCGCGCTGCGAGCGGAAGCCAATAAGATGGGGCGTACGCATGCCGTAGAATTGCACGCATGCAGAGACGACGCGTACGTCCAGCTTCCTTCGCCCAAGGTGATTTTGGAAGACCTCGACGCATTGGATGAAATCGGTTCGCGATGTATGCGACAGCCCGACATAGCGGGCGGCGCAATCGCTCGTTCGCGCCGCCCGTGAAAAAGCTTACGCCGCTTCAGGCGCCTCGACGTCTTTACCGGCGTCGGGGTCGTTATATACATCCATATTGATGCGACCAGCTTGTTTGGCGACAACGGTAGTACAAACCGCATCGCCCGTAATGTTCACAGCCGTGCGCGTCATGTCGAGAATACGGTCGATGCCCATGATGAGCGCGATGCCCTCGAGCGGCAGACCGACCGAATTGAACACCATAGAAAGCGTGATGAGGCCAACCGAAGGAACGCCCGCGGTTCCGATAGAGGCAAGCGTTGCGGTAGCGATAACCGTGGCGTATTCAACAGGGCCCAGTGGCACGCCGAACAGCTGCGCGGTGAACACGACGGCGACGCCCTGCATGATAGACGTGCCGTCCATATTGATGGTCGCGCCCAGAGGAATGGTGAACGAGGAAATACGGCGATCGACGCCCATTTTGCGCTCGAGCGTTTCCATGTTCAAAGGAATGGTCGCATTCGACGTCGCGGTCGAGAACGCGAACGCCATAACGGGGAAGAACTTCTTCAAGAACATGATGGGGCTCACGCGCGCGAGCAGCCACAGCATGATCATGTACACGACAAGGCACTGCACCGCAAGCGCGAGCAGCACGCCGAGCATATATTTCACCATGGGCACGAACGCCTCAAAGCCCACGTTCGCAAACGTGCGGGAAAGCAGACAGAATACGCCGATAGGAGCGACGTACATGACGATAGAGGTCATCTTCATCATGATGTCGTTGAATTGCTCAAAGAAGCGGTGCACCGTTTCAACCTTGCGGCCCATGATGGAGATGATAATGCCCACGAACAGTGCGAAGAAGATGACAGCGAGCATATCGCCCGAGGCCAACGCGTTAATGGGATTCTTCGGGATAATCGAGAGCAACGTGTCGGCGACCGTCTGATTGTTGCTTTGCGCCTTATCGAGGCTCGAGGTGTCGCTCACCAGAATGGAGGACATATCGACGCCGAGCCCGGGATTGAGCAGGTTGCCCATGCATAAAGCGACAGCAATAGCGAGCGCAGTCGTGCACAGATAGAAGATGAGCGTTTTCACGCCAATTGTGCCGAGCGTCTTCGTGTCGCCGATAGATGCCGCGCCGCACACGATGGAGCAGAACACAAGCGGCACAACAAGCATTTGCATAAGACGAATGAAGCCCTGGCCCACGACATAGAAGATGCCGTTCACGAAAATATCGTCACGCACGGTTCCCGCAGGAATGATGTAATGGAAAATAACGCCGCACACGATGCCGAGCGCAAGCGCGATAAGAATGACCGACGTAAGGCCCAGCTTGCGCTGCTTCTTGCCGGCGGTTTGGTTTTCGTTGGTCATGGTCGACCTTTCTATGGGCTATTCGGCGAGCAGGCCGTGGACGCCCAGGTAATTTTTCACATCGTCTTGCCACGAAGGCATGGAATACACACCCGTAAGGCGCATCATGAGGTTATCGAGCTCAATGCGATAGGCCTCGGCGGGATCTTGACGGCCAACAAGCGTCGTGGTAGGAACGCCTGCCAAATCGCACACGTGCTTCGCGAATTCAAAACGGCTGCACAAGCCCTTATCGGCCGCATGGAACGTGCCGAATTCGTCGCATTCAAGCGCAGCGACGATGAACTCGGCCAATGTGTCGACCGACGTGGGACTCGCGTATTGATTCGTAGGCACTTCGACAGTTTGACCCTCGCGGCACGCTTTCAGAAGACGGGCGATAAGATCGTCTTCGTTGGCCGTATATACCCAGCTTGAGCGTACGATAATGTGGCGAGAACACAGTTCGCGAACCAAGCGCTCGCCCGCTTCTTTCGACTTGCCGTAAATATGAGGAGGCAGAGTTTTGTCGAACTCGTTGATGGGGTGGGCGATAACACCAGGGAACAGGTCATCGGTCGAAAGATGCACAAGCGTTGCGTCAGAACCCGTCGCGGCGATGGCCAAATTGCGCGCGCCGAGCGCATTGACCTTGTAGGCCAAATCGGGGTTCGCCTCGGCGTCTTCTTTACGCGCCATGGCAGCGCAGTTAATAATGATTTCAGGGCGATAGGTGTCGGCATGCTGCACGACCGTGGTGAGATCGGTAATGTCGACTTCGATGTCGGTTGGAATGATGGTGTAGCGCGAATGGTCGAGCTTATGCTCAATGGCGCGACCTAATCGCCCGCTTGCGCCGGCGATCCATACGACCGTTTTAGGTTCAATGAACATGGGAATCCTTCCAGAAGATTTGGAAACTGGAAAAGTATACGCCACTTTTGCACGCTAAAGCGCTTCGATGGTAATTTTCCGTACGGAATGCCGTCAACTTCACTCGCATTCATTCCCAGACAGCCCGACTTCACTCCGGCATAGGCGCACCTGACATTTGCCTAACTTTCCACGCTCACGTGTCCTTTGCATTCGCCCCGAGTGCCATAATGCATGGTGAAAAGGAGGGCATTATGGTAGAGAACAGCCTACAAGACAAACGCATTCTGGTGGTTGACGACGAACCTCAACTTCGCCGCATGATTGTGGACGTGTTTCGCGCCGAGGGGTTTTGCGCAATTTCGCAAGCAGGATCAGTCATGGAGGCGCTTGCCGTATTCCGCGAAACAAACCCCCAGCTTGCGCTGCTCGATGTCATGCTGCCCGATGGAGATGGCTTTACGCTGTGCGAATACCTGCGATCTCTTTCCGCAGGCACGCCCTTGCCCGTGATGTTCCTTACGGCGAAAAACGAGACCGAAGATCGACTCGCGGGATTGCGCACGGGCGCCGACGACTACATTCCGAAGCCTTTTTCGCCCCAGGAGCTCGTGCTGCGCGTATGCGCCGTGCTTCGTCGCTGCTATCCCGCCCAACCCGACACGCTTCAGCTCGCAGCGTGCACGCTTGACCTGTCGAATGCAGAAGCGATTCGCCCAAACGGTGAGCGCATATCGCTCACCGTGAAAGAGCGCGATATTCTCACGGCGCTCGCGCGCAATGCGAACCGTATTGTCACGAGCGAGGCGCTATGCGACGCCGCCTGGGGCGACAGCTTCGGGTACGGGCAATCGCTCATGACGCACGTACGCCGCATTCGAGAGAAGATCGAGGCCGACCCCTCGCATCCCGCATCACTCGTAACGGCGAAGGGCCTTGGATATAAGCTCGTTGTTCAGGGGTAGCGAATGGGATTCTTCAAGAAAAAAGCCCCGGCGCCCACCCGAGATGCAGCCGCCCAATGGCGCATCAATCGCACGCGCCGCCAAAGCTTCGCGCCTGCGTATTTTGCGAAACAGGCCTTCTTATTCATCGGTCTTACGATACTGGTGTTCTTCGTCGACATCGCTCTATATATCGTTTTCCAATTCGCGATTTACAACAACCACGATTACGACGGATCGCCCACCAGCACGACTTTTGAGGTCACCGACAACCTTTCGGCAACAGAGGACGAAAGCGGCGCGACGGTCTACAAGCTTCCCGACAATACTGCCTCGTGGCTCGACCAGCAAAATGCCTGGGCGATGCTCGTGGGAAATGACGGGGAAGTCCTCTGGAGCCACAATGCGCCCCCAGAAATCGCGAATCACACCTACACTCAAAACGACATCGCAAATGCCGCGCGCACGTTCTACCTCGAAAACTACCCAACATTCTTCGGGACGAACCGTGACGATGGCACCGTTATCGTAGGATACCCCACAGACGAGTATGTGGCGTTTCCCATCAACTACATGGGAAA
>OGOO01002162.1_pt1 | contig 14924 bp, 9 predicted proteins | sample 1552651 | NCBI WGS metagenome assembly OGOO01 (sample SAMEA2580118, study PRJEB22360) | human gut metagenome | biome: human gut; feature: human-associated habitat; material: faeces | place: Denmark | collected 2008/2010 | reverse complement strand
ATAGTATAATCGATTGTACGCTTTCTTCTACATCACATTATGGCGATAATATTCCTATATATACCTTCACGATTAAGGAAGATATTGTGGCAGATTCTATTACTATCCCTCCGCCTACAGGAGGTGCAACTGTAGTTTTGAATATACTTCCTAATGAAAATTCGAATAAACTGACAGTCACTGCTATAGAAGATGGTAATAGATTAATAACTACCTACCCTGATAATAGTTTACATCTTGGAGAACGTTTCAAAGTAGAGGTTAAACCTGAATTTTCTGAATGGTGGAAAGTTAAAGATGTCTTCAATGGATCAAAAGTTAGTGATGGAATTTGGAAAGTTGCGGGCGATCCATGCAATATTATATTAAATAAACTTTTTCATCTTACTGTATATACAGCAGGTGGTAATGATCCCAACGAAATTACTTTCTATAAGACCAAAGAAGGGTTAGACGAAGATATAATAAACGATATTAGTCTAATAAAGTTTTCGATACATGATCGCATTCATTTCAGATTATGTAAGTGGGTAGAAGTAGATACCGATAATTCTAATTTAATAACTCATGTTAACGAAGAAAATGGAGTTCTTACATATTTTGTTGACGGCGAAGGATGTACGCTTCGCACTAAGCTAAAAGCCAATGTTTACATGCTGTCTATAAATAATGCTGCTGATGGAGTAGGTCATGTTTACAGAGAGAATGGAACTACACTTATAGACAACCACTACTATGTAGAAAAAGATGAAATCGTTGTAGTCAAAGTAGAAGATCCGAAGATCGTTCCTGATGTAACCCAGTTAGAGCTCGTTTCTCATGAGAATAATACGTATAAGTTTAAAGTTCTCTCGGGTGCTGAACATCCATCTATTTCGTTAAATGACCACACCCCAGTCCTTATAGATTCTAATCATCCAGATTGGATCACTGTTAGAAAAGATGACTCTACGGGACCGGTATTGACTCTTCCAGATAATACTACATTCTGTAAATATATGAGTGTGCAGATGAGTATTGAGTTAAAAGACGAATTTGATCCTCGTTGTTATGAGATATCAGCAACTGGTGTGATTGAATATGGACCTGGTCAATATAGAGAAAAAGAATCTCCTATAGAAGAGGATGTACATATTACCGTTACTCTGACCAAAGGTGTATTACATATCTTGAAGTCATCTCCATCTTCTACTGAAGAAGAATTTGATCTTGTTGATCCAGACGATGCATTGCATGTATATGATGCAGAAGATGCTTATCCTATTGGAACAAAAATGAAATTTGTTCCGAAAAATCCTAAATATAAAGTAGACTTAGATAGATGCAAAGATGTTTCTTATGACTCTGGTATATTTACTATAACCGGACCATCTCCGACAGTTGCTTCTAAATTAGAAACAAATGTAATCATTAATATTCCTACTCCGAACGATCTTGTCTATGAAGTATTAAAAGACGATGGATCTGTGATTTCCAATGGTGCTATTCTTAAAGCAGGAGATCCATTTAAAGTTAAACTAAAAAAGAAGTTCTTTAAATATGAAGCTAATAGTATTACAGATTGTACTTTGACTAATACTGAAGAGCAAACAGATACTCATCTTCCGATATATACATTTAAGATTAATTCTGATATTACAGCAACCTCTGTTACTGTTCCATATCCTACAGAAACAAATAAAGTTAAGTTGGATGTAGAACACGCTGATCAGATACATGTATTGGCTGTAGAAGATGGTAATAGAACTATATCGGTCTTCCCAGATCAGAGTATTCATGTTGGTGAAAAGATTAAAGCAATATTCAAGTCAACAGAATTGCAAGAACTCTGGGAGATTAAATCTATAACCAATGCAACACAAGATGGAGAAAATTGGGTATTGACTGGTCCGGAATGCAAAATTATAACGGAAAAGAAGAAAGCTCATATTACCGTTAATGCTACCTGTGGAATTGATGATGGAGAAATTACTTTATATAAATCAACAACTCCCGGAGATCCTCCAATTGATCTTGACACTAATCCAGAATTTGAATTGGGTGCTAAAATCTACGTTAAATTCCATAAGTATGTAAAATTAGACGATGATCAATCTTCTGGTATTGAATCAGATGGGTCAGAGGGCGATTTTGCTATATATAAACTGATAAATCAAAATGCTGTATTCACAACAACACTTAAAGATGATGTATTTGAAATACAAATTACTATCAAAACTCCTGGTAGTGCTGAAGTATTCAGAGAAAATGAGACAGATACATTAGAAAGTTCGGATTATATAGCAAAAGACGAAATTGTTGTTGTTAAAGTTATTGATTCAAAATTCGTTCCCACTATTGATGGTTTAACTCAAATTTCTCATGCAGGAAATAAATATAAATATAAAGTAACTGATGATGGTAATCTCTCTATATTAATAGAAGATCACACTCCAATTACGATTACATCTAACCATCCTGAATACCTTAAAGTAATGGATGAATATGGAATAGCAGAATTAACTCTTCCAGATAGTACTACATATAATTTTAGTAGTTTGAGCCACTCTATTCGTGTATCCCTAAAAGATGGGTTAGATCCTTCATTATACTCGTTTACTGTAACAGGAGCTACAGATACTGGATTCGATCATATTTATAAATTTAATGATCCGCTTCCGACAACAGTTATGATTAATGTAACAGTTGCCAAAGGAACTTTAACCGTAACTACTAATGAATCTGCAGATGAAGTTAAAGTCACTAATGTAGCTGGCGATACTGAATATCATACTGGCGATGAATTGGAAATAGGCACTCAAATTAAGATTCTTCCTAAATCAGGATTCATAGTTGATTCGACTAAGATTACTGATATCGAAGTTGTAGATGCTAGCCAGTCTATTTATAAGATCACTGGACGTAATCCTAAAGTAGAATGTAAACGAGACAACAAAGTTATCATTCATATTCCTGATGAAACCCACGTTCAAGTAACTAAGGTTCCGGAAAATATTCAGATTCATAATAACGATAATACGTTAAGCATTGATAGTCAGATTAAAATTGTTGCTCTTCCTAAATGGGAATACAGACTTAAACCTGTAATAGGTGCTACTGTAGTAGATGCAGATAATGGTATCTATAAAATTACAGCTGCAAATGTTACAATTGAAGCTGAACCCATACCATTTATTACTATCAACAACAATAATCAGGATATTGTAGCCGTTTATACTAAGCCAGGAAATGGTGGACGTATTACAACATTCCCATGCTCTGATAAGATTCATCAGAATCAGGATATCTATGTTAAGTATGTAAATGAAGCTACTCAGAAACCTATATACGATATTTCTGTAGTAGGCGCAACAGCTAATACAGAAGAGTACAGCTATAAAGCAGGAGTGGTTGATATTACAGTATCTGCTTCTCGAAAAGTATTAAGTGCTACTATTCATATTAATCATGCAGATCATGTAACAGTTAAAGCTGTTGATGATGGAAGAGAACTTCATGATGGAGATACGTCTGTAAGTACAACACAATTCATCACCATTGTTCCAAAGGCGTACTGGCATATAAAACCTGCGTTATTGCGCGGATTAGAAGCTACATCCGAAGCAAATAAGTTCATGGTCATTGAACGTGATGTGTTCATTGATGTAGAAGAAGAACCTTTGGTTACTATTGATTCTCCGAAATCATATTTATTTAATATCAATCCGGATGGCGGTCCTATAATCAATACATTCCCAAATTCTACAACTCTTCATATGAATGAAGGTTTCTATATTGCGTTTAAGACTCCATCGCTTAAGCCTAAATATGATCTTCAAGTTACTGGGGCTACACTTATGGGCGAAACAGTTTCTGGAATTAAGTATAAAGTAACAGATTCTAATGTCATTGTTGATGCTTCATTGAAACCATTGCCTGTTACTGTACGTATTCCCGATGAAACTCATGTTACTGTAACCAAAGAGTCAAATGGTGATGCTGTTCATGATGGTGATCATAGTTTATTCGTTAATGATAAGATCAATATTGTTATCGATCGAGGCTATAAATTTAAATTACCATTATATGGATTAACTGCTGAATCAGGTACTTTATATAAGATCATTGGTGAGGAAGTTATAATAAAAGTAGAAGCTATTCCATTTGCTACTATTGATAATCAGACTCAAGCAATTCTTAAAGTATCTACAACAGATGTACCACCTGTAGAACTCACTACATTCCCGAATAATAATACAATTCATGAAGGTGATGAATTTACAGTAGAATTTAAAGATCCTGCTAATATTCCTAAGTATACGTTATCCGTAACAGGAGCTGATTTGGTTTCTGGGACGAAGTATAAAGCAACCACAACAAACGTTGTTATTAAAGCAGAACGTATCATTTCAACAGCTACATTTATTCTGACTGGTAAGACAACAGTCGTACAGACCTTCAAAGAAGGTAATCCTCTGAATCATGGTGATCATATCCAGATGTATGAAATCTTTGAAGTTCGTAAGAAAAATACATTCTGTACAATAACTGTAACAGGAGCAGATCTTGTACCAGCTCATCCTGGAACAACAGAATTAATCTCGTTCTATAAAGTACAGGAAGATGTAACACAGGTTGTTGTACATACAGAAGAAGCTCCGTATGCTACTATCAATAATGTATCTACAGATCTTCTTAGTATTAGAACTATAGCAGTTCCTCCAGTAGAAATTACTGTATTCCCAGATAATACATCTGTTCATGTAAATGAAGAATTCACTATAAAATTTAAGAATGCAGCAGATGCTCCGAAGTATAATGTTATTCTTTCGGGAGCTGAATTCATTTCTGGAACGAAGTATAAAGCGACATCAACGAATGTAACTATTAGAGCTGAACTTAAACCTATTCCAGCAACACTTCATGTTGTCGGAGGAGATGCTAACGTAGATATTATAGCAGTCAATGATGGAAGAGTTCTTCATGATGGAGATACTTCTCTGGTTGTTAATGATCAGATTAAGATTGTTCCTAAATATGGGTATAAGCTGAAAGATGGTCATATTACCGGAGGAGAAGAATTAGATGCGGTAAATCATATCTATAAGATTACTGAAGCATCTGTAACTGTTGAAGTAGAAGCTATTCCATTTGCTACTATTGATAATCAATCGCCAACAATTCTATTTGTTAAGACAATAGTTGGTTCATCTGTAGAATTGTCTACGTTCCCGAACTCTGATACCATTCACGTGGATGAAGAGTTTGCTGTTGGATTTAAATTGGCTTCTAACAAAGATAAGTACGATTTAATAATCACAGGAGCTACTCAGATAGCTGGTAATATTTATAAAGCCACTACAAATAATATTGTAGTTAAAGCTGAATCTAAATTCCCACCAGCTGCTATTCATATTATAGATGGAGATCATGTAGACGTTGCTGATGCTATGTCTGGCAGAGTAATTCTGGATAATGATACATCTCTCTTTGTTGGAGATAAAATTACAGTCATTCCGAAATCTGGATATCGTCTAAAACAGAAAGTAGGACTTGAACTATTAAGTAAACCTTCTAAGTTATACAAGATTGCGAATGCAAGCATAACTATAGAAGTGGAAGAGATTCCAACTCCTCCAGCTCCACCTCCAGGATCGACGCATAATACTATTCTTTGGTATTTGAAATCGTTATTCTATGGTGGAGTATAATAAGAAAAATAAATGGTAAATCAGTCTGAGCTATTGAGTATAATCTTAATAGCTCAGAATTTATTTTAATTCAGAAAGGAATAAAATACGATGGCTGATAAAGTTACGTTTGTCTTTGACCCTGCATTAGTAGAACTCAAAAAGGGATCTACGCCAATTACTCCTGGTTTGTCTACTGTAGTAGAAGTAGGAGATATAATTAAAATTGAACCGATTGTTGGATATACGCTTAAGAATATCACTGGCGCATCAGCGGTTAGTGGTGGATATAAATGTAATGCCAAAACAGTTACTATCGAAGTAGTAGGACCTCATGCTGTTATTAATTATCCAACCGATAAGATTATTGTTACTCCGGCATCAGCACATGTATTAGAATTTATTTCTATTACTGCTAAGCCAGGATTTGAAATTGATCAGGTTACTGGGGCAACATTTGATTCTGGAAAGAACAAGTATAAAATTAATTCTACTCCAGTAAATATCACAGCTAAGGCCGGAACTCCTCCACCTCCGCCGCCGGATCAGATGGTTGTTAAATCTCCGCAGTTCTGGCATCATGTAAAAAATATTAATAATATGAATTAATACTTGTATGTGGAGAATGCTGAGATGAAGTGTTTTTATATAGAAGCACGTAATGAACAAAACGAATATGTATGGATTAAATTTGTCTTCAAAAAGTATAATGATTTATATTTGAGTGATATTATTCGATCAATCAATCAATATCTGATCAATACGTTTCCTTCTAATATATTCTTTACGTATCCTAATATCTTATTTGTAGAAGAGAATCCAACTCTATATAGAAACTATTCTAAAGAATCTAATATACGATTTATTTCTACAGAAGATCATGATGCTGTATATACCTTAACATTCTCCACATATCAATCTTTAAAGGAAGCTCTTTATAATTTGATTTTGGAGGTGAAATAAGTTTGTATCAGGTAGTAAGTTTAGAAGAAGCGAAATCATTGATTTCTGATGCTTATGATTATCTTTGGGATAATGCCAGAGCCTATGGAAGAGATGTTAAGATTTATCTTCATTGGACAGCTGGTGGATATGATGCTACATTTGATGATTACCATTTCTGTATTTTAGGAGATGGTACTATTGTCTATACTGGAGATTTGTTCTCTCCTGTATCTTCTACATATAGAAGAAATTCTGGATCATTGTCTATCTCTCTTTGTGCAGCATATGATGCTGTATGTTATGAAGATGGTACCTATGATCTGGGGCCATGTCCTCCTACAGAAGCACAGATTGAATCGATGTCTATGTTGATTGCTGAAGCAGCCCATGCTTTAGACTTAACTATAGATAAGAACAGAGTTATGACTCATGGTGAAGCAGCAAACAATGAAGATGATATTGATCCTCATGAACCATATGCTGTATGGTCTGATCCACAACCTGCTGATGGAATTACAAGATGGGATCTTGCTGTTCTTCAGGATGGTGACGCTTGGCGTAGTGGTGGAGACACCTTACGAGGAAATGCTATATTCTACAGTAACCAGTAAAACTTCAAATAAGCTTCTCTATCGGGATATCCCGATAGAGAATGCCTTATAAAACATTATAATAAATTCTTAAAAAGGAGGTTAAGCTAACGTGAAGAGTGTTTATATGAGTGCATACGATATAAACAGCTATGTAGCAGATGATGATGTGTTATCCAGAGACAGACTTAAGTTTGATTCTGATAAACCATTCTTTCTGATTTGTAATATACCCATCAAAGACAAGACTATGTTTGAGTTCACTGTGCAGGATTATTATCCTATAGCCGATTTTAGGCATATTCCTCTTTATGTAGGTGTAAGCAAACAGATCTCTACAGGAATATTAGCTGGAACTTTCTCAGTTGGGTCAATTTATTATGATATATCGAATCCGAAGTACGACATCATGTCTAATCATGATGGAGCTCCTGTAGAATATCATCAGTATATAGATGGAAGTTATACAGATGCTGATGGACAAGAAAAAGTAGGCTGTAGAAAACCTGGCATTATGGATACGATTGGTGTAGGGGTAAATCTGAAAACCAATACGATTACATTCTTTGTCAATTATACTACAGACTCAGAAAAGCCTGCTTATAATAAGCCATTTTATTCGTTCCATCCTCCGTTTGATATGAAAACAGAAACCGGATTGCGGTTCTGTATATGGAGCGATATTTATTACAAACAAATTACAGACGATAATAACTTCAGATCTGGAATAGAATTCATAGAGAGTAGAAAGCATATCAAAGGATATTGCAACTTTGGAGAGACAGGATTAAAACATCCTGTTCCTGGGTATACATCTTTATATTCTGCCTATTATGCTAAGTATGCTACCCATGAAATGGATCCTGTAGAAATAGGTACAACAGATGAACCGTGTACGGTAACGATAACTGGAGATAATTTTGAATTATTATCTAAAGATATAGATGCTGATGTACATGTAGAAAATGAGTTAGATCCTATTGCCAAGAATATTTCTTTGGTGTCTGATTCTACTACAGTAGATATCATCAATAAGACATTATATAAGATGCCTGCTTCTGAGGGTATTGTAGCCACTACAGATTATGGAGATACAAATTCTCATTTAGTAGGATCTAATATCTATATCAATTATCCTATTCCTAAGACAGAAAAGATTTATTTTGAATATACAGTCAAAGAATCTCAATTAAAACCAAAGACAGTAGGTATTCCGATGTCTATGGGTATTACTTCTATACCCAGAGATCCTGCTGTAACTCCGACATATATGAATGCGATTAATCCTGGAACGATTATGACAGAATCTATACGAATGAATTTATATAGAGGAACTCCATTTATTCAAACTGGATTATTAGATTCTGCTGGATATTTCCAGTATCATATTATTAATGATGGCTTACAGAATTCTAATGCTAATAATTTATTTGTATTAGAAGACATAGAAACTTCTGTATCTCCCGAACAGGGAAGTGTTATTGGAGTATGCTTAGACTTAGCCAATAATACAATGAAAGTTATTATCGATGGAATAGACTTTACTAAATTAAAATTTCCTACAAAATCTACTCCCAGAAATCCATTTACAGTTGATGTAAATAAATCAATAGATGGTAGAACAGAATATGCATATTTCTTTATTCATGATGAAGGAGCATTTACTGGTAGAGCTGCTGGTAAATTTAACTTTGGAGAAACAACGTTTAGCTTTAAGCCTCCTAAAGGATATACTACGTTATGGGACTTTTATAATGTAGATAAGAGACGTCTATATTGTAAAGACTGGGATGCAGAAGTTCTTATTAAATCAGAAAAGATGGTTAGCTCTTACTTATTTGCCGATCTCAGAATTAATACAATGCTGAAGATTCCAGAAGGTATGAATAGACTGATTGATTCTGATAATATCATTGAAGATAAGTTTCCTCATTATTATGACATCAATACAGACTTTATTCCTCGGATGTTAGATACAATTTCTAGAGATTACAATGGATATATTCCAGAGCATAAAGAGAATTCTATTGCTTCTAGATTTGAAGGAGTTAAGAAGTATAGAATTAATATTGCTAAATATAGTAATCAAAAGATTATTGTCTATATGAATGGAAAATCATACGAAGATTCTTTTGATGCTCCAGAAAACGCATTAATAAAAGTTAGAGTAGTTACAAAGCCAGGATTGACATATGCACATTTCCCTGGAACTCCGAATATATCTAAAGCGATTGTTGGATCTGTTTTATATATTACCGCTACTCCTGCAACCTATGCAGAATATACTGTCAATATTGCTCATTCTGATACCCAGAAGATTATGGTTCATCATTATAAAGCCAATGGAATTGTTGAAGATCATGAAGATTCATTTATCGTTACATCCAGATATCCGCACATTAAAGCAGAGATTACAGAAGTTAAACCTGGATTTAATAAGGGTACTTTGAATATTACAGAAATAGATGTATCTCATGATATTATTATCTATGCTTCATTGAATGAAACTGTACGATATAAAGTTACTGTACTTCCTACAGTACATCAATATATCAAAGTAGTTACAGAAGGTATTACCAGAACAAATAAAGATGGTAAGATTGAATTTACTGTTGGATATAAGAGATCTCTGAAAGTGTTGTTAATAGGAGATCTTGGATATATTCCTGGTAAACTGTACTATACTGGAGCAGATGGAGTTAAACATTCTATCGTTGGTAATGCAATTACAGAACTTAACGAAAATATTACAATCGATGCAGGAGCCGCTTCTGCTGATATTTGTACCGTAGAGATGCCTCAAGTAGAAGGAGCAATATCTACGTTGTATGGATATGATGTTAAGATTTCTCCTACTAAGTATCAGACAATGAGAAATAAAGAATTGACTGTTTCTATAGATCCTAAACCAGGATATTATTTAGATTATATCACGATTGAAACGAAGTAAAAGGAGATTTAATAATGGCTATGAAAAAAAAGAAAGCATTATTAAAAACCAGATTAAAAGACAATACGGTTGCTGGAATACATCCGGAAACAGAAACTTCTCAAGTGGTAGATTTAGCAGATAAGTATTATAATAAATCAGAAGTAGATACCAGATTAAATGGTAAAATGAATACGATTGGTATAGACAGTACCCCTACAGATGGATCAAATAACTTGATTACATCTGATGGAGTATATGACGCATTGACCAATTGTGTTAAACAGTCTGAACTGACTTCTGTTTTAACTCCTTATGCTATGAGCTCTTCTGTTACATCTGCATTGGCTTTGAAACAGGATATATTAACCTTTGATAGTCTTCCTACAGAGAATTCATTGCATCCTGTTACATCTGGTGGAGTATATAATGCAATTAAGACTAAAGCAGATAAATCTGAATTGACCAATCTGGTAACAACAACCACATTATCTACAGCAGTACAGAACAAACAGGATAAATTAACTTTTGATAATACTCCCACAGAGAATTCTGACAATCCTGTAAAGTCTAAAGGTATCTTTAATACATTTAAAGATTATGCTAAGAAGACGGACTTACATACAAAGTTATCTGAATTTACCAACGATGTGGGCTTCTTAACAAGTCATCAAGATATATCTGGTAAACAGGACGTATTGACTTTTGATGAAGTTCCTACTGATTTATCAAATAATCCTGTTAAGTCTAAAGGTATTTTTAATGAATTTAAGAAATATGTTAAGCCAGCAGATGTGGATGCTAAATTGGCAGAATATGCTAAGACTACAGAAGTAAATAATAAGCTGACTCTGAAACAAGACAAATTAACATATGATGAAGCTCCTACAGCCGCTTCTGATAATCCTGTAAAATCTAAAGGAATTAAGTCTTATGTAGATTCATCAATTACTACAGCTATTAATAATTTAAGCTTATCTGGTGCAATGGATGATGCTCCTAGTGCTACATCAGATAATCCTGTTAAGTCTAAGGGTATTTATAATGCATTACAGGCTAAAGCAGATAAATCTGAATTAAGTGTCTATATGAAAACAGCAGATTTACCAACAGCTATAGCTACTAAACAAGATAAACTAACTTTTGATGAAAATCCAACTAAAGATTCTGGCAATCCTGTATATTCTGGTGGTGTATGGAAAGCTATTGATGATACTAAGAAAGCTATTAATATTTCTAATTATTATAATAAATCAGAAGTAGATAGTAAAATAGCCGCTGTACAGGTTGGAGAATTTAAAGAGATGACTAAATCGGAATTTGAATCTATTTGGAATAGCATTATTAGTTAAAAACAATAAAGGAAGAAGGAATATATTATGGCAGAACAGCATTTTATAGGTGAAGAACGACTTAAAGATTTAATTAGAAATATTGGCAATTTGGCTAATACAAAGCAGAATAAATTGACTTTTGATGAAGCTCCTACAGATAACTCAACAAATCCTGTTACATCCAAAGGCATCAAGAAGTATGTAGATGATACAGTAACCAGTGGTACAGTTGATTTAACTAACTATGCTACAAAGACTTATGTAACAGCTGCTATTTCTGATAAAGCAAATCGTTCTGAGATTTTAACAAAAACATCTCAATTGACAAATGATGCTGGGTTCTTAACTGCTCATCAGGATATCTCTGGTAAACAGGATAAATTAACGTTTGATAACGATCCTACAGATAATTCCGATAATCCTGTAAAGTCTAAAGGCATTAAAAAATATGTGGACGATAAAATTACTGCTATAAATACAAATAAAGCGGATAAGTCTGATATTCCTACCAAAGTATCTCAGTTAACGAATGATAAGAATTATTTGACCACACATCAAGATATATCTGGTAAACAGGACGTATTGACTTTTGATGAAGCCCCTACGGATAACTCAGTCAATCCTGTTAAGTCTAAAGGTATTAAGTTGTATGTGGATAATAAGGTTGCCGTTGTATCAACAAATCAGGCTACTAATTATTATACTAAAGCACAGGTCAATACAGAATTAGATAAGAAACTGAATAAGGATGATTTTGTAGAACTATCTAAAACAGAATTGCAATCAATTTGGGATAGTATTATTGTATAATATAAAATTCTCCATAGACCATATGGTCTATGGAGACTCTATTATCATTTTATATATTCTGATATTTGATAAAAGATACTTATGGTATAATTACACTATTAGTTCTTTTTATTTTTATAAAAACCTTTAAATCTATAGATTCTATGCATGTTTTGATCGATAAACAATATAGTAAAGTATTCCTCTTACAATACTTAATTCTATATAGGAAGAGAGCTGGTATTATAATGAATAACAGACATTCTGGCAGTAACAAAGACAGTGGTGGAGCTTTTTATGTGGATGACAAAATCTTAGGAAGAGCTTATTCTAAATTGGATGTATATCAAAAAGAATATTATCATTCCATTATGGATAAGAATCTAAAGTTTATTGGCATCAACAGTCCTGCTGGAACTGGTAAAACGTATATTGGAATTATGGCAGCATTGGAAATGCTCAGACAGGGATGTATGAATCATGTCTATTATATACGAATTCCTGACTTACGTTCTCTAAAGTTAGGATTTTTGCCTGGGTCAGAATTAGAAAAGGAGAGTATATACTTCAGACCATTCTATGATATATGTGAAGACTTAGGTTTACGTCCAGAAGATGTAGATTATGGAAGAAACAATCAGTCATTTATATTGTGTACAGATATTGGACTGAGAGGAACGAATATAGAAAAATCTGTAGTTATTGTTGATGAAGCACAGAATGGAGATTTATCTAGTCTTAAATTAATATTGACTAGAATTCATGATGACTGTAAAGTGATATTGGCCGGTCATAGCGCACAAAGAGATACTAAGAATACTAATGGAGCCTTTGAAAAATATATAAAATATATGTGTGAAAAGAAATGGGCTAAAGAATGTGTATTGACTAAAAACTATAGAGGCGAACTGGCAACGTATGCTGATCAATTTGAAATATAATCTATGATAAACTGGGTAGTCTATATAGACTACCCATATACTTTTGTGAGTTTAACATTCTAATAATCTGGAAAATTATCTAAATAAAATATATAGAAAGAAGGTTTAACAATATGCCTGATAATTGGAGAAGTATGATTATGACTGTTACCAATGGTAGCAAAGAAGAAATTGTTCATTATCAAACTGATACTAAGAATATTGTAGATTGGAGAGAATCTTATAAAAACGAATTAAATGAGTATAGAGGTAAACCTAATGGATTAGCTTCCTTAGATAATAATGGATATGTACCCAAACCTCAATTATATTATGCTATGAAAGGGATTACCGATTTACAAACACAACTACCGCAAGCTATTGCTACAGCTACACAGAATTTGGTTAAGACAGTAGCCGGAGATGGAACCGGTGTTATTACGATAACTAAAGCCAATGGAACGCAGAATACGATCAATAAAATTGCTAATAGTATATCTGCGGATACTAGTACTGCGGCCAGCAGATTAATCTTAAGAAAAATTAATAATATGAATGAGCTTAATACACTAGAAGATAACGTTCATTTTTATGGTGACTTTGATATTCTAGATATAAAAGAAACAGGACAAGATTGGACGGGTTGGCAAACAGGAACAGAAGGCGTAACAGGAGAAACAGGTCAAAAAGATCAGTTCATTTGTATTGGCGATAATATCATTTATCATCGCAGGCTAGATAATGAACACGATGGTTGGGGCTATTGGGATAAGATACAAAACCAGACAGAATGGACTAATTTTAATTGGAGGGGTCACCATAATGCAGTAGATGCGTGGATTCCAGTATTTGCTAGCGATCCTGCTCAAATAGATTATGTATTAAAGAGCGAAATTGCTGCATCAGGATTTGCCGAATGTAGTTTAGCTGAGAGGGGATATCAGAGACTGCCCAGTGGTTTATTATTCCAATGGGGTAGAGATAATTTGGGAGATAATGGAGATGAAGGTATATCACGGTGGTTTACTTTCCCTAAGCAATTTAATAGTGTATGCTTTAATGTGTATTTACAAGACTTAAACCACGATACTCAAAATAATAATGAGAATGCAAATCATCATGATAATATACTTCAAATATGGGATTTAAATACAAATGGATTTAATGTATTTAAACAAATACCAGCTGCAAATTCAGATCCCTGGTTTTCTGGCTTCTCTTGGTTAGCTATAGGCGTATAATTATATATTTATAGAAAGGAAAGTTTATCAATGTTTATTTTAAATTGGATTATCTCTATATTGGGTGGATATACTCAGAAAGAGTTTAATACTTTTATGAATTCAAGATCTATTGCAGAATCTAAAGGATTAAAGTATGATAGTCTGTTACAAGATTATGTAGAGCTTAAAAATAAGTATAAGAAACTTTTATCAGAATTAGATGATCTAAAGCTGCCTAAAACTGAGTCTTTGGGATCTATACATTTTCCTAAGAGCAAATTTACAGCACCTTTCAATATATCTATACTGCCTAGCGTTAAAACAGGCTTAAAAGCTAAAGTAGTATTAGGTAATCAGATTGGATATATTCGTTTAGGAGATATAGAAGATAAAGATAGAACTGGAGTATGCTATATGAGCAAACTTACAGATAAGGTTATTTACTTACTTAAGAAATAATATGAACTCCCATAGAGCATATGCTCTATGGGATATTCTATTGACTTTTATTTTTTTTTTAATTAT
>OGOO01002160.1_pt1 | contig 14930 bp, 6 predicted proteins | sample 1552651 | NCBI WGS metagenome assembly OGOO01 (sample SAMEA2580118, study PRJEB22360) | human gut metagenome | biome: human gut; feature: human-associated habitat; material: faeces | place: Denmark | collected 2008/2010 | reverse complement strand
CGGCAATATTTTTCAGTCGTGCGGTCCGGCGTTATTTGTTCCGGGCCAGGATCGTTCCGTGACGCAGATCGAAGATCAGCAGGTCGGAAGCGGGGATCGTGTAATACGAGTTGCGCGTCTCTCCGTCGGCGCCTCCGTGCAGTTCGCCCACCTTGCCGAGAGTCAGCGTGAGGTTCTGCTTCTTGCCTTCTGCCGTCAGCGGACAGGTGAAGCAATAGGCATTGTTCTGGTTGTAATCCGCATCGCCGACCGAGAAATTCTGGGCTACGCAGAACTTCATGCCGCTGGAAAGTTTCGTGCCGTTGTGTTCTTCGGCGTCATAGATCAGGATCTGCGGGTCGGCGAAGCTCTGCTTCAGGTTGAGTTTGCGCACGCCCCAGCCCGTACCTGCTCCGTAGGCGTAGAGATCGAGCACTTCGATCGTTGCCTCGGGATTGGCTTCCGCTCCGCTCGGGTGGAATGTGACGGACAGCGGCTTCAGGTCGGTCGCCGACGAGTAGATGCGCACCTGCTTGTTCTCCATGTCGATCAGCAGGCGGTAGTTGCCAGCGTTCGGGATATTCCACGAAACGGGGGTTTCCGTCATCTTCACGTCGACAAGCTCCCCGTCGCGGAGCGCGCCGTTGCCGTCGCTCGGAACGATGTAGTAGGTCTGACCCTCCAGCTCGACGGGAATCTGCAACTCGCCGATGCTCAATTCGCCGTACCAGGCATAGAGGTTCGCATTCTCGACCGTCTTTTCGATCTCCGTCACGCTGCTGATGGCCGTGCCGGAAAGCGACACCTTGTCGGCATCGAAGACATCGACCTTGATCGGGGTTACGGTCACCTCCACGGTGCGCACTTCGGGCATTTCGTATGTGGGGCCGCCCGCATACTCCGCGATGACGCGGAACGCCAGCGTGAAGGTCTTGTTTACGGGCACTTTCCAGCGCTCGTTAGCCCAGTTGTTGATTTGCTCGGAGGTGTAGCTCCGGCTGAAGATGCCGTCGTCTTCGCTCGTCACGATGGCGGTGGACGAACCGAAGTTGTTGTTCAGCAGGTCCAGTTTGGTCGTGTAGGACACCAGATACTCGTCGGGCATCGGACGCGCGGGCGTCCAGTCGAAGGTCAGTACCGTAGCCGAAAGGTCGTTTTCGTCCAAAGCGATCTGGGAGGCGGAGGCGGTCAGCTCCAGAGTTTCCCGGACCGGGTCGCTGTCGTGTTCGTACGGGTCCCATTCACAGGCCCACTGGCCGAGTGCGAAAAGGGTCAGCAGCGACAGGTTGCATGCAAATTTTATCTTTTTCATAACTGTTTTTTTCGTGGTTGCTGATACGGTCCGGAATCTGCCGGACACATTCTTGTCTGATCCGCCCGGAGGCGGGGACGAAGGTTTTTAGCCTTCGTAACCTTCATATCCGGGATTCTGCGGGAAATTGCCGACATTCGCGTCGCGGATAGCCTGCGGAATGGGCCACAGCACGTGGAAATCCTGGATGAGGTCGCGCGCCTCGGGGTTGTACTTTCTCACGCGTTCGAGCAGTTTGCCCGTGCGTATCAGCGTGAAGCGGCGGCTCTCTTCGCCGTAGAGTTCGCGGATGCGCTCGTCGAGCAGGAAATCCATCGTCATCTCCTCGTCGGAAACGTCGGACACTTTGGCGCGGCGGCGCACTTCGTTCACGGCATCGGCGGCCTTATCGGGCATGTCCTGACGCAGGTAGGCTTCGGCCAGCAGCAGGTAGGTCTCGGCTAGGCGGAATTTCATGCGGTCCTTGTATGCGCCGGTGAGCTGGAGGTTTTCCTCCTTACCGAAGAAAAATTTCTTCAGCGCCGGGAAGAGCTGGGCCTGCGACCACGATTTGTCGTCGATGGGGCATTTTTGTCCCAGCTTGTTGGGCGTCAGCGGGTTGTTGTAGTACCAGTTGCGCTTGATGTTGTACTCCGAGTTGCGGATGTCGCCGTCTTCGAAGATGCCTTTTTCCTGAATATCGGGGAACCCCTCCTTTTCTCCGGCTGTCGTGGCGTTGGTCCCCTTGACGCCGATCCACCACTTCAGCGGATAGATCTGCGCCAGGCCGCGGCCGCCGAGTGAGTCGGCCAGTGCGAATCCGTCGATGGCGTGGTACTGGGGATTCCAGGCGCGGCGGGTCCAGTCGTCGGAATTCGTGCCGCCGCCGACCGTGTTGTACTGGAACTGCATGACCCAGATACCCTCGGTGTTGCCGGCCGAACGGTTCTGATTGTTTTCGACGAACATGTCGCTGAAATAGTCGCCGGGATCGTTCTTGGCGTTGCCGAAGCGGCTTTTCATCAGACTGTAATACGGGCAGTCGATCACGTCCTGGGCATTCTCCTCGGCCAGCTTATAGTCGCCTTCGGCGCCGCGCAGCAGGTACATTTCGCTCAACAGGTGGCGTGCGGCCCACGTCGTAAGCTTGCCCTCCTTCACGTTGTCGGGATTGTCGGGAAGGTACGTCTTGGCAAATTCCAGGTCTTTGATGATGTTGCCCAGCACCTCGATCTTGGGATCGCGCGAGAACGAGAGCAGGAAGGGCTTCTGGATGGTTTCGACCCAGGGCACGTCGCCGTAGAGGTAGACCAGCGTGCGGTAGGCGTAAGCCCGGAAGAAACGGGCTTCGGCCTGGTAAAGCTGTTTGTCGGTGGGATAGTCCCAGTTGTCGTTCTTTTCGGAATAGATCAGCAGTTCGTTGGCCGAAGCGATCAGGTTGTAGGCCCAGTTCCAGTACGAGCCGACGAAAAGCGTCGACGGGTTGAGCGTCATTTCGGCGAACGGAACCAGCGAACCGTCGCGGACGGTTCCCATGCGGCAGAGGTCGGTCGAAATCTGGAGGACCTCGTAGGCGCAGGCGCCGTTGTGCATGAAAGCGCCGTTTTCACCCCAGGTGTTGTATTCCGAGCGGGCGATGGCGTAGAGCCCCGTGGCTCCCACCTCGAAGCCCAGTGAACTGGTGTAAGTGTTGTCGGGGGCCAGCGAACTTTTCAGATCCTCTTCCAGGAAGGAGGTGCAGCCCGCAGCTATTGAGAGGATCGAACTCGCGATGCCGATCTTGATATAATTCATCGTTTTCATAGTCAGGTCTTGATTAGAAGGTTAAGGTTAATCCCAGTACGTAGGAACGGGCGGTCGGGAACGATGCGAACCAGGTGTTGTCGTAGTTCAGCATCTGGCGCATGTTGGAGAAGGCGCAGACGTTGTTCACGCTGAAATTCACGTCGATGGCGCTCAAGCCGATCCGGCGGACGAATTTCTGATTGACACGGTAGCCCAGCGTGATGTTGCGCAGCTGCACGTAGTTGAGCTTCTTGTAGTAGCCGTGGCTGAAGGAGGCCTGGTAACCCGGCGAAACGACCTCTGCGTCGGGGGTCTCCGGCGTCCAGTATTTCACGCCGTGGATGTAGTTGCCCGAACCGAACGTATACGAGGAGATGTTGGCCACGTTGTCCGTCATCCACTTGCCGAAGACGCCGTTGAACAGGAACGAGAAATAGAAGTCCTTGTAGGAGAAACGGTTGCCCATCGACATCGTGAAGCTCGGCTGTTTGCTGCCGATCACCTTGCGGTCTTTGGAGTCGATGACGCCGTTGCCGTCGACATCCTCCAGTTTGGCGGCTCCGGGCGTGGCTCCAGTCTGGTGGGCCACCTCCTTGCCGTCCTTGTCGATGAACGTGAACTCGTCGCCTTCCTGCCAGATGCTGATCATGTTCCAGTCGTAGTAGACCGACAGCGGCTGGCCGATGAACCACTTGTTGTTGATGTCGTCTCTGCCGTCGCCGCGCAGCGCGACGATCTTGTCGCGGTTGAGCGAGAAGGTGAAGTCGGTCTCCCACCTGAAATCCTTCTTGCGGATATTCTGCGAATGGAGCGTCAGTTCGATACCCTTGTTGCGGGTCTGGCCGACGTTGTAGAGAATCTTGCTGTAACCGTTCATAATGGGAACGGTACGCGACATCAGCAGGTCGTGCGTGTTGGAGAGGTACATGTCGATCGTACCGCCCAGACGGCCGTTGAAGAACTGGAAGTCGATACCGAGGTTGGCCGTATAGGTGGTCTCCCAACGCAGGTCGGGATTGCCGATACCGTCGCTCGGCAGGTAGGCCGAGTTGGCGGCGTCGCTGTTGTCGCCCCAAATATATTTGACACCATTGGTCGAGTAGAGACGGTCGAGCGACTGATAACGTGAAATGGCGTTGTTTCCGTTGGCGCCGTATGAGAGGCGGATCTTCAGCATGTCGATCCAAGAGGCGTTGTCCTTGATGAAGCTCTCCTCGCCGAGATGCCAGGCAACGGCAGCCGAGGGGAAGAAAGCCCATTTGTGGTTTTCAGCGAAGGCCGAGAACGAGTCGGCGCGTCCGGTGAGTGTCAGAAGGTATTTGCTGTTGAAGCCGTAATTCACACGGAACATGCCCGAAACGAAGTTCTCTTTCCAGAAAGACGAACTGATGGCGATCTTGTTCTCGGCGCCGTCCATCCGGTAGAAGCTCGAGTCGTCGTTTACGAAGCCTTCGCCGCTTTGCGAAGCGGCTGTATACTGGGCCTCCTGCATGGAGAAGAGACCTGTGAAGTCGATGTGATGTTTGCCGAAATTCCGGTCGAATTTAAGCACGTTCTCCCACGTCCAGTCCGTCGTGTGGTTGTTGGCCAGCTCGGCGCGGCCGTCGACTTTCTTACCCGTTACGGTGTTGCGGCCGTAGTAGGTTCCGTTCATCTGGCTGCGGTAGTTGTAGCCGAACTGCGACCGGAAAGAGAGCCCTTTGACCGGAAGTTTGAGATCGAGGAACCCGTTGGCCATGAAGTTGCGGCCCGTGCGTTTCTGGTCGGCGTTGACGTCCTTCATCGGGTTGGGCAGGTTCGAGTAGTCCATCGGCTCCTCGTAGTAGGCGCCGGTCTCGTCCTTGTAGATGCCGTAGGGGCTTTGCTTGATGGCATGTTCGAGGTTCGGCGTCGCACCGCCGGTCTCACGGTTCACGAACTGCGTGGTGAGACCTACGGACAGCCAGTCGTTCATTTTCTGGTTGATGCTGGCATAGACGTTCGTGCGCTGGTAATTCGAATTGTAAACCACGCCGGGGTTGTCCAGGTAGGAAACCGAGGCCATATAGGTGGTCTTCTCGTTGCCGCCCTGGAAGCTCAGCTGGTGGTCCATCGTGAAGACCGTGCGGAAGACGTAGTCCTGCCAGTCGTTGGTGATGCCCTTGGCGTAGTTTACCTTCTCGCTGGCGCTGATAATCGAACCTACCAGCGGATCGAGCTGCTCGCCGCTGTAATTGTTCTTGAGCCGGCCCATGTCCTGTTTGAGGCGGATGAACTCGTTGGGACCCATGGTTTCGATGCGCTGCATCGGCTCGGCGATGGCGAGCTTCGTTTTGTAGGTGACATGGAATTCGCCCTGCGAACCCCGCTTGGTCTGGATCAGGATGACGCCGTTCGAGCCGCGCGAACCGTAGATGGCCACGGCCGACGCGTCTTTCAGCACCGACATGTTCTCGATGATGTTCGGGTCGAGGTCGGCCAGTCCGCCCGAGTAGGGAATGCCGTCGAGAATGATCAGCGGGTCGTTGCTGGCCGTCAGTGAGTTCTGGCCGCGGATCAGCAGGGTCTGGTTGCTGCCCGGCGCTTCGTTGCCGGTCGTGATGTTCAGACCGGCGACCTGGCCGACCAGACGGTCCATCAGGTTGTTGGTCGAGACCATTTCCAGCGTCTGTTTGCTGACGACGGCGAGACCTCCCGTGAGGTCTTTCTTTTTCTGCGTACCGTAACCCACGACGACCACTTCGTCGAGGGACTGGGCGTCTTCGGTCATCGTCACGTTTACGACATTCGATGCGCCGAGTTTCACTTCCTGGTCGGTATAGCCCAGACAGGTGAAAAGAAGCGTCGAGGATGCGGGAACTTTGATTTCATAAACACCTTGCGTATTGGATACGGCTCCGTTGTTGCTTTTGCCGTCCTTTACCACGACAACGACTCCCGCCAGCGGGGCGCCGCTTCCGTCGGTGATTTTACCGGTTACTTTGACGTCGTTCTGCTGGGCGAACGACGGTGTTGCAGACAGCAGGAATAAGAGGGAAATCGTCAGGCTGCCTATAAGCTTTTTGTACATGCTCATTATCATAAAAGGTTTCTTTTTGGTTAGTGCTTGTATCTCCGTTATAAAGGGATTGTCTGGAGGGGCGGGAGACACTTCGTCGCCTGGTGTGGTTTTCCGATCATCTTTTCATAGGTTTCAGGTTTTAATTTTTTAAATTTTTTATGTATTTCGAAGGAAAAGCGGACGCCGGGGACTTCGGACCCCGTATTGCAAAGGTCAATAAAACGGGGCGACCGGATGGGCGTCGTTTATTCGGAAATGGTTCCATTTCGTACGGAGGGGTAAAAAAAAGGAGCATATCCGGGCGCTGCGGGCGCTGCGCAGACCTGCGAAGAGTCCCGTCCGGACAAAATGAAACCTCCCTGCCGGTCGCGCGGGGCGACGGCGGGAAGGTTTCTGCGGGCAGATGCGGACGCTGCTCCGGCGGATACGAAAGCACGAGATATTCATAGCCGGTTCGGTCGGCTCCTTTCGTGCGGTTTGCGTCAGGATTTCTTCTTAAATTCGGATGGGGTCAGTTCGAAATGCCGTTTGAAACAGATGCTGAAATATTTGGGATTGGCGAATCCCGTCAGGACCGAGATCTCGGAGATGGTCAGGTCCGACTCCCGGAGCAGCTGGGCCGACCGTTTCAGCCGGACGTCCATGATGAACTCCTTGATCGACATGCCCGTGATGTCGTTGATCTTCTGGTAGAGGAGCGTGCGTCCGATCGACATGTCCGACACGAACGAATCCACATTGTAGTCGCTGTTGTCCATGTTCCGTTCGATATAGTTCATCGCCTTTTTCAGCAGTTCCTCGTCCATCGACGAAATGGTGATCTTCGACGGTTCGGCGATGTACTTCTTGCTGTAACGCTCCTTGAGTTCCTGCTGGCTGCGGATGAGGTTGGCAACCTGTTTGAGCAGGAAATCCATATCGAAGGGCTTGTCGATGAACACGTTGGCTCCGCATTCCAGTGCCTTGATCTTGTTTTCGGTGTTTTTGCCCAGAGCCGAAAGCATGATCACCGGGATATGGCTGGTCTTGATGTTCGAACGCAGCGAGCGGCATACCTCGAAGCCGTCGGCTTCGGGCATCATCAGGTCGGTGATGACGATCTGGGGGCAGATTCTCTCCGCTTTGGCGATGCCTTCGCTGCCGTTTGCCGCGGTGTATACGTTGTAGTGTTTCGACAGCCGTTGTTCGAGGTAGCTCCGCAGGTTGGGGTCGTCCTCGATGACCACGATGTTGCACGCCTTGCGGTCGTGCCGGTCGTTGGGAGCCATGACGTCGGATTCGGTCAGCAGGTTGTCGATTTCGGAGACCGTGTATTCGTACGATTCGGCGGCGCTGTCGGTCTTTTCGGCGTTGAGCGTGAAGGGCAGGACCACCGTGAACGCGACTTTCGAGTTGCCCGAACGGAGGGTGATGGTTCCGTTGAGGTTGCCGACCAGCTCCTTGACGATGGCCAGTCCCAGGCCGCTGCTGCTCTCGAATTGGGGACGGCGGTCGGAGAGGTGGTTGAACGATTCGAAGATGGCCTCCTTCTTGTCGTCGGGGATTTCCGCCCCGGTGTTGGTGACCGTGAAGGCGATGTATTCGGTGCCGGCGGCCGGCGGAGCGGACTCCGGGCGCTGGTCCTGCCGCGCCGGGTAGATTCTCACGCCGACATAGCCGTTTTCCGAGGCGTACTTGATCGCGTTGGAGAAGAGGTTCGTGAAGATTTTTTCGATCACGTCGTGGTCGAACTTGGTGTAGAAACTTTCATACTGGGAGTTGAAGCCGGTTTCGATCCCCTTCTTGTTGGCGTAGAACTCGAACAGCGAGAAGATGCTGTCGATGAAGCGGATCAGATCGCCCGGCTGGCGGTTCAGGGTGATCTTCTGGCTCTCGATTTCGCGGAACTGAAGCAGTTGGCTGATCATGCGCTGGATGCGCCCCACGTTCTTCTCGATCAGGTGCACGTAGGCATTGCCAGGCGCATTGGCGGGCAGGTGTTCCTTGAGCTGTTTCAGCGGGTCGACGACCAGCGTGAGCGGAGTTTTGAGGTCGTGGGAGATGTTCGTGAAGAAGTTGATCCGGGCCTGGGTCAGCTGCTTCATGTTCTGTTCCTTGATCCGCTCCAGTTCGAGCCGCTGTTCGAAAATCTTCTTGTTGGTGAAATACCGCCAGATGAAGTAGGCCACCGCCGAGAGCAGCGCCGCATAAACGAGGTAGGCCCAGCGGGAGAGGAAGGGCGAGGGGTGCACCCTGAAGCCGAGCGCCGAAACCTCGTCGCCCCACAGGCCGTCGTTGTTGGCCGCCTTGACCTCGAAGACATAGTTTCCGGCGGGCAGGTTGAAGAACTGCACCGCCTTCTGTCCCTGCGGCAGCAGGGACCATCTTTCGGAGTGTCCCAGCAGGCGGTAGGCATACTGGTTCTTCTCGGCGTTCAGGTAGCTGTTCGCCGAGAAGCGGATTTCGAAATTCGACTGCCGGTGCGACAGTTCGATCACGTCGCCCTCGCCTCCGCGGTAGGAGAGCGTGGAAATGGCTTTCTCCAGAGGCGAGTTCTTGGCGCCGGGCACGGCCGGCCGGCTGTTGATAAGCAGGTCCGTAAAATAGACTTTCGGCTTCTGGTCGTTGTATTTGATCTTTCCCGGGGTGAAGAGGATGAAGCCGTCCGTCCCTCCGAACAGCATTTCGCCTTTCGAGGTCTTGTAGCAAGCCCGCACGTAGTAGGCCCCGCAGCGGTTCGGGATGTCGATCTGCGATTTGCGGATCACTCCGTCGGTATGGTCGTAATAGTAAAGCCCGTCGTTGGTGCTGAACCAGACATCTTTCGAGGGGGTGTCTTCGAGGATGCCGAAGACTGTTTTGCCCTCCAGCCCTTCGCCGTTCCGGTCCCTGAAATTGACGTAACTGCCGTTGCGGCGCAGCAGGTTGACCCCGCCGCCACGGGTTCCGAACCAGATGTCGGAGTCGGAGGTGACGCAGTAGGAGCAGAGGTTGTTGACCGAATAGGGGGCCTCTGCGATGTAATGGCGCTTCAGAATCCGCCGTGTGGCGGGATCGACGACGTATGCGCCGTCGTGCCCGACGAGCCACAGGTCGCCCCGCTCGTCGTGGAACAGCGTTTCGATATGGATGCGGACGGCGTTTCCCTGTGCGTCTGTCAGCCGGACCGTCTCCACGCGTCCCGTACTCGCATCCTTGTACATCAGCTCGGCGTCCGGGTCGGTCAGCCAGATGCCCCGGTCGCCCTCCTTGGCGAAGTCATAGACGCTCAAAGGCTGTCCCGAGGCCGGATGGTTCATGTACAGGTCGGAGAAACGTCCCTGCCGTTCGTCGAAGACCCGCATTCCGCCGTTGAACGCCGAGACCAGCAGCCTGTCGTTTCCGTCGTGCCACAGCTTTTTGATCATGTTCGACGTCAGGCCGCAGCGGCTCTCCTGCGTGTAATAGACGAACCGGCCGTCGCGGCGGTCCCAGCGGTTAATTCCCCCCCCCTCCGTTCCGATCCAGAGATTGCCCTCCGAATCCTCTTCGAAACAGCTGACGATGGGATGGTTCAGCCCGCCCGGCGTGGCTTTGAAATAGTCCACGCCGTTGTCCGCGAAGGTCATGTAGGCCAGTTTGCCGCCGTATGTGCCGACCCATATCCCGCCGTCGGGATCGGGGAAGATCGACCATACCGAATTGTTGGGCAGGGAGTAGGGATAGTGGAGGTCGGAACGCAGCAGCTGCGTGCTGGCGGTAAGCGGCTCCAGCAGCAGCAGTCCCGATTGCGTCGCTACCCAGATGATGCCCTGCGAATCGAGGTGAAGCTCCTTGGCGCCGGCGGATTTCTCGTATTCGAGCGGCAGTCGGAAATACCGTCCGATCCTGCCGTTGCCGTCGCATTCGTAGAGCCCGTCCATGAGCGTGAGGACATATACCGACCCGTTGCACTCCACCACGTCGCGGATCACGCAGCTGCCGCCGCCGACGGATGCGAAGAGGACGTATTGCCCGGTCTCCCGGTTCAGGCGGTAGAGATCGCCGCCCGACGCGGCGTAAACGTACTCCTTCGTGCACACCAGCGTCAGCGTCCGCCCGGGTGCGGACATCTCCGGAGGCATCGGATAGCGGGTCACGGCGGGGGGGCGCTCCGGGGCCATGTACAACAGCCGTTCGGGGCTGAACGATTCGATGCCGTTGTTGCGGATCAGCCATACCGTCCCGTCGTTGTTCGCCGTGACCGAGCCGATATTGCCCTCCAGAACGAATTCGAACTCCAGCTTCCGGTAGTTGAAGCGCAGCAGCCCTTGGTTAGTCCCTACGTACAGGCCTTTCCGGTTGTCCGTGATCACCTGTCCGTAGGACCAGTAGGAATTCGGCAAGAGGTTCGTGACCAGGTCGGTCATCCGTACGAACGACGTGCCGTTGTACATGAACAGGGCGTCGTAGCCGCTGAACCACATACGCCCGACGCTGTCCTTGGCGATGCTGTGGATGCCTCCGTAATAGGAGGTCTCGGGCATGGTGTGGAAGCGGTAGTCCGGGATGTTCAGGGCATGGAGCGCCGGAGAAATCAGCGTTGCGGCGAAAAACAGCGCCGCAAACGGAATTTTCGTATATGCCTTATGTCGGGTCATCGTTTCTTCTTTAGCACAAAGATAAAAGAAAAAGCGAAAAATGGATGCTTCGAAGCCCGGTTTTTCGGTTCTCCGCCGCCGGACCGGGGGTGCAGCGGGGAAAGCCGGGCTGCACCGCCCGGAGACGAAAAAGACGGCAGGGAAAACTCCCTGCCGTCTTTTTTATTGAATGAAGCGCTCCGGACCGGGGCGTGATTCCGGTGGGCGTTTACCGCCCCTGAAGCCCGCTTCTCAAGCGGGCGGGCGCAGAGCTGGATCGTAAGCCAGAATGGCCCGGCACCGCCCCTGAAACCCGCTTCTTAAGCGGGTTACCAGATGATTACGCGATCCTGTTCGGGCAGGAACATCGGTCCGTCGGCGATCGAGAAGGCGTCGTAGAAATCCTGCAGGTTGCGCAGCGTGGCGTTCACGCGCCATTTGCCCAGCGAATGCACGTCGAGTTTGGTGAGACGGGCGATCTCCTCGTCGCGGATATTCTGGGCCCACAGCGTGGCATAACCCAGATAAAACCGTTGTTCGGGAGTGAATCCGTCGATCGGGGCGGGAGCCTCCCTGCCTGCGAGCGAATTGCGGTAGGCCGTGCGGGCCACGCGCAGGCCGCCCTGGTCGGCGATGTTCTCGCCGAGCGACAATGCGCCGTTGGCGAAGATCGCAGGCTGTCCCTCCTTGGCGGGCAGAACCTCGATCGCGTCGAACTGCTTGACCAGAATGTCCGTCTTGGCCTTGAACGCGGCGGCGTCCTCGTCGGTCCACCAGTTGTTCATGTTGCCGTCCTTGTCGAAATTGCGGCCCTGGTCGTCGAATCCGTGGGTCATCTCGTGGCCGATCACCACGCCGATGGCGCCGTAGTTCACCGCGTCGTCGGCGTCGGGGTTGTAGAACGGCGGCTGGAGAATGGCGGCCGGGAAGCAGATTTCGTTGGTCGTGGGATTGTAGTAGGCGTTCACCGTCTGGGGCGACATGTGCCACTCGTCCTTGTCCACGGGCTTGCCCAGTTTCGAAATGTTGTCGGACGTATACCAGGCGTTGGCCTCGACGATGTTCTCCCAGTAGCTCTTCGCAGGGTCGATCTTCAGCGTCGTGTAGTCCTTCCACTTGTCGGGATAGCCGATCTTCACGGTGAAGGCCGCGAGTTTCTCCTGCGCCTTGGCTTTTGTGGCGTCGGACATCCAGTCGAGGGCGGCGATGTGCTGACCGAGGGCCGTTTGCAGGTTCTTCACCATGTCGAGCATCCGGACCTTGTCCTTCTCGGGGAAGTACTTGGCCACGTACATCTCGCCGACGGCTTCCGAAAGGGTTCCGTTGGGCACCGACATGGCGCGCTTCCAGCGGGGTTTCTGCTCCTGCTTGCCCGACATCACGCGGCCGAAGAAGTCGAACGACGCGTTGATGAAGTCGTCGCTCAAGTAGCTGGCGGCTGCGCCGATGTACTGTGCGGCGAGGTAGTAGCGGATGTCCTCCAGCGGGGCGGTTTTCATCAGTTCGTTGGCGTTGGCCAGGGCCGAGGGGGTCGTCACGATGATCTGCTCGAAATCGCCGATGCCCATTGTCTTATAGTACTCGGCCCAGTCGATGGCATCGTAGGCCTTCTCGAAATCGGCCTTCTTCGTGGGGTTGTACATGGCGGGGATGTTGCGCAGTTCGACGCTCGACCAGTTTTTCTCGGCCAGCTTCGTTTCGATCGACAGCACGCCGGCGACGGCCTTGTCGATGTCGGCCTCGGGAACGCCCGACAGCCGGAAGATTTTGCCCAGATACTCCTTGTAGGCGGTGCGGATCGACTCGTTCTCGGGATCGAGGTAGTAGTCGCGGTCGCCCATGATCAGGTCGGGCTGCGAGGCGTAGAGCGCGTTGATGTCGCTGTTCATCAGGTCGGACTGCACGCCCACGCCGAAGAACGGATTGGCGATCGAGGAGTGGAGCCTGGCCACTGCGGCGGTCAGCTGCGAGCGGTCGCCGATGGCGAGAATTCCGTCGACGGCGGCCTTGATCGGAGCGGCGCCCTCGGCGTTCAGGCGCACCGAGTCGAGCCCCATCTTGTAGAGGTCCGAAATCTTCTGCTCGACGCTTCCCGGCTCGGCTTTCTGCTGCGTCATGCCGGAGAACAGCTCGTTGATGCGCTTCTCGTTGTTGTCGCGCAGGATGTCGAACGAACCGTAGCGCGCATATTCGGGCTTCAGGGGGTTGTTCTTCTGCCAGCCGCCCGTGGCGTACTCGTAGAAATCGGCGTTGGGGGCTACCGACAGATCGAAGTTCGCCATGTCGAGGGCCGGGGTCTTGGGGGTATTCTGACAGGCTGTCATGCAAGCCATTGTTGTTGCGAAAAGAATGATTTTTTTCATGTCGTTCGGGATTTGATAAAACGGGGACTTCCGTGAAAACCGGAAATCCCCGCCGTTGTAATTGTTACGGTATGCCCGGTTAGTCACGGATGGCCGCAACGCCCGGCAGGTCGCCGAATTCGATGTATTCGAGCAGCGCGCCGCCGCCCGTCGAGATGTACGACACCTGGTCGGCCAGGCCGAACTTGTTGATGCAGGCTACCGAGTCGCCGCCGCCGATGAGCGAGTAGGCGCCGTTCTTCGTAGCCTCGGCGATGGCCTGGGCCACCTCCTTGGAGCCGGTTGCGAACTTGTCGATCTCGAACACGCCCACGGGGCCGTTCCAGAGGATGGTCTTGCAGCCCAGGATGTGCTCGCGGAAGACCTTTTTGCCCTCCGAGCCGATGTCCAGACCCTCCCATCCGTCGGGAATGTCGTTGGCCGGCGCCTCCTTGGTGTTGGCGTCTGCCGAGAATGCGTCGGCGATCAGCGCGTCGGGCGACATGACCAGCTGCACGCCCTTCTTCTTGGCCAGCTCGAGGATCTCGAGCGCTACGGGGAACATGTCGGGTTCGCAGATCGAGCCGCCGACCTTACCGCCTTGCGCAGCCGCGAAGGTGTAGGTCATGCCGCCGCCGATGATGATCGAATCGACCTTCTCGATCAGCGCCTTGATCACGCCGATCTTCGACGAAACCTTCGATCCGCCCACGATGGCGCAGAACGGATGGGCCGGGGCCTCCATCAGCGAGGAGATGGCCTTCACCTCTTTCTCCATCAGGTAGCCGAACATCTTGTCGTTGGGGAACTGTTTGGCGATCAGGTAGGTCGAAGCGTGCTTGCGGTGGGCCGTGCCGAACGCGTCGTTGATATAGCAGTCGGCCAGCGAAGCGAGTTTCTTGACGAACTCCTTCTGCGGACCCTCTTTCAGGGCCTTCTTGGCGGCGTCCTTCTCCTCCTTCGAGGCGTCTTCGGCCAGGCCGCGGGGCTTGCCCTCCTCCTCGGCGTAGAAACGCAGGTTTTCCAGCAGCATAACCTGTCCGGGCTTGAGGTTTTTGGCCATTTCGGCGGCCTTCTCACCGATGCAGTCGCCGGCGAACTCGACCTTCGTGCCGAGGTTTTTCTCGACGGCGGGAACGATCTGCTCGAGCGAGTATTTGGGATCGGGATTCTTCTTGGGACGTCCCATGTGCGACATCAGGATCACCGAGCCGCCCTCGGCGAGCACCTTCTTGATGGTGGGGATGGCGGCGCGGATGCGCGTGTCGTCCGTCACTTCGCCCTTCTCGTTGAGGGGCACGTTGAAATCCACGCGGATGATCGCGCGCTTGCCTTTGAAATCGTAGTTGTCGATCGAGATCATAGCTATTTGATTTTTAAGTATTTTGTTGAAATGATTTTCGGTAAGTCCTAATTCGGGACAAATTTATGAAAATATTTTAAGAATCTGTTATTTTGATAACAGAAAAACAGGTGCCAATTTTTAATTCTTAATTTTTCATTTTTAATTGACGCCCGGCGTCAGTACTTGTACCGTATCCACTTGAACAGCTCCTTGAGCGACGGTTTCTTGCCGTACATGAAGATGCCCACGCGGTAGATCTTCGCCGCGAACCACACCATGCCCACGAACGAGGCGTAGAGCACCACGAGCGAGAGAGCGACCTCCCACAGCGGAATGTCGTAGGGGATGCGTGCCATCATAACGATCGGCGAGGTGAACGGAATGATCGAGAACCAGAAGGCCAGTTGCGAGTTGGGGTCCTTGATGACGACGAACATCATCAACAGCGCGAGGATGATCGGCAGGGTGATGGGCATTTGCAGCTGCGAGGCGTCCTGCACGTTGTCCACGGCCGAACCCACGGCGGCGAACATCGCCGAGTAGAGCAGGTAGCCGCCGAAGACGAACAGCA
>OGOO01002158.1_pt1 | contig 14950 bp, 10 predicted proteins | sample 1552651 | NCBI WGS metagenome assembly OGOO01 (sample SAMEA2580118, study PRJEB22360) | human gut metagenome | biome: human gut; feature: human-associated habitat; material: faeces | place: Denmark | collected 2008/2010 | reverse complement strand
CATATGTAAAAGTCGGAGGAGTTTTTGTGTCCTATAAATCCGGTTCCGTAAAGGAAGAAGCAGAAGCAGCAGAGAAAGCAATAAAGATCCTCGGCGGAAAGATTCGCGACATCCGGTACTTTGACCTTCCGGGCTCCGAGATCAGCCGCTCTCTGGTAATTATCGAAAAAGTAAAGAATACACCGGGCAAATATCCAAGAAAAGCCGGTACACCGCTCAGAGAGCCACTTGCATGATCGCTGAGTTCAGATGAATATATACAAGTCGAATTTGCTATGCAGCTCTGTACCGAATAACTGCATGGAATCATTCGGTTAAATTGAAATCTCCTGTCGAACAACAATGAAATTTGTACGACAGGAGATTTTTTTGTCCAGCAGTTTCACAAAATTATCACAAAGTTATCCTACTTTTATCACAAATTACTTTTACACTATACAATGATAGAGATGCCCCTGGATTCCCCCATTCTCTGTTTCATCCAGGGGCATTTTCTATTGGTATTGAAAAGACGCCAGAGTCAAGGGCTTCAGTTTCAGGACCTTTTGCCTCTGGCATCTTATAAAATGGGAAATCGATAATTAAAAAAAGTATTTCCCTGAGAATAAAAGGAGGAGAGTAAAGTGATCGAAGTAAGTAATCTGGTCAAAAAGTATGGCGATCATACTGCAGTTGACCATCTTTCCTTTCAGATCGAAAAGGGGAAAATTTACGGATTCCTGGGCCCCAACGGTGCAGGAAAATCAACAACTATGAACATGATCACAGGATACATTGCTTCCACAGAAGGAAAAGTGATGATCGATGGTCATGATATTCTGGAGGAACCGGAGGCAGCCAAGAAATGTATCGGCTATCTGCCGGAAATGCCGCCGCTCTATTTTGACATGACTGTTCTTGAGTACATGAAATTTGCGGCTGATCTGAAAAAAATCCCAAGAAACCAAAAAGACAAGCAGATAAAAGAAGTCATGGATATGGTAAAGATCACAGACATGAAAGACCGTCTGATCAAAAACCTTTCCAAAGGTTATCGCCAGAGGGTGGGCCTTGCACAGGCAATCCTGGGATATCCGGAGGTGATCATCCTGGATGAGCCGACAGTAGGACTTGACCCGAAGCAGATCATCGAGATCCGTGACCTGATCAAAGGCCTGAAGCAGAAGCACACGGTTATCCTAAGCTCCCATATCCTTTCCGAGGTAAGAGCAGTGTGTGATTATGTTCTGATCATTTCCCATGGAAAGCTGGTAGCCAGTGATACACCGGATAATCTGGAACGTCTGGCAGCAGGCTCCAACAGCCTCCTTATGAAGGTAAAAGGCGAGAAAGACACGATTCGAAAAGCTCTGGAAACGATCGAAGGCGTAACCGGAGTGGAAATGTCCTATGACAGCGATGAAAAATTGTGGAAAACAAAACTTTCCATTCAGGAAAATGTGGATATCCGTGAAAAAGTCTTCTACGCTATGGCAAAAGCGAACTGTCCGATCTACGAGATGCAGGTTAAGAGAGTTTCCCTTGAGGATGTATTCCTTGAGCTTACCGAAGGAGAGAAAAAATCCGCCGGAAAACCGGAAAGCTCACAGTGGAAACCGGTAGAAGACAGATCATCGGAAGAAGAAAAAACTCAGGAAGAAAAAAACGGGGAACCAGAGAAGGCTTCTGATGAGAAAGAGGGGGATCAGTCATGACAGCGATTTTTAAAAGAGAACTGAAAAGCTATCTGACCTCCATGGTTGGATATCTCTTTATATTTTTTGTCCTGGTGCTGACGGGAATTTATTTTTCCGCATATCAGCTTTCAGGCGGCTATTCAAAATTTGAAACTACCTTAAGCGCACTGACCTTTGTGTTCCTGATCGGTGTGCCGATCCTTTCCATGCGTGTACTTGCAGAAGAGCGCAAGCAGAAAACGGATCAGCTTCTTCTGACCGCACCGGTATCTGTATGGGATATCGTATTTGGAAAATATCTTGCACTGGTAGCTGTGTTTGCCATTCCGGTCGTGATCATGTGCGTTTATCCTCTGATCATGAGCAAGTTCGGAACAATTTCCTATGCTTCCGCATACACCGGGATCCTGGGATTTTTTCTTCTGGGATGTGCGAATCTGGCGATCGGTGTATTTATGTCAGCACTTACAGAAAGCCAGGTAATTGCAGCCGTACTTACGTTTGTATTCCTGTTCGCCTTCTATATGATGAACGGAATTTCCTCATTCTTTTCACAGACCTCCATGTCAACCGCAGTGGCATTCGGACTTCTGATCGTGGCGATCGCGATCATCATTTATACCATGATCAAAAATGTCCTGATCTCTGTAGTGATCGGAGCTGTGGGAGAGATTGCCCTTGTGATCGTATACGTTGTAAAATCCAGTATTTTCCAGGGTGGTATCCAGAAGGTACTGAACGTATTTAACCTGAGCGGACATTATGATAATTTTACAAACGGCGTGTTTGACGTGACAGGAATCGTTTATTTTATTTCTGTTATTGCGATCTGCCTGTTCCTTACCATGCAGTCCATTCAGAAGAGACGCTGGAACTAGGGGGTGAAGGAAAATGAAATTCAGTGAGAAATTTAAGAAAAATAAAGGCGAGGCAGCCGTACCGGAGACAGCACAGGACTCCGGCAAAAAGAAACATAAACCGGATCCGAAAAAGCTGGTAGGCACCATCAGCAAAAAACATATCAAAAATGGTTCCTACAGCATGGCTATGGCAGCTGTCTTTATCGTGATCGTGGTTGTGATCAATATGATCGTCGGGGCGATCCCATCCAAATATTCACAGCTGGATGTAAGCTCATCCAAGCTTTACACCATCGGTGATGAAACAAAGAAGGTACTGAAGGCACTGGATAAGGATGTTACCATTTATCAAATCGCGGCAAGCGGTTCTGAGGACGACACGATCTCCAATCTGCTTTCACGTTATAAAGATGAGTCCAAGCATATTAAAGTTGAGGTGAAAGACCCTGTTGTAAATCCGAAATTTGCATCGGAATATACAACCGATGATCTTGCGTCAAACAGCCTGATCGTAGTCTGCGGCGACAGAAACAAGGTTATCAATTACAACGATATGTATTCCTCTTCAGTAGACTATAATACCTGGCAGCAGACTACTACCGGATTTGATGGAGAAGGACAGATCACAAGTGCGATCGGTTATGTAACATCCGAGGATCTTCCGATCATGTACACCTTATCCGGACACGGAGAAAAAGATCTGGATTCCAGCTTTAAAGAAGATATCCAGAAAGCAAACATTGATATCAAGGAGCTGAACCTTCTCACAGAGGGAAAGGTTCCGGATGATGCAGACTGCCTGATGATCGTATCTCCGACCAGCGATATTTCCGAGGAAGAAAAAACAGAGCTCCTGGATTATCTGGAGGCAGGCGGAAAAGCTATGATCTTCTCGGATTATACACAGGATGATCTGCCGAACTTTGATGCGGTTCTTGAAAACTATGGTGTAAAGTGTGCAGAGGGAATCGTATTTGAGGGTGATAATCAGCATTATGGAATGCAAATGCCATATTATCTTGTACCAACAGTCAACAGCACAGATGCAAGCTCTGAGACAGCTTCTGCAGGCTCCTATGTACTGGCACCGTATGCGCAGGGCATTCAGAAAACAGATGATGTAAGAGATACCGTAACCATCGACAGTATCCTGACAACCTCTGACAAGGCTTACTCCAAAACAAATATGCAGAGCAGCAATATCGAAAAGGAAGACGGAGATGTAGACGGACCGTTTGATCTTGGTGTTGCTATCACTGAGAAACTGGATGATGATAAGGAAACACAGATCGTTTACTACTCCACAGCAAATCTGATGGAGAGCCAGATAAACCAGATGGTATCCGGCGGAAATGAAAAGCTCCTTCTGGAGTCCTTAAACTGGATGACCAGCACAGACGACAGTAATTCCGTTTCTATTCCATCCAAGAGCCTTGAGTCCACAAGCCTGACAGTAACCGATTATGATGCAGCCTTCTGGAAGATCTGTACCATTGGTCTGATCCCGGGAGTGTTCCTTGTTGCAGGATTCCTGATCTGGCTTAAGAGGAGAAAAGCATAATGAAAAAATCGACCAAACTTGTTTCAGCAGTTGTTGTTCTGGCAGTTCTCGGCGGCGTTTATGTGGGACTGAACACCTACGTATCCAAAGAAGAAAAGACAGAGAGCAGCGAAGAGGAAAGCAAAACAGAAGTGTTTTCCGTGAAAACGGATGACATTAAATCTCTGGAATTTATCGTAGACAAGAAGGAAGTGACCTTTGAGAAAAAAGATGATTCCTGGGTGAAAAAGGATGAGACTGCTTTTCCTGTAAATCAGACAACTCTGGATTCCGCAGCTTCCGCCATCGAAAAGGTGGAAGCGGACAGAGTCCTGGAGGATGTGGAGGATCTTACGGAATACGGACTGGATTCTCCATCTAACACAGTAACCGTTGATACCGCTGATGGGACAACGAAGCTCAACATCGGAGATGAGAATACGTCTACGAATCAGTATTACATTTCCAAGGATGATGATGACAGCACGGTATATGTAGTGGCAGCGGATACAGTGTCTCCGTTTATGGATTCCCTTTACGATTATGCACAGGGAGAAGATTTCCCGACAATTGATTCTTCCACAGTGAAAAAGGTCCAGGTCAGTGAGAATAAAGATTCCTATGTCCTGGAAGAAAATTCCGACGGAGCTACCTGGGATGTTTCCGGTGACGGAAACAGCGATAAAGAGTCTGCCGATACAACGGCAGCAGGAAATGTAACCTCCGGACTTGGAAACTTTGCATTTGACCAGTTTGTAAACTACAATGCAGAGGATCTTTCCCAGTATGGCCTTGATAAGCCCTATGCGACGATTACAGTGGATTATCAGGAAAAGGTGAAGAATAACAGCACAGACAGTACAGAATCCGGAGAAAACGATTCTACGGCCTCTGAGAGTGATTCTGAGAGCGGCGCCAGCGCTGACACGGATAGCAGCTCAGAAGATGCAGACAGCAAGACAACCACAGTGGATAAACAGCTTGTCATTTACGTTGGCGATGAGGCAGGAGATGGCAGCAGATATGTAACGGTAGATAACAAACAGATCTATACAATGTCAACGGATACACTGAGTGCAGTTATTGACAAGACGCCGTCAGATCTCTGGTCACTGATCGTCAATTATCTGTCTGTAAAAAATCTGGATCAGCTCCAGGTTACTTACGGTGAAACAACAAGTACTGTAAATGTTTCACGTGAAACATCCACAGATGATGACGGAAACGAAAAAGAAACAACAACCTATCAGCTGGATGGTAAGGAAATAGAAAGTACAACCTTTACCACCTTCTACAACAAGCTGATAAACATGGCAGGACAGAAGAGACTGACAGACGCTTATACACCGGCTGCAGACCCGGAGATGACCGCTGTATTCACAGACTCTGACAAGAACCAGACAACCGTTACCTTCTACACATATGACACAAACTATTATGCAGCTGTCGTTGGGGACAAGGTATTTCTTGTAAACAAAATGACAGTAAAAGAAATGTTCAATGCATATGAAACCATGGTAAACGGTGAAACAGAGACAGAAGCCACAGCAACACCAACAGCTGAGGCGGAAAAATAAAATATTAAGAAAATAAATAAAAACACCTCGGAGATCCGTAAACAATAAGGTGATCTCCGAATATCCGCTTGATGATCAGATATTCGGAGACACCACACAGATCAGGATTTTCCGGGGTGTTTTTATGTTGCTATTATTTTACGGTCCTTACAGATGAATAAGGTCCGTATATTTTTTTACCGTTTGTGATGTGGTATGCACGGGTACGGTATTTGGTTGCGGTGCCTGGCTTTTTATCGGCGTAGGTTGTATTTTTTGTATTGCCGATAGCTTTCCAGGTTTTACCCTGAAGACGGTAAATGGTGTAGCATAGGTGATGATTCCGTCTGTTTTTGCGGTCAGTGGATTAGATGCATACCAGGTTGCTTTTCCATTGAAAACCGCAGGCTTGCAGTCAGAAAGAGCTCCGGTTTGTGAGTAGATCTGAGAAGTCATATTGCCGCTTCTTCTGAATCTGACAGGAGTGTTTCTGAACTGAAATCTGCTGCATAGGTCAGGCACGGTGTACTGGCGAGCTTGATTTTCTATAACTGCTATAATTGTAGCGTGGAGAATTGGTGGAGACAACATAAAAAAACTGTACAGAAGCTCATCTGAGCAACTGTACAGTTTTAATTTTTCTATATCTAACAGAAGGTTCGGGGGAGCTTCTGTCAGTAACTAAGTATTATGCAAGACCTCTTTCTTCCAGCCAGTCGAAGAGAACAACTTTTTCTGCTTTCTTTCTCTTGGTCATGTGATTGAACTGAAGGATCGTCAGGATCGTGAAGATCACTAACAGTGCAACCATTACAATAATGGAAGTGGTAATGCTTCGGCCACCGCTGATCGTTGCACGGAATGCGTCGACCGTATAAGTAAACGGAACGTATGCATGGATCTTTGCAACGAATGAAGGTGAAACCTCAACCGGATAAGTTCCGGCAGATCCTGCAAGCTGAACGACCATGAATACCAGCATCAGGAAGCTTCCTACTTTACCAAGAGTAATGTTGAAGAAGTACATGATAGAGGTAAAGGTCATTGATGTCAGGCAGGCGAAGAGTACGGTTTTGCCCATCTCTGCAGGTGTGAATCCGTTAAATGCACGTAACAGCAGGATCAGGCAGATTCCCTGAAGGATCGCTACCGGATAAAGGACGGAAGCTTTGCTTGCCCACCATGCGAAACCGGATTTCAGTTTGCCCTTATACTGAGCCAGAGGATACATCAGGCAGAATGCCAGTGCGCCGACCCAGAGGCCTACAGACATCATGTAAGGTGCCATTGCGTGTCCGTTATTCGGGACATCGGTAAGTTTTGTTTCATCGCTTACAACAGGAGTTGCGAACATTTTGATCGTTTCATCACTTGCTGAATTGTCTTTTACAGTGGTAGCTCCATCGCTGAGGCTTGTGGTCAGTGTCTTGGAACCGTCTTTCAGTTCTTTCATACCACTTCCAAGCTTCTTGGAGCCATCATACAGCTGAGAGGAACCGCTCTGGATCTGGGCAGCGCCATCTGCAAGCTGTTTTGCACCATTGTTAAGTGTGCTGTTGTTGCTTACAAGTTTCTCGGTACCGCTGAGAAGTGTTGAGGTACCGTTTGCTAATGTCTTAGTTCCGTTTGCAAGAGTAGTAGCACCGCTGGAAAGGGTCTTGGCTCCTGTTGAGAGCTTTTTGGTACCGTCTGTAAGAGCGGAGCTGTTTTCGGAAAGCTTAGCAACACCATCGGTGTAGGTTGTGATTCCGGTTGTCAGTGTTCCGGAACCATCGGCTAATGCTTTTGTTCCATCTGCAAGAGTAGCAGCACCGCTGGAAAGAGCATTGGCTCCTGTTGCCAGTTTCTTGGTGCCGTCTGTAAGAGCAGCACTGTTTTCGGAAAGCTTTGCAATACCATCGGTGTAAGTTGTGATTCCATCTGTCAGTGCCTTAGAACCATCTGCCAGCTGACCTGCACCGGATTTGATATCCGGAAGTGCGTCAGCGATCTGTTTGCCGGCTGTTTTCAGATTCTTTGCACCGTCGTTGAGCTGCTTATCATAAGATGTCAGTTGGTCAAATCCATCGTTCAGAGCTTTGATTCCTGCTGCTGCAGCCGGGAAGGCTTCGACTGTGCCGTCTTCCAGAGACTGAAGTCCTGCGGAAACGTTCTTGGTTCCTGTGTTTACAGCCTGTGCACCCTGATACAGCTGGGTAACACCTGCAGAAAGCTGAGCGATCAGATTTGTAGGAAGCTGACTTGTAGCTGCAGATAACTGCTCTGCACCTGCGCTCATGGTTGTTGCACCTGCACTCATCTGGTTTGCACCATCTGTCATGGTTGTTGCACCCTCAGAAAGTGTGCCGGCACCCTGAGTCAGTCCTCCGGAGATCTGAGTCAGTCCGGAAGCTGCTTCGTTAAGCTTGGAAGCAACAGCATTCAGATTTTCCTGAGTAGAAGAGAGCTGACCGGATACACCAGCTGCAAGCTGTGAAACCTGATCAGAATAGCTGCTCATGTAAGAACCGTCCACGCCAGTCATTCCACCGGCTACGCTGTTTAAAGCGTTGATCACATCATTCAGAGCTGCTGCGGAAATGGTTCCGTCCTCAGAAGCGGTTGCCTGAATCGCCTGAAGCTGTGCTGCTAAATCGGTCATTGTCTGTCCGGCAGTACCAATCTTGGTATTTGCATCAGTAAGTGCCTCCGTTGTCTGCTGTCCGTATCCTGTAAGTATGCTGCTGACCTGATCACCTACCTGTGAGAACTGTGTGCCTGCATTCTGGAGAGCAGGGATCAGACTGTCTGTGATACTGCTGCTGGTCTGACTTGTGATGCCTGCGGCCTGAGTGATATATCCGGCTGCGTTGTTGATTCCGTCTGCGGCATTGTTCATACCAGCTGCAGCACTGTTCATACCAGCTGCGGCTGTGTCCATACCATCCTTTGCGGAAGTAAGGCCGGCTGCAAGCTTGTTGATGGATTCCTGTGTTGTTCCCTCTTTCAGAGCAGAAACCTTATCGTTCAGGGCTTTCAGTCCGTTTTCAAGCTGCTGTGTTCCGGATATCAGTGACTGTGAGTCATCGGTTCCTTTGGTAACACCGGTATTCAGCTGAGAGATACCATTGGAAACTGTTGTGAGTCCGTCTTCAAGTTTTGCAAGCTCTTTGGCACCGGCTGCGAGTTTGCCAGCACCAGCCACATAGGTGGTAGTTCCATCTGCAAGAGTGTCAGCACCAGCTACATACTGTGTTGCTCCGTCGGAAAGAGTATCAATACCTGCACTTAATGCATTTGCACCGGATTCCAGGCTACTTGCGCCGGATTTCAGCGTATCAGAATTTTTATTAAGCTCATCCACACCAGCGGTGTACTGCTGAACACCTTCATCCAGAGTATCTACACCGGTTGTCAGCTCAGGAACCTTTTCTGTCAGAGCTGCAACGCCGCTGTTCAGCTGGTTTGCACCGGATTCCAGGCTGCTTGCACCGGATTTCAGTGCATCAGAATTTTTATTAAGCTCATCCACACCAGCGGTGTACTGCTGAACACCTTTATCCAGAGTATCCACACCGGTTGTCAGCTCAGGAACCTTTTCTGTGAGGGTTGCAACGCCGCTGTTCAGCTGATCTGCACCATCGTCCAGGCTCTTTGCACCATCGTTAACCTTTGCAACACCATCGGTGTAGGTCTTAAGACCTTCGGTGAGACTGTCAGCACCGCTTACGAAAGTAAGAGTACTGGTGGAAAGCTTCTTAAGGTTTTTGGTAATTGTTTTGTTACCATCAGCTGCTGTATTCAGTCCGTCTTCGATCTTTCCGGATCCGTCTGCAGCTTCCTGCATTCCGTCACCTGCTTCTGAGATAGAATCAAAAACGGTTTCTGTATAGGTTTCCGTAACCTTGGAAGCAATGTTATCACGAAGCTTCAGCATTGCTGTTTCACTGAGCTTGGAGGCGATATAGTTGGTTCCAGGGTTTGTCTCATAGGATAGCTCCATTTGCTTTGGCTCGTTGTCCATTACAGTGGCTGCGTTTGCGGAGAAATTTTCCGGAATTTTGATAACCATGTAATAGGTTCCATTGGCCAGACCGTCCTCTGCTGTCTTGCTGTCTACAATGTTAAATGCCATTGAGTCGTTGTCTTTCAGCTCATCCGTCATGTCCTTACCTATGCTCAAGGTCTTGCCATTATACTCGACAGGTTTGTCTTCGTTTACCACGGCCACTGGCAGGCTGTCTACGTTTCCGTAAGGATCCCACATGGATTTCAGAAACAGACCTGCATAGATGATCGGGATTACGATAATGGCGATTACGACGATAAGCATGAGCTTGTTACGAAGTAAGCTTTTCCATTCGTTTTTGATCATATTACCTATCCCTTTCTTATTAAATTGTATTATCAAACATAGTTGATTAATCAAACTTTATTCCAGTAATGGCGACGAGATCTATTAATCATATTAAAATCTATTAATAGCTTTATATTCCATTATCAAACAAAGTGTTGATTTTCTTTACGTGATGTATTATACTAAACACATACCACAGATACAACCATTAAATATTTACTGAATGTATATTAATAGACGGAAATAATGGAAGTGTCTATTACAAATAAAAAACTGCATAATAGACAAAAAGTACTTTATTTACTTTGAATTTATGTGCAGTTGGTAATATTAAATGCAGACAGGATTCCTATGTTTCAACACAAATATGCAGCAGATATCTGGTATTGTGTAGGCCGGCGTCGTTAACAATTTTAATCTTGTCAATTCTTAACAACAGCAGATATCTGGTATCGTGCAGATCGGCGTAGAGAAAGCGAATGCTTTTATTCGTTTGAAGGATGCATTATGCATTGTATGACAGTTGCAGAGTATCGTAAGTAATAAGTGATTGGGGCGAAGGAAACGTGCTTGCTTTTTTGGATTGCAGGGGGAATTAAGATGGCGGAAAAAGTTGACAGAAGAGTACGTAAGACCAAGGCACAGTTGCGAGCGGGGCTTGCCCGTCTTATGCAGAAGAAGAGTATTAAGGAAATTACGGTAAAGGAACTGGTGGAAGAAGTTGATATCAACCGCTCCACATTTTATCTTCACTATACAGATATCTATCAGATGCTGGAATCCATTGAGGCTGAATTGATGGAGGAAATCACGCATCTGGTGGCAGACTTTCCTCTGGATCCTCTTAATAATAAGGAGAGCTCGTATCCTTTTATTGAGCAGATATTTACGATCCTGGATCATAATAAGGATATTTGTATCGCACTTCTTGGAAAGAATGGAGATATGGCTTTTGTGAATCGTATAGAAAAACTGATCGCAGATACAGTGCTGCATCGCTTGTCAATTCGTCTGCCGAAAGACAACCGTGATATTGAGTATGCGTATGCGTTTTGTCTGAATGGATGCGTGGGAATGATCAAGACATGGCTGTCTTCTGAGAATCAGGAGAGTACACAGCATATGGCAGAGCTGACACATAAGCTGATCGATAATACAACACACATGTATCTGGAGCAGGCACTTAGGTAAGAGAAATGTCCGGATGCATGCTGTGAGTCTGGTAAAAAATAAAGAGTATTGTTTCACGTTTGTTTGAGGAAAAAACTCATGTTTCACGTGAAACAGTACTCTTTTTTTATTGGCTTTTTGTTGGTTTATAGCATTTCCACAAATTACTGTATGAAGCTCAACGGCTCTGAACATGAACAATGTCCTTTTGATACGTTGATTTCCCAAATTACTATAGATAAATTTTGTTTTTGATGCCGGATCATAAGTTGTTTTTACAGGAAAATAGCTACCTGTTCCAGGAAATGTTCCGGATCTTCCAGATGAGGAAGATGTCTGGTTTCCGGGATCACAGCGGTTTCAATGGAAGAATTCAGCTTCTGGTATTCCTCTGCGATAAGAGAAGCGGAAGCTTCTTTTTCTCCGGAAATAATATAGATGCATGCATCGGAAGATTCTACGGCATTATTAATGCTGATATTCAGGTATTTGCCAATGTAGCTGGAATACAGATATTTGGCGTTGGAACCACCCTTGTGAGCGGATTCATAATAGGTGTCTACCAGTGTATCTGTTACATGGAAGGGATTGTAGAACAGCTTTTCCATAAACAGACTGCTGATGGATTCGCGGGAAGCTACCATATGATAGATCAGAGTTCCGAAAATCGGAAGCTCGATAAAATACTTAAAGAGCTTGTTGTCTTTACAAGGTGCCTGCTTCAGGGAACTGAAGCTTGGTGGATTGACCAGCATGATCTTGCGGAAATGGTCGGAATTGTTACGGTAAGCCATGATCGCAAAAGAACCTGAGAAACCACTGGCAATAACATCGGTTTCCTCACGAATCACATTCTTGGCAAAATCACAGAGTAACTGAGCAAATACAAAATTGGTATAAGTAATATCCGGTTTTTCGGAACGTCCACATCCAAGAAGATCAATGGTGTAAACGGTATGTTCGGTTGCGAGCTGCTTCTCTATGGCATTCCATTCATAACCGGAAGCACCTGGCATGATATCATGAATAAGAAGAATAGGGGTGCCATGTCCCTGTTTTGTATAAAAAATCTTTCCAAAACGCCAGTCATAGGTTCTGCTGTGTGGCTGTTCCAGCATATCTTTAAGCTGAGATGTGGCATCTATGAAACGGTTAGCAATATGAATAACACCTGCGGCAGTTCCGACTAAAGCTGCAAGAGTAAGTAGTCTGTGTCCATTTTTCTTCATTAAAAAGCCTCCTGGAATTCGTAAAAATAATCAGGACAGATGTAACGTAATTCAGGTATCTGATCTGATTTTTTCTGAATATTTCTTTGCTTTATTATACGACAGGAACGAAAAATTTACAATGCTTTTGTGGGAACCCTAACCTTGTTATTGTATGCTGACGCTACTGTCCATTCTGTTCTTGGCGATGATTGCTAAGTTGCTGTTCGTTCTGCTTTCAGTAAAGCGCTTCGCAATGCAAAGAATTTATGTTGATCGCATAAATTGGTGCGGTATGGCTTCGGGCTTTCTGCGGCCTTTGTTCACAAAAAAAACTTACGGAATTTATCGTTGAACAGTAACGCTCGCTAAGTTGCTGTTCATTCTGCTTTCAGTAACGCGCTTCGCAATGCAAAGAATTTATGTTGATCGCATAAATTGGTGCGGTATGGTCTCGGGCTTTCTGCGACCTTCGTTTATAAAAAAACTTACGGAATATTATCAGTGAACAGTAGCATAGCCAATATGCTTCATGATACATAGAAATCAGATTTCGAACCGAATCAAGTAAGTTCCTTGCTTTAATTGCGAAGAGCAATAAGCAGAGGGTGGGGACTTACTTGTATCAGGAGAAAGAAAAACTCCTTCTGATAAACGGCGAAGCAGTTATTTGGTTATGAGCAAGTAGCGAAGCGGATGCTGTTATCCGCTGGAATGCTTTTATACTTCAGTAAAATACCAAGTGTTTCACGTGAAACATTGGACTTGTTATCCGACAGAGCTGATGCTATACAGGATTACCGAGGATGATGTTGATAAGGGTTTTGTTCAGCATTAGTGTGCGGTTCCATGGATTGAGAATTACTCCCTCAACAGACGGCTCTTGCAATGCAGAAGCAAAAATCTTATCAATATCTGCGGTAAATGTGGACATGATCTTATCACTGCCTTTTAACTCTTCGTCAAAGCTGGTAAATGCAGCCCACCATTGCTTTCCGTCGTTGGTTTTGATCGCATGAAGAGAAATTTTTCCATCACCTTTTGGAGGTTCTACAGCAATGATCAGCTGTGCCTGCTCCTGCATTCTGTGACGGATCACGGTGAGAGTATGAGCAAGCATTTCTTCGGTTGCTTCTTTTTGGAGTGCTGCAATGGCAGTTTCGATCTTTTCATTGCCATTTAAAGTCTTGTCTAATTGTTTTTTATAGAAATCGTTGCGATTATTTGTGGTGTTCATGTATAAAATATTCCTTTCAATCAGATGATAAATGACTAGTACAGCGAATATTAAGTAACCGCCATATTGACTTGTCTGATTTTTCATATGCTGCGTTGTCGTCAATCGCCGTAGCCACCGCTACGCCTCATTCCTTCGCCTTGCATATGAGAAAATCATCCTACGTCAATATAGCAGAAACTTAATTTTCGCTGTACTAGTACATTGTTTTCGAAATAACTATACCAATTACTTATTGGTGAATCCGACTGCACAGATCTAAAAGCCTCAGCATAGCCAGCTACGCCTGCATTTTTATACCTGCACACTCGAATCCACATCCCACGCGATTGGTATAGTTATTTACGAAACAATGTATTAGCCGCAAACTGCAAGGCGTTTGCGAATGCTTTCTTTATGGATTATAGCATTTCAGGGGAAAATGAGGCAAGAGAAGAAGTGTTTTTAACTGAATCAAATAAGTCCCCTGGTTCGATTGCGAAAAGCAATAATCGGGGGAACTTGCTTGCATCAGGAGAAGTGCAGGCTCCTTCTGATAAACTGCGAAGCACTTATTCGGTTATGAGCAAGTAGTGAAGCGGATGCTTTTATCTGCTTGAATTAAATCAAAAAGTTTCCTGATTACTGATCACTTCGTTCTTGGTAATACACTTCGCGATGCACAGAAATTATGCTAATCACATAAATTTGCATGGTATGTCCAGGGCTTTCAGTGGTCTTTGCTCACAAAAAAACTCGGAGGATAATATTACCAGTTAACAGTAAGTCTCCTGCTTCAATTACGAAAAAGTAAAAAGTAATAAGTAATAAGCAGTGGGTGGCGTGTATTAGGAAGAATGCGACGGCGTTTAGAAACGGGGAAAGGAATAGTGGGCATGTCTGAAAACAAGGTACTGCACTAATTCATGTGGCCACTGTTATGGGTACATTGTAAGCAGGTCCTGATAAATTGCAAAGTAGCTATTGGGTGTAGAACTGCGTAGCGAATACGGGTATTTTTATTCGTTTGATCCCAAATTGGATAGATATGTTTGCACACTTGAAGGTGAGTTGCCAGATACTGTCATCAGTATTCCCCATGATTTCGGTCAGATGCTTTTGTGAACTGGATGGGGAATTAACAAGTTAAGTGAATGTAGTAAAAATGTGTATTTATATGAAAAAATGGAGGGTAAGGCGGAAAATATGGGGGATTTTATAGAAAAACGATATAAGAGTAAGGATGAAATAAAGAGAAATAAGAGATTATTTCTGCGAAGAGAACGCTATGATAATGATAATAACACAAACGTTAAGTACGATAAAAAGGACTTTATAAAAGAAAATACTGGCAAATAAAGAGAAATAATAGGATATTTACGAATAAA
>OGOO01002157.1_pt1 | contig 14955 bp, 7 predicted proteins | sample 1552651 | NCBI WGS metagenome assembly OGOO01 (sample SAMEA2580118, study PRJEB22360) | human gut metagenome | biome: human gut; feature: human-associated habitat; material: faeces | place: Denmark | collected 2008/2010 | reverse complement strand
TTTCCGGCCGTCGTTTTGCGTTGCCGGCACCATTTGTGCCACGACATGCCACGCACGTACAATGGCTCTCATGGCATCCAAAGGAAAACCGTCACCGCGTTCCGCGGTCAAGCCGCTGTCCAATGCACAAGTGAGCAGGCTCGCCAAGGCGCACACGCTCGTCGATCCGATGCGCGACCTGCCGACCGGCCCTGATCGCACGATCAACGAGGCCGAAATCGCCGCGCAGAACCCCAAGGGCACCTCACGGCTGCTCAAGGGCGTCGATGTCGTGTTCCGCGCAAGCTGCAGGACGTACGCCTGGGGGCTCGACAACATCCCTGAAACCGGCCCGTTCATCACCGCGGCCACGCATGTGACCATGTTCGACGTGTTCGTGCCGATGGCGTCGCTGTTCCACATGGGCCGTCGCCCGCGCTACATGGCGAAGGCCGAGATGGCGCACTGGCCTCTGATCGGCAAGTGGTTCCAGATTGTAGGCATGCAGCCGGTTCAGCGCCGGTCCGGCAAGGCACGGGCCATCGAGGAGACCTCGGTCGAGATTCTGACGAGCGGCCGCCCGCTGACCGTCTGGCCGGAGGGCACGGTGACCCGCGACCCGAAGAAATGGCCGATGAGCATGAAGAACGGCGTCGGCGTGATCGCACTGGAGGCATCGCGCCGGCTCGGATACCAGGTGCCGCTGTTCTGCGCGGTGACGTGGGGTGCGGCGAGCATCAACCACTGGTGGCCGTGGCCGCGCAAGAACGTCGTCATGTGCTACGACGCGCAGCTGGATTACGCTGATCTGCTGGTCGACAGCGAGTCGTGGGGCGATGAGCCTCCCGTGGAGCTCGCCGACGAGCTGACCCGCCGGGTACGTGTGCGCATGACGCAGGTCATGGCGGAGATCCGCGGCGAGCGTGCTCCCTCCGGCTACTGGGATTACCGTACGATGAGCCGCGTTACCGACTGATTCCCGAACACGACGGACATCCGAGACGCCCGCGCAGCGCCACGCCGCGCGGGCGCGTTCATACCTGCGCGACGTGCGCATGGAGGTCTCGTATCCGGGGCTGGAGTAGGGTAGTGGGTTATGAAATGTACTGTATTGGGTGCCGGCGCATGGGGCACCACTTTTGGTCAGGTGATGGCAGACGCGGGCAATGACGTGACGATGTGGGCCATCGAGCCCGAAATCGTGGAGGGCATCCGCGACCGGCACCACAATGCCGTTCGTCTGCCGTCCGTCGCCAAGCTGCCTGACAACATGACCGCCACGGGCGACCGGGCGCAGGCCGTCAAGGACGCCGATATCATCGTCGTCGCCATCGCCGCCCAGTTCGCGCGCGTGGCGCTCGCCGAGTTCAAGGACCTGATTCCCGATACCGCCGTCGTCGTCAGCCTGATGAAGGGCATCGAGCGGAACACCAAGAAGCGCATGGATGAAGTGGTCCGCGAGGCCCTCGACCTGCCGGCTGAGCGTTTCGCCGCGGTTTCCGGACCGAACTTGAGCAAGGAGATCGCCGACCGTCAGGCGGGCGCGCCCGCCGGCGCCCGCGGGGATCTGCGAGACCGGCCGCCACGGTCGTCGCCTGCGAGAATCTGGACAATGCGCGCAAGGTGGCGTCCGCCTGCACGACCAGTTACTTCAAGGCGTTCATCACTTCCGACGTGATCGGACTGGAGATGTGCGGGTCGTTGAAGAACGTCGTCGCGCTCGCAGTCGGCATGGCCCGTGGAGCCGGATACGGCGAGAACACCGCCGCGATGATCGAGACGCGTGGACTGGCGGAGCTGACCGCGCTTGGCAAGGCCGCAGGTGCCGATCCGAAGACGTTCGCCGGTCTCGCCGGCGTGGGCGATCTGACCGCCACCTGCGGCTCGCCCCTGAGCCGCAATTACACGTTCGGCGCGAATCTGGGCAAGGGCCTGAGCGTCGAGGAGGCCACGAAGGTGAGCAACGGCGTCGCCGAGGGCGTGCCGACCACCGACGCCGTGGTCGCGCTCGGCGACGAGCTCGACGTGCCGACTCCGCTCGCCTACGCGATGAGCCGCGTGCTGAACGAAGGCATATCCTGCCAGCAGATGCTCTCCGAACTACTCGGCACCGAGATCACCGAGGAGTAGGCTGCATTAACCACCCCCAGTCTCGCTGCGCTCGACAGCCCCCGTCAGCGGGGGCGTTAGCATATGCCCCGCAGCGAGACGGGGTGGTTCGCGCCATCGGCAAAGCTAATCTCACCGGTGCCCACCCTGCTGAGTTTGGCGGGTTTTGCAAGAGGCGAATTGTTACGGGACGGTGCGCCATCGCACGTATTAGGCTATGACCCAGTATGTGCAAAACATGGCATGGGAGGAAAACATGGCTGAAACGGCCAAGATTCGCGTTGTGGTGATGTATGGCGGCAAGGCCGACGAGCATTCGATTTCCTGCATTTCGACTGCCGGCGTGCTGCGCGCGCTTGACACCGACCGGTTCGAGCCGGTGCCGGTGGGCATCACCAAGCAGGGCCAGTGGATCGTGGACGGCGAGGACCCGCGCGGATGGGATATGGCCGACGGTCTGCCGGTCGTCGAGAAGACTCCCGGCTCGCGCGACGTCGTGCTGGACGTGGTGCTCGGGCAGGATGGCTTCTTCGCCCGCAATGACGACGGCACGCTGAGCTCGCTGGGGCACGTTGACGCGGTGCTGCCGGTTCTGCACGGCCCGTATGGCGAGGACGGCACGATTCAGGGTCTGCTGGAGATGATGGATGTGCCGTACGTCGGTTGCGGCGTGCTCGCGTCCGCCGCGTGCATGGACAAGCATTACACGAAGGTGCTGCTGGCCGCCGCCGGCATTCCGGTCGCTCCCGGCATCACCGTGGACGCGCGCGGCTTCGACGCGGCGTCGCGGTTCGCCGCTGATGCCGATGGTCTGCTCGCTCGGGTCGAGGAGGCCGGACTGGCGTACCCGCTGTTCGTCAAGCCGTCCCGCGCCGGATCGAGCTTCGGCGTGACCAAGGTGGAGCATGCCGGTGACGCCGCCGAGCTGGCCGCCGCTGTGTTCGAGGCGAGCCATCATGATTGGCGAATCCTGATCGAGCAGGGCATCGACGCGCGTGAGATCGAGTGCGCGGTGCTGTGCCCGAAGGCCGGCAGTGAGCCGCAGGCCAGCTGGCCGGGCGAGATCGTGCTCGACAAGCGCAACAGCGGCGACGACCAGTTCTACGACTTCGACAGCAAGTACATGGATTCGTCGGCGAGCCATGTGGAGGTGCCGGCGAATCTGCCTCAGGAGACTCTGCAGCAGGTGCGCGAGACCGCGGTCAAGGCGTTCAAGGCGGTGGATGGCGCCGGCCTGAGCCGCGTGGACACGTTCGTGACGCCGGACGGCGAGGTGATGGTCAATGAGATCAACACGATGCCCGGTTTCACGCCGATCTCCATGTATCCGAAGGCATGGGAGGCGACCGGCATCGGCTATACCGAGCTGATCACCAAGCTGATCGACGGCGTGCTGCGCTAGAAACCGACGGCACGGTTAGGAGAAACACTATGGGAAAACATGTTGGAGGCAAGCTGGTGCTTGCCGGAGCCGTAGCCGCGGGCGCCGCGGTCTGGGCCATCAAGCCGCGTTCGTTCAGCGACAAGCAGCGTCATTTCGCGCCGTCGGTTCCGGACGTATGGTATGCGCATCGTGGCCTGCATGACGCGGGATCGGGACTGACGCCGGAGTATGCGGCGCACAGCGGCGAGTATGTGGCGCTGGCGCGTCGCTGCGCATTGCGCGCGGGATACGGGACCGCTGACTTCAGCGGCTCGATCGCCCCGGAGAATTCGCTGGCTGCGTTCGCCGCCGCCTGTGAGGCCGGATTCGGCATCGAATTGGACGTGCAGCTCACCAAGGACGGCCGCGTGGTGGTCGTGCATGACGATAACCTGTTGCGCGTGGCCGGAGATCCGCGCAAGATCGCCGACCTGACGTATGAGGAGCTGTCGCGCATCCCGCTGTTCCCCGCGCCCGCGAAGCCGGGGGATGCCGAGGCGGCGCCCGTCGCCGACCCGGTGGCCGCCGCACAGTTCGCTCCGCAGGGCTACTACCAGCACGTGCCGCTGTTCGTCGACGTGCTGCGCGTGATCGCGGGACGTGTACCGGTGATCGTGGAGTACAAGTTCACCGACAACGCCGCGTGGGGCGAGCGGGCGGACGAGCTGATGGAGAAGGGCGACCAACTGCTGCAGGCGTATGACGGCCCGTATGTGATCGAGTCGTTCCATCCGGGCGCGGTCAACTGGTACAAGGAGCACCGTCCGGGGGTGTGCCGCGGCCAGTTGGCAGAGCCGGCGTCGCTCACCGGTACCGGGGCCAAGGAGTGGCTGGCCGGGCTGTTGGCGTTCGATTGGATCTCCCGTCCGGACTTCGTGGCGTTCGACTGGCATGGCGGCCCCTCTCCGCAGCTGCGGGCCGCACGCTGGATGGGCGCGATACCGGTGTCGTGGACGGTTCGCAGCGCGGACGAACTCGCCGAATGCGACCAGTATTTCGACCGCCACATCTTCGAGTCGTTCGTTCCGGATAGCAAATAGTCCTTTTATATAGTGCGTGCCCCCGTCGCGAAGCGACTGGGGGCATTAGCGTCCGTAAGTGCGCGCCGAAACGACAAGTGCGCGCACTTACGGACGCAAACAGACCCATTTGCGTCCGTAAGTGCGCAGGATCGTCGTTTCGGCGCGAACATATGAACGCAAATCACCTCCAGTGAGCATCGCATCGGCCAGTTGGCTCTTCCAGCGCTCCAATAAGTAAGGTAAGTTAACAAATAGCGGAAAACTTCCGCGAGACAGTGTTGTCGCGACGGGGAAAAATCACTGTTCTTTGAGGGGATTTGCACAGGTTTTTTCACGCATACCCATTGGTATATGGCGAAAATTTCTATTTTCCTTGGAAATTAATAATGTTAACAACACACGTTCTTGTATTTTGTTAAGAGTGTTATCATAGGAAACTGAGACGCGCGTGTCGGGCTTCCGTCATGTGTATCCGCTCAAGGTTAAGCCTTAGTGCTCCATGATGAAGGTAAGGAAATATGAGAAAACGAGTGGTTTCAGTGGCCCTTGCGGTTGCACTCGCTGTCGCCCCACTGGGGGTGGGCAGCACAGCGTCCGCCGCGCCGCTTTCTGCAAGTGATTTGCAGACTCTCGCGTTCCGTTCAGCGGCTAGCTCCAATGACGCGAACGCCAACGATGTCGCCACCGTCGCGGACGATGCTGCCGTGAACGGCTGGACGATTGACCGCAACACCGCCAAAGGCGGCGAAATTCTTGCAGCCGGCACTGGCGATTATGCGGGATGGACTCATTTCAAGTCCACCTCCGCCAACGGCAATGCCACCAGCAGCAGTGGCTATCCGGCTGTCGCCATTAGCGGCAAGACGATTGACCTGACTCGGGCTGGAGAGTTCTCCATCAAGGTCAAGTCCCCGCAGGCTGGTTCCGCGAACCGTTTCGGCTTCTACCTCGGCTACAAGGATCCGGGCAACGCCCTGTTCCTGGGCTATGACAAGGGGGGCTGGTTCTGGCAGAAGTATGTCGGCGGCAATGGCGATTGGTACAACGGCACACGTGTCGCTGCCCCTGCCGCGAACGCTGAAATCACCGTCAACGTCTCCTGGACTGCCGCCAAGGTTGCCACGCTGACTATTGACGGACAGAAGGCGTTCGATGTGGATTACTCCTCGATGACCGCGCTGACCGACAAGCTCGCCATGAAGGCCGGCTCTTACTCCGGCACCAGCGAAGTCACTGATGTCTACTTCAAAGACTTCACCGTGGGTGAAGTCGCCAAGCACAACGTGACCGGCAAGGTCGTCGACGCCAGCGGCGCCGCCATCGCCGGCGCCGCAGTCGTCACCGGCAAGAACTCCGCCACCACCGCGGCGGACGGCACCTTCACCCTCACCGGCCTCGCCGCCGGCGACTACACGCTGACCGTGTCCGCCGAAGGCTACGATGACGCCACCAAGACCGTCACCGTCGCCGATGGCAATGCCTCAGTCGGCAACATCACGCTGAACAAGTCGGCCGAAGTCGCTACTGAGACGCTCTCCACCGCCGCCATGGACGTGCGCGTGAAGAAGAACTTCCCGTCCGTGTACGACTACACGATGAAGAAGCTCGACGGCAAGATCATGTACGGCCAGCCGAAGGACGTGCGCGTCATCACCATTAACGGCACCGACGTGACGCTGAAGGACTCCGACGTGACCTTCAAGAAGGTCAGCGCGACCGAGGCCCAGTACACGCTGAACGTCAAGAGCGGCGACAAGATCAACGCGGTCGTCACCGTGCAGATCAAGGTCGTCGACAATACGCTCAAGCTCAACGTCACCAAGATCGTGAACAAGGCGGATGACGCCAAGACCGAGGCCGAGGAGAACCCGGTCCAGACGATTGCGTTCCCGAACCAGAGCCTCATCTCCGTGCGCTCCGGTCAGGACGGCGCCCAGTTCACCGGCGCCCGCATGTCGTCCGACACTGCCAGGCCCGGTGACACCAACTTCGACATCACCGCCGACACCACGGTCAGCAATGCGAACGACTACACCTACGGCTTCGTCTCGGGCAATGGCCTGAGCGCCGGCCTGTGGTCCAACTCCGAGCACGACGGCACCACCGTCGGCAACACCGTCGCCGGCGGTGCGAGGAACACCCGCGTGCTCACCTCCACCCAGAAGGTCGGCAAGGCCACCTCCTTCGGTCTGGGCACTGCACCGTGGTACTACCACCGCGTCGTGACCGACACGAAGAAGAACACCTACACCGTCGAAGAGACCGACATGCCGAAGATGGCCGTCGCCATCGCCGGCGACGAGAACGAGGACGGCACGGTCAACTGGGAAGATGGCGCGATCGCATACCGCGACATCATGAACAACCCATACAAGTCCGAGGAAGTGCCCGAGCTGGTCGCATGGCGCATCGCCATGAACTTCGGCTCCCAGGCGCAGAACCCGTTCCTGACCACGCTTGACAACGTCAAGAAGGTCGCCCTCAACACCGACGGCCTCGGCCAGTCCGTGCTGCTCAAGGGCTACGGCAACGAAGGCCACGACTCCGGCCATCCGGACTACGGCGACATCAACACCCGCGCCGGCGGCGCCGCGGACATGAACACCCTGATGGAGAAGGGCACCAAGTACGGCGCCCGCTTCGGCGTGCACGTCAACGCGTCCGAAATGTACCCGGAAGCCAAGGCCTTCAGCGAGGACATGGTGCGTCGCAACTCCAGTGGCGGCCTGAGCTACGGCTGGAACTGGCTGGATCAGGGCATCGGCATCGACGGCATCTACGATCTCGCCTCCGGCATGCGCAAGTCCCGCTTCGCTGACCTCAAGAGCAAGGTCGGCGACAACATGGACTTCATCTACCTCGACGTGTGGGGCAACAACACCTCCGGCGCCGAGGACTCGTGGGAAACCCGCAAGATGAGCCAAATGATCAACCAGAACGGCTGGCGTATGACCACCGAATGGGGCGCCGGCAACGAGTATGACGCAACCTTCCAGCACTGGGCCGCCGACCTTACCTACGGTGGTTCCGCCATGAAGGGCGAGAATTCTCAGGTCATGCGCTTCCTGCGCAACCACCAGAAGGACAGCTGGGTCGGCGACTACCCGTCGTACGGCCAGGCCGCGAACGCCCCGCTGCTCGGCGGCTACAGCATGAAGGACTTCGAAGGCTGGCAGGGACGCAACGACTACGCCGCGTACATCAGGAACCTGTACACGCACGACGTGTCCACCAAGTTCATCCAGCACTTCAAGGTCGTCCGCTGGGTCAACAGCCCGCTCGACGCCACCTCCGTGAAGGATGCCTCCGTCAACAACGGCAACGAGCAGATCACGCTGAAGGACGACCACGGCAACGTCGTCGTCCTGTCCCGTGGCTCCAACGACACCAACAACACCGCGTACCGCAACCGCACCATCACGCTCAACGGCATCACCGTGGCGTCCGGCGCGGTCTCCCCGGGCAACAGCAACACCGTCAAGGGCACTGAGTCCTACCTGCTGCCGTGGCTGTGGGACGTGAACACCGGCAAGCTCGTCAAGTCCTCCGATGAGAAGCTGTACCACTGGAATACCCAGGGCGGCACCACCGAGTGGACCCTGCCGAAGGATTGGCAGAACCTCGCCTCCGTCAAGGTGTACCAGCTCACCGACCAGGGCAAGACCAACGAGAAGACCGTCGCCGTCTCCGGCGGCAAGATCTCGCTGACCGCCGAGGCCGAGACCCCGTACGTCGTGACCAAGGGCTCCGAGAAGCAGATCTCCGTCAAGTGGAGCGAAGGCATGCACGTCGTGGACGCCGGCTTCAACGGCGGCCAGAACACCCTCAAGGACAACTGGGCCGTCTCCGGCACCGGCAAGGCCGAGGTCGAAGGCACCAACAACGCCATGCTGCGCCTGACCGGTGACGTGAAGGTCTCCCAGAAGCTCACCGACCTGACCGCGGGCAAGCGTTACGCGATCTACGTGGGCGTGGACAACCGCACCAACTCCCCGGCCAAGATCACCGTGACCAACGGCACCAAGGTCCTCGCCACCAACGAGACCGGCAAGTCGATCGCCAAGAACTACATCAAGGCGTACGGCCACAACACGTACTCGAACACTGAAGGCGGCAGCAGCTACTTCCAGAACATGTACGTGTGGTTCGTGGCTCCGGAAAGCGGCGACGTCAAGGTGACGCTCTCGCACTCCGGCGCATGCGACAACACCGACCATGTGTACTTCGATGACGTGCGCGTGCTTGAGAACGGTTACAAGGGCCTGACGCTCAACGCTGACGGCACCCTGAAGACGCTCACCAACGACTTCGAGGACAATGCCCAGGGCATCTGGCCGTTCGTGGTCTCCGGCTCCGAAGGCGTCGAGGACAACCGTATCCACCTGTCCGAGCTGCATGACCCGTTCACGCAGGCCGGCTGGGATGTCAAGAAGATGGACGACGTGCTCGACGGCAAGTGGTCCGTCAAGGCCAACGGCCTGATCCAGAAGGGCACGCTGATCTACCAGACGATCCCGCAGAACGTCAAGCTGGAACCGGGCGAGACCTACAAGGTGTCGTTCAAGTACCAGTCCGGCTCCGACGACATCTACGCCATCGCCACCGGTGACGGCGAGTACAACGCCAGCACCGTCAAGCTCACCAACCTGAAGAAGGCCCTGGGCGAGGACGGCACGGCCGAGTTCGAGATCACCGGTTCCATCACCGGCGACAGCTGGTTCGGCATCTACTCGACCTCCACCGCTCCCGACCTGCAGAACACGTCCGATTCCGCCGCCAACTTCGGTGGCTACAAGGACTTCGTCCTCGATGACCTGAAGGTCGAGCACGTGGCATCCGCCGAGCACACCAAGGCCGACGCCGAGGCGAAGCTCAAGGAAGTCAAGGACACCTACGACGGCAAGAGCGGCGACTACTCCGCCGAAGTCTGGACCACGTACGTGAACACGGTGGCCGAGATCGAGGCGCTCATCGCCAAGGATAAGCCCGACTACACCACCGCCTACAACAAGGCTGTGGCGCTGGCCGAGTACATGAAGAACGCACCGGGCGACGACTCGAACGATGCGTACGACGTGGCGACCGACGCCTACACCGTCGAGGCGGGCAGCCAGCAGGCACTGTCGGGCGGCAATGAGGGCCCGGCAAGCCTCGCCCAGGACGGCAATGCCGGCACTCACTGGCACACCTCCTGGAGCGCCAACGCAGTGTCCGCCGGTACCGCCTGGTATCAGTTCAACCTGAACGAGCCGACGACCATCGACGGTCTGCGTTACATGGCCCGCAGTGGCGGCGCGAACGCGAACGGCAAGATCAAGAAGTACAAGATTACGCTGACGCTGTCCGACGGCACCACCAAGGACGTCGTCACCAATGGCACGTTCACCACGACCAGCGGTGTCTGGCAGAAGGTCAAGTTCGACGCGGTCAAGAACGTCACCAAGGTGCGCATCACCGCTCTCGAAACCGCGGGACAGTCCGCGGGCGAGGTGAACACGTACGCCTCCGCTGCCGAGCTGCGTGTCACCACGGTTCGCGACGTGCCGAGCACCGAGGTCAAGGTCAACAAGTGCGATCTGCAGAACCTGTACGATGACGCTTCCGCCCTGACCGAGGCCACCTACACCGCCGACACCTGGAAGGTGCTCGTCGCCAAGCGCGACGCCGCCAAGAAGGTGCTGGACGACGAGAACGCCACCGCGCACGACGTGGCTCTCGCCTACCAGAACCTGAAGGATGCCATCGCCGCCCTGGAAGAGCGCGTGGACACCTCCAAGCTCGCCGGCCTGGTCGCCGATGCCGAGAAGCTCAAGGAATCCGCGTACACCAAGGATTCGTGGGCCGCGTTCAAGAAGGCTCTGGATGCCGCCAAGGCCGTCCTGAACAATGCGAACGCCACCAAGGCTGACGTCGATGCCGCGTACAACGCGCTGAACGCCGCGATGAAGGCCCTGAAGCCCGCCTCCTCCAAGCCGACTCCGAACCCGGAGACGACCGACAAGAGCAAGTTGCAGGCCACCATCGATCAGGCCAAGGCCCTGGATCTGAGCGGTTACACGAAGAAGTCCGCCCAGGCCGTGCGTGACGCCCTCGCCAAGGCCCAGAGCGTCCTCGCCGATGACAACGCCACCCAGGCTGACATCGACGCCGCGCAGAAGGCCCTCGCCGACGCGATCGCCGCACTGGAGAAGGCCGATGCCAACGGCAACGCCATCTCCAAGACGGGTGCGAACGTCGCCGTCATCGGCATGGCCGGCATGATGCTGGTCGCCGCCGCTGGCGCGGTGTTCATCGCCCGCAAGCGCGCCGAGTGATATAAGTAAATAGAAATAGGGAGGTCGCCCTGTGGCGGCCTCCCTATTTTGTATTCAATCCGTTATGGATGGCCAGGACCGCGTCATTCTGCCTCCGCCAGCGGGGGCAAATATGTAGTCCTTTGTTTTATATTTCAGGCGTAGATGTTTCTCGGGCGCATGTCCTCCGGCAGGCCCTCCAGCAGTGTCGCCACGGAGCCTTCCTCGAAGACGGAGCGGATGCCGGCGGCCAGCAGCGGCGCCACCGACAGCACGGTCATGTTATCCAGGCGCTTCTCCTGCGGCACTGGCACAGTGTCCATCAGGATGATTTCGCGGGCGCCGCAATCGCGCAGGCGCTCCACGGCCGGGCCAGACAGCAGACCATGCGTGGCGACCAGAGTCACCGAGGCGGCGCCGGAGTTGCGCAGTGTGCGCACGGCCTCGCAGATTGTGCCGGCGGTGTCGATCATGTCGTCCACCACCACGCAGTCGCGCCCCTGCACGTCGCCGATGATGCCATGCGCTTCGGCATGGTTCGGTCGCGTGATGTCGCGAGTCTTGTGGATGAACGCGAGCGGGAGCCCGCCCAGCTTGGCGGCCCACTGCTCGGAAACTTTGATGCGGCCGGCGTCGGGGGAGACGATCGTCGCCTTGTCCATAGGCACGTGGCTGCGCACGTAGTCGATCAGCACGGGCATGGCGGTCAAATGGTCGACCGGGCCGTCGAAGAAGCCCTGCTCCTGCGCGGCATGCAGGTCGACGGTGACCAGACGGTTCGCCCCCGCGGTGCGGAACAGGTCGAACATCAGGCGTGCGGTGATCGGCTCGCGGCCCTGATGTTTCTTGTCCTGACGGGAGTAGCCGAGGAACGGTGCCACGACGGTGATGGACTTGGCGGAGGCGCGCTTGAGGGCGTCGATCATCAGCAGTTGCTCCATCACCCACTTGTTGATCGGGTTGGTGTGGCACTGCAGCACGAACACGTCGGCGCCTCGAACCGGCTCCGCGAACCGCACATACATCTCACCGTTGGCGAAGTCGTATGCGGTGGTGGGCAGCACGTTGATGCCGAGATATTGAGCCACTTCATTGGCAAGCTCAGGATATGCGCGGCCCGTCACCAAGGCCAGTCGCTTATCGGGTGTGCCCTCAAGGATCGCCGACATGTTTTTCCGCTCTTTCCGTCGATAGTTTCGTTACCGTTCACCGTGGTGATACGTTGCCGTACACAAACCTTATCCAATATACAAGAACCCGCCGTCCCAAGAGGAACGGCGGGTTGCGATGCTCACGGATTCTTCCACTTACGGCACGGTGCGCGCAGCAGGTGCCCCGTGCCGGGCGAAATCATTCCGATCAGTCCTCGTCCAGCGTGATGTCCAGCTTGTCGCCGTCCAGCGTGAACTGTCCGCTGATGCTGAAGCTGGTGGAACTGTCCGTCGGCTCCCAGGAGTCGTCATAGTTCTTGTACTCGTACGCCACCTTGGCTTCGCCGCCGTACACGTAGAAGCTGCCCGAGTCGATGCTGAGGTCATCAGTGGTGACGGTCGGGTATTCGGTGATGTTCCATGCGATGTTGCGGTAGTCGTCATCGGAACCGTACATGCTGAACGGGCAGCCTTCAGGCTGTGCATCCGTGGACTTGGCGCAGGTATCCAGCTTGTCCTTGATCTTCGCGTTGATCTCGTCTGCCAGAGCGTCGGTCGGCTCGGCAGAGATCGAGGCGGAGGATTCGGAGGAGGTGGTCAGCGTCGTCGAATCCGCGGTCAGATACTTCGACGTGACCGGTTTCACCGTGTACGAGCCCGGATACACATTGAAGGTGTAGGTGCCGGAATCGGATGCTGTGGCGTTCTTCGCGCCGACCTTGACACCGTTGACGGTGAAGTTGGTGATGGCCGGTGACGCGTAGACGGAGATCTCCTTGACCAGCGGCGTCGTGATGTTCCAGTTCTTGAAGATCAGGAACTTGGATCCGTTCGGCGCGACCGTCAGAATGTCGGTCATGGACTTGCCGCCCAGCGTGTACGAGATCCGCATCGTGCGGGAGCCGTCCGCGTTGTCGGTGGCGGAGATGATGCGCTGGTTGCTGATCGTGGTCTTGTCGCCCTTGGAAGCCGCATTGGTGAGCAGCGTGCGCTTGCCGTTGGCGACCTGCGGGTCGGAGATGCCGTTGGCCTTGTCATAGTCGCCGGACGCGATGGCCGACAGGTAGCTCTTCACGGTGTTATCGGCGCTGAACACGGTGGAGTTGACCACTGCGTAAGCGATACCGAGCAGGGCAAGCACGCCGACGATGGCGCTGATGATGATGGCCAGCTTCTTCTGCTGCGGGGTCATGGCCTTGGCTGCAGCCGGGGCGGCGGGAGCAGCCACCGGAACGGGGGCGACAGGTGCAGCTGCAGGAGTGGCAGGAGCGCCGGCGGGAACTTGGACAGTCGGGGCACCACCTTGGGCCTGAAAGGCCGCGGCGTCGGTGCCGGCAGCGGGAACCCCCTGAACCGGAGCACCGGGAATCGGGGTGCCCTGAACGGGAACGCCCTGAACGGGAACGCCCTGAACCGGGATGCCAGCTGCGGGCGCGGTCGGCGCTCCGGTGCCGGCGCCAGGCTGTCCGCCGAAGGACGGCTGCGGGCCGGTGTAGCCGGCGGCCGCGGCGACCTGTGACGGGAAGCGACCGAAGTACGCTCCGCATGCCGCCGCATACGCGGTGACCTCGGCGGGCGTCGGGCGGACCGTGCCGCCGACGAACAGCTTCCATGCGCCGCCCATCGACAGCACCATGGCCGGGCCGAATGTCAGCGCCACCACCTCGATCAGGAACGACCATACGGCCGCGACGAGGAAGTACCATGCCGCGATGTTCAGCGACACGTCAGAGGTATCGGACTGCATGGTGTAACCCAGCGTCACGGACGTGAACAGGAACGTGACGATCAGCCAGATCACCAGCGTGGCGACCGGAGACTTCCACGAGTGCTGCCATCCCGCATATGCCGGATCATAGATGTTGCGGGCCGCGGCGCGCAACGCAATGTAGAACGTGGTGATAAGGAACACCACGAATACCAGCCACAGCTGCCACGGTGCGCTGATGGAGCCGACGTACTGGTTCGAGAAGCCGAACAACGACAGGTTAGCGATATTACCGCTGGCCGTGATGCCGACCGCGCCGAACGAGCCGAGCGCGAACGTCAGGAACGAAAGGTACGGCAGCAGAATCGGGAACAGCATGAACATCTGGCCGTTGTGCAGGCTGCTGGACAGCATGATCAGGCAAATGAAGCCGATCACCGTGAACACGACCGCGTAGATGAACGCCGCGTCAAGCAGCGTGCGCACGAAGCCGCGCGTGCGGTGAGCCCACTTCCAGGCCGCGGTGAACACGTTGTTGGAATCCGAGGCGTACTGGGCGAGCAGATAGCCGAAGAACGCGCCGATCGCGGCGAGCAGCAGCGTCATGAAATACGTACGGGCGGAGACGCCGGTCAGGATGGCCTTGGCCTGAATGCCGCCCATGCCGCCCATGCTGCCGGCTCCCAGCGTCAGCGGGAAGATCGCGGCGAGAATCAGATAGACGAATCCCATCACGACGCCGACGATGACGCTGCTGACGATGCCGGTCCACTTGAACCGGATGGCGAACTTATGCGCGAACCAGTATGCGCCGAACGCGGTGCCGAGAACCAGCGCCACGCCGGAAAGACCGACAGGCATCCATAGATGGCCGGACACGCCGAAGGACGACAGGGAGAGGTTGCCTCCGGTGATGCTGGGCGACAGTTGACCGGATACGCCCAGAACCATCACCAGAATCAGGAACTGGAAGAAGTTCGGCGTCACCGTGCCGGAACCGCTGGCGTCACTCATCATGCCGGACAGGCCGGGGACCATGCTCAGCTTGGACGCCCATGATGAGCCGGCCGACAAGAAGAAGATGGAGCCGATCAGGGCCAGCGCCATCGCGCCGATCAAGCCGAAGGCAAGGCTGATTGCGGCGGTCTGCAGCGAACGCGCGGAGAACAGCTCCTTGAACATCGGGTTGGGGACGAACTGCTGCGGAGCGCCGGGCTGAACCGGGGCGCCGGGGGTAACGGGGGCAGGTGCGCCGGGGACGGGAGCACCA
>OGOO01002148.1_pt1 | contig 15001 bp, 9 predicted proteins | sample 1552651 | NCBI WGS metagenome assembly OGOO01 (sample SAMEA2580118, study PRJEB22360) | human gut metagenome | biome: human gut; feature: human-associated habitat; material: faeces | place: Denmark | collected 2008/2010 | reverse complement strand
ATTTCTGCTTCCCCTCCCCGCCCTTTTTCGCCCCCCCCCTGCCACTCTCAGCAGCAGTCTTTACCGAGACCAAAGTATTTGCGCCTGCTGCCTCAGCAGCTGCACCTGCATTTACCGGCGCAGTCTGCTCACGCAATTGCCTGGCACTTAACCGCGGCACATTTACCTGCATACCATCTTTCAGCAGCTTTGCCAAATTAACTTTATCGGGATTAGCTTCCAGTGTCATTCCTCCGGCAGCGGCGATAGCCGCAGTAGCTCTGCTCCCTGCGGGGATTTCATATAAACCCGGCTTTGCTACCGCACCGCTTACATATACCTTAACTCCCCGAGTCTGTACCGCACTGATACCAGCTGCCGGTACAGGCACAACAGCAGCAGTATCCTGCGGGCTGCTTCCCAGCAGACTGCCGCCGGCACATAAAACTACGGCAGCCCCCAAAGCTGCTACTTTTCCTCTCAGCCCTCGTTCCATCATCGCTATCCAGCCCCTTTAAAACGCAAAAAAGCAGAGTTCCTGAGGTCAACAATAAATTCGTTATACCTTAGGAACTCTGCCATAGCGTCTTTATGATTTGATCTTACTGATCCAGCTATTTAATTTTTTTCTGCGATTTAAGGTCTGGCAACAATATTGACCAAACGTCCGGGTACGCAGACAATCTTCACGATCTTGCCGACATCGACCATAGCAGCGATATGTTCATCCGCCAAAGCCAGTTTTTCCAGTTCTTCCCTGCCGGCTTCCGCAGGTACAACCAAACGGCCTTTGACCTTACCGTTGACTTGCAGCACGATCTCGACATTATCGACCTTCATGGCCTCTGCCTCGGCTTTAGGCCAGCTTTGTGCATGCACGCTGCTGTCAGCGTCGATGACGCCATGCCACAATTCTTCGGTTACGTGCGGTACGAAAGGAGCAAGCAACCGCAGCAAAGCGGAAACGGTTTCATAAACCAGACCGGCATTGTAATTTTTCTGAGCTTCCTTATAAACATATAAAGCATTGACCAACTCCATCATCGCACTGATTGCAGTATTGAAATTAAACCGCTGCTCGATATCGTCGGTAACTTTTTTGATCGTATTATGCAGCACGCGGCGCAGCTCTTTATCAGCTTCATCCAGTTTTGAAGTATCATAGCCGGTGACCTTTTGGGCCAGCTCACCCTGGAAGTGGCTGACGACACGCCAGACACGGTTGATAAAACGGAAGGAACCCTCCACGCCCTGATCGCTCCATTCCAACTCTCTTTCAGGCGGAGCAGCAAACATAATAAACAGACGAGCAGTATCGGCACCGTATTTGGAAATGATCTCTTCCGGAGAAACGACATTACCTAAAGATTTACTCATTTTCGCACCGTCTTTAATGACCATGCCCTGAGTCAGCAGGTTGGTAAATGGTTCGTCGTATTTTACAAGGCCTGCGTCACGCAATACCTTCATAAAGAAACGTGAATACAGCAAATGCAGGATCGCATGCTCGATACCCCCGATGTACTGATCGACCGGAGCCCAGTAATCAACAGCTTCTTTACTGAATGGAGCAGTATCGTTTTTCGGATCGGTATACCGCAGATAATACCAGGAAGAACACAGGAAAGTGTCCATAGTATCGGTCTCGCGGCGGGCCGGCTTACCGCATTTGGGGCAGGTGCAGTTAACAAAGCTTTCACTGGTTGCCAGCGGTGAAACGCTGCCCGCATCAAACTTGACGTCTTCCGGTAAACGTACCGGCAGCTCTGCTTCCGGCACAAGAACTTCGCCGCAGTCAGGACAGTAAATAATCGGGATCGGAGCCCCCCAATAACGCTGACGGCTGATGAGCCAGTCGCGCAGACGGTAGTTGACATGACGGGAACCAAAGCCCTGTCCTTCCGCATAATCCATAATAGCTTTGATTGCAGCATGCATCTCCATGCCGCTGAACTTGCCGGAATTTACCAGCACGCCCTCTTTTTCTTCATAGGCGGCAGTCATATCTTCAACTTTTAATTCCTGGTCTTTAGGAGTAACGACAACGATCTTATCCAGACCGTATTTATCGGCAAACATCCAGTCGCGCTGATCACCTGTAGGTACACCCATAACAGCTCCGGTGCCATAATCGTACAGGACATAGTTGGTGACCCAGATCTCTACCTGGCGGCCATTGAAAGGATTGACAGCATATTTCCCGGTAAAGATACCTTCTTTTTCCGACTCGCTGGAAGTACGTTCAATATCGGACTGGTTGCGCACACGGGCGCAGAAAGCCCTGATCTCGTCTGCCTTCGGATTATCCCGGCACAACTGCTCTACCATTGGATGCTCGGCAGCCAGGACCACGAAGGTAACGCCAAATGCCGTATCCGGACGGGTAGTGTAAACAGGCAGCTTAGCATTGATGCAGGGCACGTCAAAGCTGAATTCCAGACCTTCACTGCGCCCGATCCAGTTTTTCTGCATCGTCTTAACGCGTTCCGGCCAGCCGTTCAAAAGTTTCAAATCATCCAAAAGTTCTTCCGCATAATCGGTAATTTTGAAGAACCATTGTTCCAGATCTTTTTTGACGACCTCATGGTCACAGCGCCAGCAGCGTCCGTCGATAACCTGCTCATTAGCCAAAACAGTGTTGCATTCACCACACCAGTTGACAGCAGATTTTTTCTTGACGGCCAAACCGCGCTTATAAAACAGCTCAAAGAACCACTGGGTCCATTTATAGTAATCTTCCTTACAGGTGGCAACTTCGCGGTCCCAATCATAGGACAGTCCCAGTTCCTTCTGCTGACGGGTCATGTTGGCGATATTTTCCATCGTCCATTTAGCAGGGTGGATACCATGTTTGATCGCGGCATTCTCAGCCGGCATACCAAAAGAATCCCAGCCCATCGGATGCAGCACGTTAAAACCGTTCATACTGCGGAAGCGGGCAACTACGTCGCCGATGGAATAATTGCGTACGTGCCCCATATGCAGGTTGCCCGAAGGATACGGGAACATTTCCAGCACATAAGACTTGGGTTTGCCTGCATCAATATCAGTTTTAAATGCCTTGTTATCTTCCCAATATTTCTGCCATTTGCTTTCTATGGCATGGGGAGTATACTTTTCTTCGATCATTCTTCTCATAACCTCCTAAAATTTGCTTACCACCGCAGCGCGGCAAATAAAAAAGTCCCCGGCTGTTAGGCCAGGGACGAAATAGCTTTCGCGGTACCACCCTGATTGCCGAAAAAATCTCGGCCACTCGAAACTGTAACGCCAGTTATGCGTCCGCGCTTTTGACGCGGCTCCTCCGCGGCGAGTTCACCTTGCTCCCGTATTGACTCGCAGCTGCCGTCAACTTTCTGCAACAGGGATCTGTGGTTACTACTCCGCTTCACCGAATTTGTTCATTCTGCAAATACTTTAACCATTATATCACAAATCCGCGGAGTTTCAAGTCTTTTCTTCCCCATCTGCCTAGTACGCACTACAGGCGGCTTTTAATGCTCTGCGCTCATCTGGAGCCTGCTTACTCTCCCTCAAGCTTAATAGTATGACGCTGCTGCACCAACAGCCAAAATGCCAGTGTGATCACCAGTACGATGATACCTGACAATGCAAACATATTGGCATAGCCCAATATCTCGGTAATAAACCCCAGACCCATAGCGCCGACGACGATGCCGACTTCAATAAAAGCAGTAAAAAAACCCAGTGCCGGTCCACGTTCTTCCGGCCGGGTAACATCAACGACCAGTGCAGTAAGCGCCGGCACTAAAGCTCCATATCCCAGTCCGAATAATATTGCGATCAGCCCAAGCGTCCAAACGTTATCCATAATAAAGAAACACATAGCCGCCAGTGCAACCAAAAGTGAAAACGGCAAAATTACCAGACGCCTGTCGACATGATCGGACAGCTTACCGGCAAAGACCCTGCTGCCCATCGTCGCCAAAGCATAGACTACGAAAAAAATACCATAATCACTTATATTCCGCTGCTGCGCATAAATCGGTAAAAAAGTAAGAATCGCGCCATAGACCAGTGATGCACCCAAAAGGCACAGCGAAGACATAAAAATTACCCGCCGCCTGAAAATCGGCAGCAGATCCAGTTTTTGTTCCTGGTCATAAACAGGATTCGTTTCCTTGAGCGGCAGTAACACGAAAAAGCATACTAATGCCGTAACAAAAGTCACGTTGAACAAAAAAGGATAACTTTGTGTATGCTGAAGGATCCAAATGCCTGCTGCTGGAAAAACAGCCATAGAAACCACACTGCAGGTCTGATAAATCCCCAGCACCTCGCCGCGCCTGTCTACCGGCGCATAATCGGCTATATAGCCAGCCGATGCCGCCAGATACATCGCCAGACAAACACCATGCGCAAGCCTGAGTACGACCAGCGGCACCACGCCGTTAACTCTGCCGAACAGCAGAAACAACAGTGCAAAAGAAATCGCACCCAGAAGCATCATACGCTTACGACCCCATTCGTTGGCCAGTTTACCCAAATACGGCCGTATAATAAAGGACGACAGGCCGAAAGCGCCACCAACCAGCCCGATATCGGCAGGTGTACCGCCCAACATCTCCACATACTGCGGCAATACCGGAATATACAAATAAAAAGCTCCGTAATACAAAAAATTAGCTAGGCAAAACAAAATAAAATTCACTGACCACATACTGAAATCCTGCAGCTTTGTCATAGTTGCCCCTCCCCTGCGTTTTGATACTTTCATTGTATAAAAATGCTGAAAGCGGCAACAGCAACCAGGGATAGAAAGGAAAAAGATTCTCGCATCCTAATTCAGACTTCATATCTATATTAAACGGATTAATCAGACTTTGGTAGTAGACACAGGCATTTATTCTCGCGCCGAGGTCAACCCTGTCAGCAATTCCTTGCATTCCTTCTTAAAATAAGCTAACATTAAGTTAACATTAAGCAGCAAAAATGGAGCATAATTCATGAAAATTTACGCTATCGGCGACCTGCACCTTTCCGGAAAGCCTCCGTCCAAGCCTATGGAAATCTTCGGTGAACACTGGACAGACCACGCCGCCAAGGTTGCAGCCAACTGGCATCAACTTATCCGCAGCGACGATACCGTCATCATCTGCGGCGACACCTCATGGGCCATGGATCTGCAAGACGCGCTGACCGACCTGAACTGGATCGCCGCCCTGCCCGGGCGCAAAATCATTCTGCGCGGCAACCATGACTACTGGTGGGCATCTTTAAAAAAGATGCAGACTGCGACAGAAAATAATTTCAGCTTTCTGCAAAACAACTTTTTTACCTGCGGCACGACTGCCATCTGCGGCAGTCGTGGCTGGCTCCTGCCTTCATCTGACAATTTTAACGCGGACGATGCCGCTATCTACCGCCGTGAAGGACTGCGCCTGGAGGCTTCACTGAAAGCTGCCAGACAAGCCGGCTACAGCGATATCATAGCCGCACTGCATTATCCGCCTCTTTATGACGCTGCAAATGAATCTGTTTTTGCCGAACTGCTGGAACGTTACGGCGTCAGGCACTGCGTTTTCGGCCATATCCACGGCAGCGATGCAAGCATGGTTTTTGAAGGTATCCGCAACGGCATCACCTATAAGCTTGTCAGCTGTGACACGCAGGGTTTTACACCGCAGCTGGTAAAATAAACAGCGAAGAAGGCGTTCCTATGCCCAAAAATATTTCCGCAGCAACACTGATGGTTTTATCCGCCTGCATCATTTGGGGCGCACAGCCGATGTTCGTCACTTTTGTCGTCCGCGAGTTCGACCCGATCCCTCTGGTCAGTATCCGTTATTTTACAGTAGGCGTAGTGCTGCTGGCAGCGCTGGCTTACAGCGGCGAAAAACTGCTGCCACCACGCAAGGCCTGGCTGCCGCTGTTTTTGATGGGCGTCCTCAGCGTTGGCGGCAACAATGTTGCGCAATTTACAGGCCTGCAATACTCGACCGTAGCCAACCTTACTATTATTGCCTCGCTGACGCCTGCCGTGACCGCACTCTTAAGTCTGGTGCTGCTGCATGAACGACTGCATAAGCTGCAATGCCTCGGTATCGCCGCCAGTATCATCGGCGCCGTTTACCTGATCAGCAAAGGTTCGCTTTCAACGATTATCAACCTGAACTTTAATTTCGGTGATATCCTGTTCTGCGTCAGTATGGTCGCCTGGGCTTTTTATACCATTCTTGTCGCGCAGGTCAGTAAATATGTATCTGCCTACAGCGCTGTAGCCTGGGCCGGGCTGCTTGGCTCGCTGACTACGGCTGCTTACAGTATCCTGACCGGGCAGTTTGCACTGCCCTATGACCTTTCCGCTTTAGCCTGGGGGTCCTATTTTTACGTTATTTTTATCGGCAGCCTGGTCGGTATGCTGTTCTGGAACAAAGGCATCCGCGTTATCGGCCCCAGTCAGGCCGCCGTGTTTATGAATCTGATGCCGTTAGTAGGCATCATCTGCGGCATCGCCTTTCTCGACGAAAGCTTCTATACTTCCGAAGCAGTTGGCGGCGCTCTTATCATCGCCGGTGTGTATCTGACTATTCAGTACCGCCTGCTGGCCTATAAACTGGCCAGATATCTGGTCAAACGCCGGCGGCAGAAATCATTGAACGACTGTTAAGCTTTTAAGTTACGGGCAGATGCCCGGCACTTTATAAATCATCATCGAAAGGTCTGTCAGCACTGCAATGCAAACGAACAAGCTTACCGCCTCGGCACTTTTGATCTGTACTTGCGTCATCTGGGGTATTCAACCTATGTTCGCCAAATTCGTCGTCAGGGAAATGTCGCCCATACCTATGGTCAGCATTCGCTACACTATCGTAGCCCTGACGCTGTTTGCCATGCTTGCCTGGCGCGGCGAAAAGCTGCTGCCACCACGCAGGACCTGGCCGGCTTTATTTACCATGGGCATCCTTGGCGTCTGCATCAATAACGTTACCCAATTTACCGGGCTGCAATATTCGACAGTCACCAACTTTACCATTATCGCCACACTCACGCCCATCGTGACGGCTCTGCTCAGCTTTGTGCTGATCCATGAACGTCTGCACCGCCTGCAATGGCTCGGCATCTGCAGCAGCCTGTGCGGCGCGCTGTACCTGCTCAGCAACGGTTCGCTTGCGGCCATATTGACGCTGAGCTTTAATATCGGCGACGTACTCTTTTTTACCAGTCAGGTCGCCTGGGCACTGTATTCTATCATCGTCGTGCGCATCATCGACGATGTTTCCCCCTTTGCCATCGTCGCCTGGTCGGGTCTGTTAGGTTCGCTTACCACGGCAGCCGGCGCTGCTTATTTTGGCCATTTCGAACTGCCCTCGCTGCTTTCGCCGCTGGCTCTTGGCTCATATCTGTTCGTCATTTTTGCCGGCGGGCTGATCGCCATGATCTTCTGGAACAAAGGCACCGGCATCGTCGGACCCAGTCAGGCAGCCGTATTTATGAATATCATGCCGCTGGTCGGCATCGTCTGCGGCATACTGTTTCTTGATGAACACTTTCTCGCCGCACAAGCCGTAGGCGGCGTACTCATTCTCAGCGGCGTCTATCTGACTACACAATACCGTACCGTCGCCTATCGACTGGCAAAATATTTTACGCGTCGCCAGCGTAAACGACAGCCGCTACGCTGACATATCGATGATGAGCGACCTAAGCACAAACAGATCAAAATATCTCTCACAGTCAAGCTTCTTCTGCTCGCGTCTGCAACGGCGGCGAGCCTTTTTATTTTAGCAGGTACTATGTCATCCCCGACTTTATTGACACAGGCTGCGAACAGTGCTATGCTAAAAATGTTTACGGCATATGTCGCAAACTCATAACAATCACAGTAAAGGAGCGGTATAACAATGAAAATCGCAGTTACTTATCAGGACGGCGACATCTTTCAACACTTCGGACACACCGAATTCTTTAAAATTTACGACATCGAAAACACTGAAATCGTCAAAACAGAAATCGTCAGCACCAACGGCAGCGGCCATGGCGCGCTGGCACAATTTCTGCACGAACACAGCGTCGATACTCTGATCTGCGGCGGTATCGGCGGCGGCGCTCAACTGGCATTGTCACAAGCAGGCATCAAGCTTTATGGCGGCGTTACCGGCAAAGCCGATGATGCAGTAAATGCTTTGCTCAATAATAAACTGAACTATGATCCGGCAGTAAAATGCGACCACCACGAACAGGAACACGGCGGCACAGGCCACACTTGCGGCGCACACGGCTGCAGTAGCCATAGTCACCATGGACATTAAGCGCCTTGCCCTGCATGATTTACCTGAACAGCAAAATTCAGTACACTACTTACTCACTGCATAAGCAGTGAGTTTTTCTTTTTCCGAACAGACTAAAAAGGAAAGCCTTCTGCACCACAGCCTTTACGCAGCCGCTGCTGCTCAAGCTCATTCGTCGACAGCCCTACATAAATTTTCTTCTAAAATCACCTGCCTGTAACTTCTTACCATCCAATATTTTCTCCATCGCAGACTAAATACACAGTCCAAATCCCAAGAATCAGGCTGCTTACACAAATGATTTTGCTAACCGCTGTTTTGTAATCAATTCCCTGCTTCTGGGCAAAAGAAAACTGCCCCTGTTATATCAAGAGCAGCGTAAAAATATTTTTAAATTTTGCTTCGCGTACTACTGCAGCAGAATATACCACGATGCTGTAACGTAAATACAAAACGTTTATTTTTTATCTTGTATCTTTTCTTGTTTATTTCTTTATTCTTTTATGAACAAACTAAACAGTGGCGATTTTAGCGACGATGTGGTGGAGATTTATCAATAATATATAAAAAAACTATTCAAAAACATATGGTGAATATTATTAAAACAATTATATCTCAAAATTTCTATTTCAACTATTTTTTACTCTCCATTGCCTTAATTGCAACCATCAATGAAATAGTTTATAATAAAATGTAAAAGTTTTATGGAGGCATTCTACGACAACAGCTGAACAACTTAAAGTACTTTGTATTCAAATGAATATAAGTATGTCTGAACTAGCAAGACGTATTGGCCAGTCGCCTCAAAATTTCAGTGCCAAACTAAAAAGAGGTACTATTACCGATATAGATCTTGTAAAAATTGCTGATATATTAAATATCTTGTATGAACAATCATTTATATTGCCTAACGGGAAGAAAATTCAATTAACTAATAAAAAACGGAGGCTCAGTTTATGAGTTCTAAAAAGACAATTAAATCAGTTGAACCTAATATTGCTGATTTAGCAAATGGTTGGTTAAAAAAATATAAACTTGACTATAAACTTGAACAGGAAAGTTTAAATTCTGAAATTGATAAGGCTCTCAATGATTATCATTCAAAAAGCGGAGGCAATGGTGGAAACATACCTGATGTAAAACTTTTATTACAGGATAAATATTTAAACTATTATCCAATTCTTATTGAATACAAAGGTTATAAAGATAAGCTCGTTAAACTTGACAGCAATGGTCAAGTAGATAATAAAACAACTAAAAATCAACCTAACTATAAAAATATTAAGTCATATGCCGTAAACGGAGCAGTTCACTATGCTAATGCAATACTCCATCATACCAGTTATACAGATATTATTGCTATTGGTATGACCGGCTTCAAAAATGAAAGCTGCAAAATAGAACATCAAATAGGCGTATACTATGTATCAAAAAACAATTTTGGTATTGGACAAAAAATCGGTGAATATTCTGATTTTTCTTTCTTAAGCAAAGAAAATTTTGATAATTTTATAGAGAAAGTGAAATCCATACATCTGTCACAAGAAGAAATCGAGAAACTAAAAGAACAAAGAGAACGAGAAATTGACGCAAGTTTAGTACAACTCAATAATGATATATATCAGAATGAAAAAGGATTAGGAGAAAATGACCGTGTATATCTCGTTGCCGCCTCAATTATTGCGACATTAGGAATCCCAGGAGAAGTTGCACCATTAGAAAAATCAGAACTAAAATCTTCTGCAGAAAAAGGAAACAAAGATGGCGACATAATACTCAGAAAAATCCAAGCGTTTTTAGATAAAAAAGACCTTCCAGAGGATAAAAAACAACTTATTGTTAGAACATTACAAAATACATTGACTACCGAAAACATCAACAAAGTTGAAAACGGTGAAAGTCAGTTAAAAAGAGTTTTTACTAAAATAGTTGATGATTTAGGAATATATTATAAAATCGGATTAACTACTGACTTTACTGGCAAACTTTTTAATGAAATGTATGGCTGGCTGGGATTCTCACAAGATAAATTAAATGATGTGGTACTTACTCCTTCATATGTGGCTAAACTTTTGGTAAAACTGGCAAGGGTTGATCAAAATTCCTATGTTTGGGATTTTGCAACAGGCTCTGCCGGACTTTTAGTAGCAGCGATGAATGAGATGTTGATCGATGCTAAAAACAACAGTACTTCTCCGGAACAACTTGCAATAAAGTCAGCTAAAATAAAGTCTGAACAGTTACTAGGTTTAGAACTTCTACCAAGTGTTTATATGCTTGCAATTCTAAATATGATTTTGATGGGTGATGGCAGTTCAAACATTTTAAATAAAGATTCCTTAAAAGATTTCGAAGGCAATTATGGCTTCGGCAAAACAGAAAATAAATTCCCTGCTAATGCTTTTGTGCTTAACCCACCTTACTCTGCAAAAGGTAATGGTATGAACTTTGTTGAAAAAGCCCTTGCTATGATGGATAAAGGATATGCTGCAATCATTATACAGAACTCAGCAGGCTCAGGAAAAGCTGTTGAATATAATAAAAAAATACTAAAACGAAATACACTTTTAGCAAGTATTAAGATGCCGATAGATTTATTTATCGGCAAATCAAGCGTTCAGACTAATATATATGTATTCAGGATAAACGAATCTCATAAAAAAGATGATATTGTAAAATTTATAGATTTTTCAAACGATGGTTATACTAGAACTAACCGCAAAAAAGCAAGCAGCAATCTAAAAGACACTGACCATGCAAAAGAACGCTATCAAGAGATTGTTGATTTAGTGCGCTTCGGAAAATCTAAGCTTAATATACTTACGGAAAAAGAGTACTATGAGGGTACTATTGACCCTGAAAATGGTGCAGACTGGAACCAGACTGCGCCAGTAGATACTAGGCCTACATTGATAGATTTTAAGAAAACGGTAAGCGATTATCTAGCTTGGGAAGTTTCGAATCTTCTAAAAAATCAGAACAACGAGGACGACCGCCTGGGAAAATAAATGCCTCACTCAATAAAAAATTGCAAAATATTGAGTGGGGCGAATATAGACTTATTGATGTTTTTACTGTAAGAAACACAAAAAACATATTGTCACGAGATATAGTTGAAAACAGTGGAAACACTCCATATTTATGTGCAAGCGCAGAGAATAATGCAATAAGTACATATATTTCTTATGATGAAAGCTATAAGGATAAAGGCAATTGTCTTTTTATTGGAGGGAAAACCTTTGTAGTGACATATCAAAAGCAGGATTTTTATTCAAATGATAGTCACAATTTAATCTTAGATTTGAAGAATGAAAAAAGCAAAACAAAATCAAGTCAATTATTTATGGCGACCTGCATAATCAAAAGCTTAGGCGGAAAATATACTTGGGGCAATAGCATCAGCTATAGTAAGATACAAAAAGACAAGGTTTATTTTCCAACTAAAAAAGGCGAAATAGACTTCGCTTTTATGGAAAAATTTATAGCTGAGTTGGAAGATCAACGTATAGCTGAGTTGGAAGATCAACGTATAGCTGAGTTGGAAGCGTATCTTTCAGTCACAGGACTAAAAGATACACTTCTATCCTGCGAAGAAGAACAAGCATTACGGGAATATAGCAATCTTGAATGGCACACATTTAATCTTGAAGCGTTGTTTGGCAAATCTACTCGTGGCAAACGCTTGAAAAGTGCCGATAGAGTTAAAGGAAATTTGCCATTTGTAACTGCTGGTGAAGCTAATGAAGGTATATCAGATTATATTGGAAATGATGTGGAAATTTTTTCAAAAAACACAACTACTATAGACATGTTTGGTTCTGCTAAATATCGCAATTACAATTATGGTGGTGACGATCATATAGCTGTTGTACACACTGAAAAATTACCAAAGTTTGCTGCGATCTTTATAACAACAGCTATCCACAAATCATCCTACACCGGTAAATTTAATTACTCAAGGAACTTTTATGCAAAAGATGCAGATGAATTGAATATATTATTGCCAACTACGAACAATAAACCAAACTTTGAAATTATGGAAACCTTAATATCCGCAATTCAAAAAATAGTAATAAAAAATGTTGTTTTATATACTGACAGAAAAATTCAAGCAACAAAAACTGCCGTTAGTGCCTCTAATTCAATTGATAGTTGCAATTTCAAAAGAAAAAGTTTAGTAAAATAGTTTTAAAAAGCTCAGAGCTGGAAAGATAATTTTCCAACGCCTGAGCTTTTTGCTCTATGCTGTTTAAATAGTTGTAACTAATTAATTCCACAAATCGTTTAGATATTTTGCCTTAAATATTTTCTTATATGAAGTATATCTTGGTGCCTGAGGGCCCTGCCTTTTATCTCCAAGAGATATTTTTTCTAATTTCTTTATACTCCCACTTTTAAAAATAACCATATATTTATTTGTTTCACGATACTTTTCAATTTTTTCAACTTCTGCTATGTAAGTAATTCCTGATACTGGTGCAACCTGATAAACAGCAATATACTTAATTTTATCAAGCATAACGCTAGAAATTCTAATTGCATACCAGCGTTCATTATCAATAAATTCTGATTTAAATCCATCTTCCCGCGCAGGAACAACTATAGTATCTAACTCATCTGCATCTACATTTTGTTCTAAATCAAGGCTTATCTCATCTCTAAACGGAGTGATTCTGTGTATTTTTTCATTTCCATTTGTATAAGTTTGTACTTCTATAACTTCTGTCGTTATTGTCAATTTAGATAAAACCATATCCAATTCAGGTGTAGCCTCATTAATAACTACAATAGCGGCAATATCCTTCTCAAAAATCACTTCGTCCAATAATTCATTGATATTATTAAATTTTGATTTCTCGAAATATTTTTCCAAAACTTTGTTCTTGTTAATATCCTCAACTAAATTCTTAAGTAATATTGTTTTTATCTTGTGCTTATCTGTTTCAGAACAAATAGAAAATCTTAAAATCTGTTCTCCTATATGTCCATACAAATCATGGTTGTTTAACTCTACTTCTATAAAATACAATTGCGGGTCATGATGAAAAGTAAGATCGAGATAATACCCATCAGGAACGGCTGCCCCTTTCTTAGATATTCCAATTTTCTTTTTTAAATCAAAATAACGATATATTGTACTCATATTATCATTAACTGTTTTAATTAAGTTATCGTAAACTAAAGTTGGTATATTATCAGCAAACAAAGAGGCTTCTAAACTAGAATTATATTTTCTTATTTTAGCTATTGTTGTTAAAGTATCAACTTGTGATTTATAAATACTAGCTAGTGTGTTTTTAAGATTTCCATAAGTATTATGATAAAGCATAAAAGCTTGCTTTCTAACATCTCTATTTTCATCTTTTATAAATAAAGAATAATTACTACTAGTTAGTTCAACACTACCTTCATCCGTATCAATAAATCCAAATTTCATATCAGAGTCAGTTAATGATTCATATGTTTTTTCGGAAGAAGAAAATACATTTGATAAACTAGATAATAGTTTTTCACTATCATCATTTAAAATATGTTTTTTATAACGATATATATTTTCAAGTAAAAAATCATATTCTTTTAGTTTTGGTTCTTCTTCCATAAATTTTTCGAGCACCTTATAATCAACACTCATAAGTTCTGGATTAGCAAACGCTTCATTTTCTTCAAATTTATTAATTAAATCAAGTATTTTCCCACTCATCTCTTGAGCTTTAGTATTAGTAGTATCTTCATCGTGTTTTAAATGTGCATAAAAATACAATTTATATAGTCTTCTTTCATAATCTAGGCTATAGGTTATATATTCTAATAAACACGAAGCACTACTAGTTAGTTTACCTTTATATTCACAAACTTTATTAACTTCCTTTAAACATTTATCAAAATCGTTATACCAATCATCACAATTATTATAAATTAAGCTTAAATCCCATTTGTATTTATCATCTATTTCATTACGTTTTCTTTGTTTCATATATTCTCCTTACAAGATAAAGTTCTAGTTACCTAGAACTTCTCTTTTTATTTTTCTTCAAATTCAGCGTCTTGAACATCATCTTTTTTAGGTTCTTCTTGTGTTGTGTTTTCCTGTTGTGCTTTTGCAGCTTCTTCATATACTTTAGTGGCAAATGCCATAGCAGTTTCTTGTAATTTTTCTTTTTTAGCTTTAATATCTTCTAGATTATTTTTCTCTAAAGCTTCTTTTAAATCTTTAATTTCTGATTCAGCTTTTTCTTTATCTTTAGAATCTATTTTATCACCTAAATCTTTAATTGATTTTTCAGTCATAAATACTAATTGTTCAGCTTCATTTTTTAAATCTGCTTCTTCTTTTTTCTTTTCATCAGCTTCACGATTTGCTTCTGCTTCTTTAACCATACGATCGATTTCATCTTCACTTAAATTTGTATTTGATGTGATTGTAATAGTTTGTTCTTTGTTAGTACCTAAATCTTTTGCTTTAACATTGACAATACCATTAGCATCGATATCAAAACTTACCTCAATTTGTGGTACTCCTCTTGGAGCAGCAGGAATTCCAGTTAGTTGGAAACGACCTAAAGTTTTATTATCATTTGCCATGCTTCTTTCACCTTGTAGAACATGGATGTCAACAGCAGGTTGATTATCAGCAGCAGTAGAGAATACTTGTGATTTAGTAGTTGGAATTGTAGTATTTCTTTCAATCAATACTGTCATAACTCCACCCATTGTTTCGATACCTAATGAAAGTGGTGTAACATCTAATAATAAGACATCTTTAACGTCAC
>OGOO01002146.1_pt1 | contig 15007 bp, 10 predicted proteins | sample 1552651 | NCBI WGS metagenome assembly OGOO01 (sample SAMEA2580118, study PRJEB22360) | human gut metagenome | biome: human gut; feature: human-associated habitat; material: faeces | place: Denmark | collected 2008/2010 | reverse complement strand
CGACCGGCGTGTGCCCGGCACGGTGAACTTCTGCTTCGAGGGCATCGAGGGCGAGAGTCTTCTGCTGCTGCTCGACGCGAAGGGCATCAGCGCGTCGTCCGGCTCTGCCTGCACATCCGGCTCGCTCGACCCCAGCCATGTGCTGCTGGCCATCGGACGGCCGCACGAGGTCGCGCACGGTTCGCTGCGCCTGACCATCTGCGAGGACAACACCGAAGAGGAAATCGACTATATCCTTGCCGAGCTTCCGCCGATCGTGGACTATCTGCGGAATATGTCGCCGGTCTGGAAGGACCTGATGAGCGGCAAACGGCAGTTTACGCTGTAAGGAGGGCTTTTATCATGGCACTGTATACCGAAACCGTCATGGATCATTTCATGCACCCGCGCAATGTCGGCGAGATCGCAGACGCGGACGGCGTCGGCGAGGTCGGCAACGCCAAGTGCGGCGATATCATGAAGATGTACCTGAAGATCAAGGACAACAAAATCGAGGACGTGAAGTTTGAGACGTTCGGCTGCGGCAGCGCGATCGCCTCAAGCTCCATCGCGACGGAGATGATCAAGGGCCGGACGCTGGAGGACGCGCTGGCGCAGCAGAAGCTGCGCCGGGAGCAGGCGGTGGCCAGCGGCAACTACCGCGTGTTCTGAGAAAAGGAGCCGCCCGCGCCGAAAGGGGAAATTCGTCCGTGCCCCTTGACAAACGGTGCCGTTTTGCTATAATAAACGGGTATTCCGTTTGCGAGCGTGCTGGAATCGGCAGACAGGCAAGCTTGAGGTGCTTGTGTCCGTAAGGTCGTGTGGGTTCAAGTCCCATCGCTCGCACCAATAAAAAAAGGCACGCTTCCGCTACTCCTGATAGGGGTACCTTGAAGCGTGTCCTCGGATTAGGCAGGCAGTGCAATTGTACTGTCTGCCTTTTCTGTTGTCTCTCCGCATAGAAGCATATCGTCTGTCTCGTTGAGGTTGAAGTCCCGAAAACAGATGTGGATCTTCTGCGGTGCGTGCTTGGAGTATTTGACCTCTTTCTCATACACGATGATTTTCGCCACAAAGGTGCGGAGCAGTTCCGGGGTCAGTTCCGTCATGTCGGTGAACTTTCTGGCCTTGGCGATGAAGTTCTTGGCGTTGGCCATGCTACTGCGTAGTTTCTCCAGGCGCTCCTCCGTGGCAGGGATGGCTTCGGCCAGCTGCGCTTTCTCCTTGGAGTATGCCTCAGACAGCAAACGGAACTGCTCATTGCTCACCCGTCCCAAGGCGCTGTCCTCATACATCCGCTTGAACACTACATCCAGTTCGCCATCCCGTTTCCGCATCGTGGACAATTCCCGTTCCACCCCCCGGATCTCCTTTGCCACCTCAGTAGATTGCTTTTGCTGAATATATGCGGCGAACCGCTCCGGGTCGCTCCTGGCAAACTCTGTGGCTCTGCGGATTGTTTCCAGCACGATTTCCTTCAGTGCCACTTCCCGGATATAGTGAGCGCTACACACTTCTGCCCCGTCCTTCTTGTAGGTGCGGCAGGTGAAATGATTCTGTTCCGGCTTCATGGTGTGCGCCCGGTGCAATACCATGGGCTTACCGCAGTCCGCACAATACACCAATCCAGAGAACATATTCTGCTCATCCATATTCGTGCGGCGGCGCTTATGAGATCGCACCTCCTGTACGATATCCCAGGTTTCCTGATCCACCAGCTCTTCATGAGTATTCTCAAAGATAAGCCACTCTGATTTGGGGCGTTCACATCGTTTTTTGTCCTTGTAGGACTTGGTGCTGTAGCGAAGGTTGACCGTGTGCCCAAGGTAGACCATGTTCTGAAGCATATCCGCCACCATGTCGCCAGTCCAGTTGTAGGGCCGCTCTGCATTCAGCCCGGAATGGGATGTGCCGAATTTCGTATAGGCGTACATGGATGGACTGTAGATGCATTCTTTCTTGAGCTGCTTTGCAATCTGGGCTGGTCCCATTCCGCCGGCGCACATGGCGAAGATGCGTTTGACGACAGCCGCCGCCTCCTCATCCACCAACAGAGGAGAGTCCTTGGTTGCACCCTTGCGGTAGCCGTAAGGAGCTCGTGTCCCCACCCGGATTCCCCGCTGTGCCTTGGCGTTCACTACATTCCGCACCTTGCGGCTGCAGTCCCGCACGTGCCACTCATTGAACAAATTCTTGAAAGGCATCAGCTCGTTGCTGTTTTCATACTTGGTGTCAACATTGTCGTTGACAGCGATGTAGCGCACATCATTGGAAGGGAATATCTCCTCGATATAAAGACCGGTGTGCAGTTGGTTTCTTCCAAGGCGGGAAAGATCCTTTGTGATGATGACGGCGATGTCGCCGTTGCTCATGTCATCCATCATCTGTTCAAAGGCTGGGCGATTGAAATTCGCGCCGGAATAGCCATCGTCCACATAAAATCTGGTGTTCTGGAACCCATTCTCATCGGCGTACTTTTGCAGGATAAGTTTTTGGTTCTGGATACTGTTGGAGTCGCCCTCCAGATTATCATCTCGGGACAGACGGCAATAGAGCGCCGTGATCTTTTGGTTTGGCTGTAACATATTGACCTCCTTCATAAAATGCCAAACCGATTGAGAGATTGCAACCATACAATACCCTCAATCGGTTTGTTTGTCTATGCGAACCTGTTTTTCAGGCGGAAATATTTTTTGCGTCCTGCTCCAGGTCGATGACCTGTTTCATAAGATCGACCGTAGATTGCGTTCCTCCGAAACTGAATTCCGCGAACACAATGTACTCTCTGCCGCATACATGCTGTCGGCGGCTTTTTATAATCTTGTCGTCCCTTTCTTCCACTGCGGTATCCCGCACCGCCTTGGCAGAGGGAATATCCTCATCTCCATGCTTTTCTTCACTGTAGGAGCGGGGACGCTCATTGTATTTGAATTTATACGCCATATCGTTCCTTTCCCCTGACGCTACAGTCAGGCAACAAAAATAGCAGACCGTTACATGGTCTGCTGCTGTGTTTGTTCTGCCTGCTGATCTTCGGTCCACTGCTGTTCTGTAGATGATTGCTCATCCTGTGTGAGCACCATGGCTACGCCGGCCACCAGTCCGATGACAGCGCCGATATTTTTGGCTTCCTGTTCTGCCTGGATACGGCGGTAACGTTCCTCGACATCTTCGTTACCATCATCCAGTAACGCTCCAGTTACCGCCAGACCATACAGTCCAGCGTGGAGCGGCTTCATAGAAACAGGTTGCGGATGTTGCTGACCACTGTCGCTGTGCCATACCCCATCCCCAGCAGTGCCGCCACGATGAGCAGTACCAGTACGATCCATTTGGCCACTACGATCAGGTCGAAGTCCGGAAGCCAGTCCAGCCATTTGCAGGAATGCTTTTCTTTCTTCTTCCCAGCCTGTTCCAGCAGAGTGGTCATCTCCGTCAACGATTTCTGGATCTTCGCCATGCTGTTCTGCACCGCTGTCAGGTCTGTGTGTGATCTCAGGTTCGGAAGATACTCCCGCATTCCACGCACTTCCCACCCGATGGATTCTGTCTTCTGTGTCAGCATCGTCAGAGCCTCCGGCAACGGACACTGGATGACAATGGGCGTGATCGGTGAACTCGACTCCTGCGCTGTCGGCTGCGGTGAAGGCTCGGGCCGGTTCAGGGCCATGAGCTCGTCCATAGATAATTTCTTCTCTGATCCTGAATTCATATTCCATGTTCTCCTTTAGATATTTGTCACCGAACAGCAAACGGTCCCGACACTGCCAGCCACTCGGCGTGGTATAGGTGATATTCTTTCGGGACTTTTCCCAGCGAACCTTGTAGCCCTCGCTCTCCATCAGCGCAATGAACTCCTCGCGGTTGGAAGCGTGGCGCATACAGTCATTGATGATATTCATGAGCTGCAGCTTCTTGCTCTGACCGCGGGCCGCCGTGTGATACTCTCCGATGGTCATAGTCTTTGTTTTCTGCTTTTGTTCCCTGGGTTGAAATACAGGAAGTGAAAACTCCTTGCAGACCATGTCGTTGCGTTGCCGCAGTTCCTGGAGCTGCTCCTTTGCGATATGCAGTTTCCGTCCGGTATCGAAATTGACCGAGTTGATGAGGAAGTGGGAATGGATGTGCTCACGGTCTGTGTGGGTGCAGACCAGAACTTCGTATCCCTCATAGTACTCGGCCAGCTTCAGCGCGGCCGCGTGAGCGGTGACCGGGTCGACTGCTTCGCCTTTCGGGAAGCTCTGTACCATGTGATAGAACAGTACACCGTCCGTCTTGTGGTAGAGCCGCTTGGTGGTCATGAAATCCGCGTAGACAGATTCCGGCTGACAGTTGATACCTGTGACCAACTGCTGCCCCTCGAACTCGGTCTTTTTATCCTGCATGGTATACCGCATCACGGCGCTCATGCATCCGGTGGTCTGGCCCCGCTTGTAGTTTGTGAAGCTGATGATAGCCATAGCTTACCAGCGCTTTCGTTCAAGGATCATCCGAACGGCACCACAGAGTTCAGAGAACGCCCGACATACGCTTTCCAGATCGATCACGGTCACTCGTCCCATGTGCGCCAGGGTGACGAGCTGGTTCAGATTTCTGCCGATGGACTTCAGCTCCTTCAGCACTTCTTTCAGGCCGTCGATGACCACCACCTGCTTTCCCAGGCAGCAGGCAGTGACGTAGTCGCTCATGGACATCCCGGACTGCTTCGCCAACTCCTTGATGGCCTCCCGGTCTGTGGACGCCATGCGGGTGCTGAATTTAACATCTTTTTTCATGTCGTTTCCTCCAAATCGTAAATAAAGTGGGCCCGGGCTTCTGCCCGGAATTCATGCGGAAGTCGGGCAGCGGCGTTGCCGCAGACCAGACAAACGCGATGCTGGCCACCTCCAAGGAGGTGATTTCCCTGCACCGAACACCCGCGCTCCGCTTTCGGCCACAAATGGCCACAAACGGCGTTTCTTTTTCCCTGCGGGTGTTTACTCGCCATGCCCGGCAATCTCCCGCAAATCGCCGCACAGCGCCCCAACAGGGTCAACAGGGGCGACCACAGGTACACCCTGGGCATCGTCACTTTCGGCACGGCGCAGCTCGATGAGCCGCTTCCCGTTGCTGCGGCGCACCATACCGGAAATTCCGATTTTGCTTAGCGCGTCAAGGTTTTGCAGGATCAGGCGGGACACTTTCTTAGGCGAGATACGCTCCATACCGACAGGGTCGATTTTTTCAGACAGCTCTGTGGGAGTGCCGATAAATTTCGTACGGTCGCGCATCAGTTCAGAGACCAGATAGGTGATCCGGTCGCCCAGTAGCTCCGGCTGCGTTCTGCTGTCTGCTACCATCTCCCACACGTTTTCAACGTTGCGTTCCAGAGACAACTCCCGGTATTCAATGTCACGACCGATGCAGGAGAGCTTCGCCTTACCGCTGCCGCGCCGATCTTCCACCAGAGTAAAACTGGAATCCACCGCCCCGCTGATGGCTGTCGTACCGGAGATGCGGTTGAACACATCATCGGCAGTTTCCTTTCGCAGATGATGGATCAGCAGGATGGCGATGCCGTGCTTGTCCGCCAGCCGCTTCAGCACGGACAGGTCCCGGTAGTCATTGGCGTAGGTGGCATCGTGGACGGGGCGGACCATCTGCAGCGTATCGACGAGGACCAGAACAGTATCCGGGTGAGCTACGAGGAAGCCCTCCACCTGCTCCTCCAGCCCCTGGCCGATGGGAGCGCACTCCGTACAGAAATGGACGCTGTCCGGCGCGTCCTCTGTGATCTCGAAGAGGCGGTTCTGGATGCGAAGGACGGAGTCCTCCAGGCAGAGATAGAGGGTGGTGCCCTGCTTCACGCTCATTCCCCAGACCGGTTCTCCCTTGGCCACCGTCACCGCCAGCCACAGGGCCAGCCAGGACTTGCCCACCTTGGGTGAACCCGCCAGGATATGCAGACCCTGAGAGATCAGCGTGTCCACCACAAAATTGGGCGGCTCCAGCGGACGGTCCATCAGCGTCCTACCGTCCACCGTGACCAGAGGACGGTCCATTTTGTTGCTCATAGTCAGTACCTCCAATTCAAAATATCTGAATACAAAAATCTCCCACCTCGAAAGAAGTGGGAGTAGTATTCTTTTAGAGGAGCAGTGCCCACAGGACTTTTGAGCATCCCCTTGCCCCTCTGCTTGTATTGTGGTGGAAAAGATGGTATCCTGATAAAAAGCATGGACAGATTAAAAATCAAGTAGGACAAATTATTGCAGAGGAGGGGGCCAGCGGAAATGGAGGGGAGCATCATATTCTATACCTACGGCAGCACCTTGGAGCTGAACGGGCAGCAGTTTGAGGCAGGCAGGCTGACCGAAGATCTGCTGAATCTATCACCGGATGACTACCACCCTCTGCACGAACGGATGGTGCGCATCCGTACCCTTATGGACATCTACGAGTATGTCCGCAAGAGTGAACTTTGGTGGAAACTGAATGATGAGATGGAGCAGCTCTGTCAGGAACTTCGCCGATATACTGTGTTCCGCTTGCTACCGGACGATTGCTATGACGCTTTCTTTTCGGTGATACGGGAGATCACAGGACAGTTCAGCTTGTTTCCTCCCGAGGAGCACAGCCTTTCAGAGGATGATCAGACAAAACTTCTCAGCGCCTCAGCGGAAGAATTCTTCCAGAGCGATGATGGGGACAGCGATCCTGAAATCTCCTTGGGACTGCTGGATCTGTTTCGTCGCAGAGAGGGCAGCGAGGAAAAGGGCGAGTTGTTTTATTACGAGATGTTTCGCCTCCTGGGAGCGTGCGAAGATACCTGGAGTGCCTACAAGAAATACATCGACCGCTACATGATGTATCTTCACGACATCCGTGCCTTTGTTCCTACCATCCGGAATTTCATCAAGTTTATCCTCTCCACACTCACGACCAATGGGCCGGAAAGTTATGCGGCAGCGCTCTATGGTTTCTATAACGATGATCGCACCGCAGAGAAGCTGATCGTCAACCCCATCACTTACCACGGGGACTGCTACAGGAGACACGATGAATATATGCTCTCCTATGTCCCGCGGGAGCTGCCGGACGGCTCCATGGCCATCTGTCAGGAGCATGTGACGGACAGCTTACAGGCGCTGATGAAGGCAGACTATATGCTGGCCCTGAATAGCGGACACAACATCCGCCGCTGCATCATCTGCGGGAAATACTTCATGCTGAAGAGCGGCGTCCACGCTTTGTACTGCGAAGGGGCCTGTCCCCACGCTCCTGGCTACACCTGTCGGCAATTTGGCACGGTGGAAGTTCAAAAGGAACTGGCAAAGAACAACCCCAAGGTGAAGGCCAAGCTGACTGCCTTTTCCAGGATCACGAAGGATATGCAGCGGGGAGCTATCTCTCAGGAGGATGCCAGAAGAGCCAAGGATCATGTGCGAGACCGGCTCTACGATGCGCTGCGCAGCCCGGATATCTCTGTTGAGGAGTTTTCTGAACAAATATCTACTGCGCAAGTGTATGAATATTGCCGCATCACCAGAGTGAGCAAGCCCCGAGGGCGTCCACCGAAAGCAAAGGCGGGTGGGACCCATGACCAATGAGGAATTGGTCCGCCGATATTACGGCGGTGATGAGCGCGCGCTGGAGGAGTTGTACCGCAGGAATCTCGGGCTGATCCGGCGCATCGCCCGGGAGACTGCCAGAGAGTTCAACTGTCTGCATATGGACAGGGAAAGACCGGGAGAGTTGTCCGGCTATACGAAAACGATTCTGGAGGATCTTTGCGGCGAGGGTGCGTTGGAATTTCTGACACGGGTCCAGAGCAGAGAATACGATGAGAGCCGTGCTGTGCTTGCCACCTACCTGTACCCACATCTGAAAGGCCGGATGGCCCGTTGGCTGGAGCAACATATCGGAAATCTTTCTCTGAGCAAGCACGAGATGGATGCTGTCCGGCAGGCACAAAGGCTATATCATTCAGGTCAGTTCAGCATCGAAGAGATCGCGGAGAAAATGGATGTCCTTCTGGAACAGGCTGTCAAGCACATCCGTTACAACACCCATTTTGTTGGTGTCAATGATCTTATCCCTGGGAGCTATGACGGTGATCCCTTTGAGCGGCTGATGCCTGGGAATCTCTCTGTTTCTGCGGAGCAGGTCGTGTATCGAAAAGTCTGCATTGAGCTGCTGCAGGAACTATTTGATGCTCTCCCGAAGAAGGACAGGGACATCCTCGGAAAATTCTACGGCGTATTCGGATTTGAAAAAACTTCGCTGAAGGAAATCGGCATGTACCACATGATGAAGGAGTCCGCCGTGGAAAAGGCAAAGGAGCGTGCTGTCACAAAGCTGAAAAAAGCCTATCCGGGTAGCAGGCTGCAGATCTGGAGGAATGTTCATCGTATGATACGCAGACCGATCCTGCCAGCGAAGGATGACAGAGCACTGCGGCGCAGCTTCACGACTTCGACCCTACGAAATCAGGAGTCTGGAAGATCGTAGTTTCGATACAGTCTGGTGAGAATTTTGCGCAGACAGGAGACCGCAACAGTCCCCTTTAGGACATGTTTAGGAAAAATCAAGAGTCATACTCGCTTTTTTATACGTTCCGTGCTATAATGCAGAAAAACACGAAAGGCCGGCAACTATGGCTACACATATTTTAGTCGTCGATGACGAGACTGCGATCGCAGATCTGGTGGAGGTCTATCTGAAAAACGAAGGCTTCACCATCCACAAATTCTATAATGCCTCCGACGCCCTGGCTTGTGTGCGGACGACACGCTTGAATCTGGCGGTGCTGGATGTGATGCTGCCGGACATGGACGGCTTTACCCTCTGCCAGCGCATCCGGGAGGACCACCTGTTCCCCATCATCATGCTCACCGCAAAGGTGGAGGATATGGACAAGATCATGGGGCTGACCTTGGGAGCGGACGACTACATCACCAAGCCCTTCAATCCTCTGGAACTGGTGGCCCGGGTCAAGACTCAGCTGCGCCGCTACACCCGGTACAACCCCAGGGAGGGGACAGTCCAGGAGGTCACCGAATACGACTTTCGAGGCCTTCAGATCTCCAAGGCCACTCACAAGTGCGTCCTGTTCGGCGAGGAACTGGCCCTGACGCCCTTGGAATTCTCCATTCTCTGGTATCTATGTGAGCACCGGGGGAATGTGGTGTCCAGCGAGGAACTGTTTGAACATGTTTGGGGCGAGGCGTTTATGGACAGCAACAACACCGTCATGAGTCACATCGCCCGGCTACGGGAAAAGATGCACGAGCCCAGCCGAAAGCCCAAATTCATCAAGACCGTTTGGGGGGTGGGGTACACCATTGAGTAAGAAAGGAAATACCCGCAGCCGCCGGAGATCTTTGCGCATCTGGGGCGGCTACCTGCTGGTCCTCATGGCTTGGGTGGTCGCAGTGATGGCCTTGGCATTCCTGGGCTTCATCATCTGCGCCAGCATCACCTGGCAGCCCTCGCCGCTCTACGACTTCCTGAATTGGGTTCGAGACTACATCGTTCTGGTCTGCATCGTCACAGTGCTGGCGGGCTGGGTGGTCATCAGCTTCTATTTTATCTCCAAGCCCATCAAGCAGCTGGACGTGGTGGCCAATGCGGCAGAGCAATTATCCCGCCCCAGTGAGGAGCCCATCCAGCTGCCGGATTCCCTGGAGGACATCTCCATCCAGCTGAATCTGGCCCGGGAGCAGGCTCTCCGGGACGCCCGGGCAGCCCGGGAGGCAGAACAGCGGAAAAACGACCTAATCGTCTATCTGGCCCACGACCTGAAAACGCCCCTGACCAGCGTCATCGGCTACCTGACCCTCCTGCGGGATGAGCCTCAGATCTCCCCGGAGATCCGGGCCAGGTACACCGGCATCGCCCTGGAGAAGGCGGAGCGGCTGGAGGACCTCATCAACGAGTTCTTCGACATCACCCGCTTCAACCTCTCTCGCCTGGAGCTGGAGCGGCAGAGCGTGGACCTGACGCGGATGCTGGAGCAGGTCGCCAGCGAATTCCGCCCCATTTTCGCAGAATCGGGGCTGTCATGCAGCCTGGATCTGCCGCCCAAGCTGCACTATTCCTGTGACCCGGATAAGCTGGCAAGGGTCTTTGATAATCTCCTGCGCAACGCGTCTTATTATAGCCTGCCGGACAGCACGGTGGAAATTGCCGGACGGATAGAGGCCGGGAAAATCGTACTCACCTTCTCCAATGCGGGAAAGAACATCCCCCAGGAGAAATTGGACCGGATCTTTGAACAGTTCTTCCGTCTGGACAGCTCCCGCGCCACCCGGACAGGTGGTGCGGGCCTTGGCTTAGCCATCGCCAAGGAGATCGTGGAGCTCCACGGCGGGACCATTCGGGCGGACAGCACCGAGGATCGGATCACCTTCACCATCTGTCTTCCGTCAGACCATTCAGAAGCGCCGTAAGAAAATCACAAGAATTTCGCAGAAAACTTGCAAGGCATCCGTTGGTAGATAGACAAGTATGAAACGCCTGGTTCTGGTACCATTTCAGTATCAGAACCAGGCGCTTTATTTTGATTAGGAGGTCTTATCCCATGAAAACCATTCTCGTTCTCTTCGGCGGATGCTCCACGGAGTACGAAGTTTCTCTCCATTCCGCCTATGCGGTGCTGTCCCACATGGACCCCGCCCGCTATACTCCTTTGGCTGTGGGCATCACACGGGAGGGGCAGTGGCTCTGCTATACCGGCGACCTCTCCCGGCTGGAGGACGGTACTTGGCAGCAGGCGGCAGACTGTATCCCCTGCACCCCGCTGGTGGAACGGGAGGCCCACGCTTTACTACTGCTGGACGGCTCCGGCCGCCGTCTCCTCTTTGACGCGGTATTCCCAGTCCTCCACGGCAAGAACGGCGAGGACGGTACGGTACAGGGACTCTTTGAACTGGCCGGGGTCCCGGTCATCGGCTGCGGGACATTGTCCAGCGCCTTGTGCATGGACAAGGACCGGGCCCACCAGCTGGCGGCCCTGGCCGGCATCCGGGTCCCCCGGAGCCACGTCTTTCATTCCAGCGATGATTTCAGCCGGATCGCCCAGGCAGCGGAGGAACTGGGATACCCGGTGTTTGTCAAGCCGGTCCGGGCCGGTTCCTCCTTCGGTATCACCAAAGTCTCCGGGCCGGAAGAGCTGCCCGCCGCCATGGAGGAGGCCTTCCGCCACGACAGCGCCGTGATCCTGGAGGAGACGATCCCCGGCTTTGAGGTGGGCTGCGCGGTCATGGGCAACGAGGAACTGACCGTGGGTCTGGTGGACGAGATTGCGCTGTCGGAGGGCTTTTTCAACTATGAGGAGAAGTACACCTTAAAGACCTCCGCCATCCACTGTCCCGCCCGCATCCCGCCGGAGAAGGCGGCAGAGATCCAGGCAGCGGCAAAAACCATTTACCGTGCCCTGGACTGCCGGGTATTCGCCCGGGTGGATCTGTTCCTCACCCCGGATGGGGAGATCGTCTTCAATGAGGTCAACACCATCCCCGGCTTCACCGCCCACAGCCGCTACCCCAGCATGATGCAGGGCATCGGCATTTCCTTTGGGGAGCTGGTGACCCGCCTGATCGAGTTGGGGGTGGCGGGATGAGAACCGTGTCGATTCCCCGGGAGCAGATTTTTCAGGGGCCGCTGGTCCTGGTCAACCGGGCGCATCCCCTGCATGAAAAAGAGCGATCTGCGCTGACCTCGGTGGACCCGCACCACCCCGACATTCTTCTTGAAAGCCGGGCACGGCAGCTACTGTCTGCCTGTATCCAAAAGGCGGGGGGACAGCGGGAGATCGTGCCGGTGTCCGGCTGGCGGAGCCAGCAGGAACAGCAGCGGATCTGGGACGACTCCATGGCGGAGCATGGGGAGACATTTACCCGCCAGTATGTGGCCCTTCCAGGATGCAGTGAGCATCAGACCGGCCTCGCCATCGACCTGGGAAAGGCTGCCGGATACATCGACTTCATCCGGCCTGCCTTTCCCTATGACGGCGTCTGCGGAAGATTTAGGCGTCTGGCGGCCCGGTACGGCTTTATCGAACGCTACCAGCGGGGCAAGGAGGAAGTCACCGGGATCTCGGCTGAGCCGTGGCACTTCCGCTATGTGGGGGCGCCCCACGCCCAGCTGATGGAAACCAACGGGCTGTGTCTGGAGGAGTACCGGGACTTTTTGCGGCAGGGTCCCCGGAGCGTCGCTCTGGAAAACGGCCGCATGGCCCAGGTGTTCTATGTGCCCGCCGCCGGAGCCGTCACAGAGGTGGAAGTGCCGGAGGGCTGCTGCCAGATATCCGGCGACAATGTGGAGGGATTTATCCTGACATGGTGGGGGGATACCCATGAGAACGGCTAAGAAAACCGTCCCGACTTTGGACCTCTTTCGTCTGGCGGCAGTCCTGCTGGTGGTGATGAACCACACCTCGCCCCTGGCGGATGTGTCTGCCATGGCTGATTTCTGGCTTACCCGGGTACTGGCCCGGGTGGCAGTCCCATTCTTTCTGATGACCACTGGGTACTTTCTGAGCCGGAATCACTGGGCTGGTGTGGGGCAGCAGCTGAAAAAGCTCTGCCTGCTCTACGGCGTCTGCATCCTTTTGTATCTGCCAGTGAATTTCTATGCCGGCAGCTTCACCGGTCCGGCGGATGTTTTGCGGAAACTGCTGGTGGACGGCACCTTCTACCACCTGTGGTATTTCCCGGCGACCATTCTGGGCATCGTCATCGCCCGGTGGCTCAGCCGGCTGGGCCTGCGGGTGGCTCTGCCTGTGGCGGCGCTACTCTATCTCATCGGTCTGGGCGGGGACAGTTACTATGGACTGGTTTCCCAGATCCCGCTGCTTCGGACCCTTTACGACGGCATTTTTACACTGTGCGGCTATACCCGCAATGGCCTGTTCTTCGCGCCACTGTTCCTTCTGCTTGGGGCCGCCGGAAGGCGGTGGAACCAAAAGCTGTCTCTGGCGGGCTTCTTCCTCTCTCTGGCAGCCATGAGCGCCGAGGGGCTGTGGCTCCATCGCATGGATGTCCAGCGCCACGACAGCATGTACCTCGCCCTCCCCCTGTGCATAGTATGCCTTTTTTCTCTGCTGCTGGGCGGAAACAAGGGCGAGTCCAGGAAAGTCCGGGAATTTTCCACAGCCATGTATGTGCTCCATCCCCTCTGCATCGTACTGGTCCGGGGAGCGGCAAAGCTACTGGGACTGGGAGAAATGCTCATTGAAAACAGTGTTCTCCATTTTATTGTGGTGCTGGCGCTCAGTGCGCTGCTCTCCGCCCCTTGCCTGCTGAGGCTTCAAAAGAAGCCCAGCCCCACCGCTCGGGCCTGGCGGGAGGTGGATCTGGCGGCCCTTGGGCACAACGCCCAGGTGCTGCGGAACACATTGGCCCCGGGGACAGAGCTGATGGCGGTGGTAAAGGCGGAGGCCTACGGTCACGGCGGGGCAGTGACCGCCCGCACCTTACAGCGAGCGGGCGTCCGGGCCTTTGCCGTGGCCTGCCTGGCCGAGGGGATTGCTCTGCGAAAGGCGGGCATCCGGGGGACGATCTTGATCTTAGGTTATACCTCCCCGGAGGAAGCTCCGCTCTTGACACGATGGCATCTGACCCAGACGGTGGCGGATATTGACCACGGGCGGGCCTTGGCAGCCAGAGGGCGGCGTGTCCATGTCCATCTGGCCCTGGACACGGGGATGCACCGGCTGGGCATCCTGGCGGAAAACCGGAAGGAGATCCTGGAGGCATTCCGGCTTCCAAACCTGGTAGTGGACGGTGTCTTTTCTCATCTATACGTCTCGGACAGCCTGGAAGCCGAAGATGTTGCCTACACCCAGGAGCAGCTGACCTTGTTCTATGATACGGTGGCCTGGCTCCGAACTGCCGGATATGATCCCGGCAAAGTTCATATCCAGTCCAGCTATGGACTTTGGAACCTCCCAGCTCAGCCCTGTGACTATGTCCGGGCTGGAATCGCACTCTATGGAGTTCGAAGCGATGATGCGCCTGTTCAGCGAAGCCTTGACCTGCGGCCGGTTCTGTCTCTCCGGGCCAGAGTGGCCAGTATCCGCACTGTGCAGGCCGGAGAGAGCGCCGGGTACGGGCGGGTCTTTCAGGCAGAGCAAGAAACCAAACTGGCGGTGGTCACCATCGGCTACGCGGACGGTCTGCCCCGGGATCTGCCTCAGCGGGGCGGCCAGGTGCTGATTCAGGGCCGGCGTTGTCCTATGGTGGGGCGGATGTGCATGGACCAGTTGCTGGTGGACGTCAGCGATCTTTCGGAGGTCGCTCCTGGCGATACAGTGACTATTATCGGCCGGGATGGCGGTCAGGTGATTCGGGCAGAGGAACTGGCTGCATGCTGTGGGACGATTACCAACGAACTGCTCTCCCGGTTAGGCATGCGGTTACCCATTGTTTCTGGTTAAAGAGCGGTAGGGAATTTTACAAAGATTCCGGTTCGGATTTCAACATGAATATACCTTTAAACAGGAATAGCCACCAACCACGATGAAATGGTTGATGGCTATTCCCGTTTGGTCGACACCAAGAGATTCTCTCAATCGGTTTAATCTGGTGTTTTCAAGATGTCCTTATGAGGAGTCGCCCTTCAGCGTGTCTTTTTTATTGGTGCGAAAGCGGTCTGCTGCGCAGACCGTCGCCTGCGGGCGGGAATTGAACGCGAAAGGAACCCCTGATGGGTTCCTTTCACACTTTCTTCCTTTCCGAAAACATAAATCTCCACGTTCATCTATAGTGTAGTGAAAACACAGCAAAAAGAGACATCCGAAGGGATGTCTCTTTTTGCTGTTTGCGGTTATTCCGAAGTGCAGGGGGAGCCCGGTCAAGGGCTCCCCTGCACGCATTTTACCCCTTCCGTATCTGTCCCTGGATGAGGCGGGTGACGGTGTCCGCCAGCCAGCCCACGGAGGGCAATCGCTCCATGGCTGCGCCGTAGATACGCCGGGCGTCCGGCGCTTCCCGGTCACTGCCGGAGAACAGGCACACGGGCGTGACGCCGTGGAGCCGCAGGGCGG
>OGOO01002105.1_pt1 | contig 15223 bp, 9 predicted proteins | sample 1552651 | NCBI WGS metagenome assembly OGOO01 (sample SAMEA2580118, study PRJEB22360) | human gut metagenome | biome: human gut; feature: human-associated habitat; material: faeces | place: Denmark | collected 2008/2010 | reverse complement strand
GCAGCCGCTCCGTGCCGCCGCTGTCGGTCATTACGGTCTCCTCGCCGGAGTCGTAGATGTTGACGATGTTCGGGTTGTTCATCTGCGCCACGGAGTGCGCTTCGCGGCGGAATCGGGACAGGAAGATCTTGTCGTTGGCCAGGTCGGCGCGCATGATCTTGATCGCCACCGTACGTCCCAGGCGCGTGTCCAATGCCACGCGCACTTCGGCCATGCCTCCACGCCCTACAAGTTGGCCGAGCTGATAGCGGCCGTTCGCCAGCGATGCCGGCATATTGCTGCTCATAGCTATTCCTCTCGATTCTTCGGGTCGGTCGTCGCCGTATGCCCGCCAAATTGGTTACGGTTCATGGTGATCAGCGTCGCCGTGTGCGGTGTGCTGGATACGCGGCGGGGCATGCGCCCGCCAAGTCCCATGATGGTCTCATCCATCTGCGCGGTCTCCTGATCGAGCAGACGTCGTTCTATGCGCGACAGCGTGCGCGAAACGGTCAGCGCGTCCTTCGGACGGTCAAGCGGATCCTTGGACAGCATCGACATGACGAACTGCCGAAGCTGCACATCTATGGAATCCGGCAGCGGGGGCACCGGGTCGTTGACGTGTGCGGCGGCGATGTCGACCGGCGTGGTGCCGGTGAACGGCCGATGCCCGCACAGCCCTTCGTACGCGACGACGCCCAGCGAGTAGATGTCGGATTGCGGCGTGGCCTGTTTGCCTTGCGCCTGCTCGGGGGAGATGTACTGCGCGGTGCCGACGACCATGCCATCCTGCGTGATCTGCTCCTGGTTCGTGGAGTAGGAGACGCCGAAATCGGTGATTTTCACCTCGCCCGTAGTGGAGACCATGATGTTGGCCGGCTTGACGTCGCGGTGGATCACGCCGTGGCTGTGCGCCACGAACAGGCCGCGCGCGGTCTGGATCAGTATCGGCAGCAGTTCCGTCGCGGGCAGCGTGCCACGGTCGCGGTAGATGTCGGCCAGCGAGTCGCTGGGCACGTACTCCATGATGAGGAAGCCGATGCTGTCGTGCTCGTAATACTCGAACAGCGCGGCGATGTTGGGGTGCGCCAGATTGGCGGAATTGTGCGCTTCCGCCCGCAGACGGTGCAGCTTGGCCTCGACGTTGCCCTGATCGTCGCGCAGCGCCTTGATGGCGACGGGACGGTTGAGCTGGATGTCGTGGCCTTTCCACACCTCTCCCATGCCGCCCTGCGCCAGTCGGCGATCCAGGCGGTAACGGCGGTGGATGAGTTGTCCTTCGACGAGTTTCATTGTTTCAGGGCCTCCTCCATCAGTGAACGCATGATCGGTCCGGCGGCTTCCACACCGTACTGATTGACATTATGGATAACAACGGAGACCGCGATCTTCGGGTTGTCGGCGGGGGCGAACCCGATAACCCATGCGTCGTTGGTCTGGTTGGAGCTGCCGATCTGCGCGGTTCCGGTCTTCGCCGCGACCTTGATGCCGCTCAGCTGCAGGCTGGGCGCGTCATGCTCGACCACCGACTGCATCATCTGGTTGAGCTTGGACGCCGTGCTGGAGCTGAACGCGGTGGACATCACTTCTGGCGTGGCTTCGGACAGCGTACTCAGGTCGCTGGCCCGCACGCGGTCCACCAGCGTCGGCCTCATGAGCTTGCCGTCGTTCGCGATGGCCGCGGCGACCATCGCGTTCTGCAATGGCGTGGACAGCACGTCGCCCTGGCCGATGGACGCCAGCGCCACCTTGTCGTCGGACAGCGTGTCGGGGAACTTGGCGGCGACGGACTTCATCGGGCGCCCGGACGACGAGGTGCCGTCGATGGTGATCGAGCTTCCGTAGCCGAGCTTCTTCGCCTGCTCGGCGATCTTGTCCTGGCCGAGTTTCACGCCGAGCTGGGCGAACGCGGTGTTGGACGAGTATGTCAGCGCGTCCTGCAGCGTGATCTTGCCGTCGATGCCGTTCGCCGCGGCGGTGGTGTTAGTCAGGTTCGTCGAGGTTCCGGGCAGCGTATAGCTCGCTCCGGCGGGAATCTGAGTATCGGTGTCGTAGTCGCCGGATTCCAGCGCCGTCGCGGCGACGATGGTCTTGAACGTGGATCCGGGCGGGTACAGCTGCGAGGCCGCGCGGTTGATCATCGGGCTGTTGGCCTGCGCGGCGAGTTTCGAATAGTTCGCGGTGGCTTTCTTCGTGTCGTGCGTGGCGAGAGCGTTCGGATCGTAGCTGGGGGCACTCGCCAGGGTCAGGATGCGGCCGGTCTTGACCTCGATGACCACTGCGGCGCCGTCGTTGCTGCCGAGTTGCTGGTAGGCGAGCTGCTGCAGCTTGGGATTGATGGACGTCTCGATGGACGCGCCCTTGTTCTCGACGCCGGTGAACAGCGATTTCAGCTGATCCCAGAACAGCGCGTCCGCCTTGCCGCTCAGCAGCTTGTTGCGGGATGATTCGATGCCGCGGTCGCCGCGCTGGGTGACCGAGAAGAAGCCGGTCACCGGGGCGTACACCGGCCCGTTCGTGTAGGAACGCTGGTATGAGAACACGTCGTTGACCGGGGTCGACTGCGCGAGGATCGTCCCGTCGGACGCGAGTATGGCGCCTCGGGGAGCGCCGTATTCCTGATACAGCGCCCTTGCGTTGCGCGGGTCGGAGCTCAGCGAGTTGGCGCGGATGGCGGTGATGATCGTGGTGGACATGCCGAGTACCACGAATAAGGCGATGACGGCGGTGAACAGCTGCCTGAGGTATTTGTTCATCGCGCACCTGCCTCGATGATTTCCGTGGTCTGGTTGTTCGCCGCCGCGTGGCGGGGTTCCGGTTGCCGCTCGGCCTGCGGTTCGCGTTCGGGTGCGGACTCCTTGTCAGTGCGTTCCTTCAGCTCGCGGTCACGCAGCACCGCCAGCGCCTCGTATTGGAACGTGTCGGACAGTGTGTCCGGCTCCGGGCGGTTCGCCGCGTTCGAGATGATCATCAGCAGCGCGGCGAGCAGGTAGTTCGCGATCAGCGATGAGCCGCCGGCGGCCATGTACGGCATGGTCATGCCGGTCAGCGGGATTACCAGCGTGATGCCGCCGACCACGGTGAACACCTGGAAGGCCATCGTGAACACCAGTCCGGAGGCCAGCAGCTTGCCGAACCCGTCCTTGATCTTCATGGCGGTGATGAATCCGGACGCGATGATCAGCAGGTACAGCACCAGAACGGCCATCAGACCGGTCAAGCCCAGCTCCTCGCCGACCGACGAATAGATGAAGTCGGAATTCGCGAACGTGGTCAGACCCGGCTGCCCGTGACCCAGGCCGGTGCCGGTCATGCCGCCGGAGGCCATGCCGAAGATGCCCGTGACCAGCTGCCACGAGCCGCCTATGCGGTTGTACTGCTCGTCGCTGAACGGGTGCAGCCATGAGTCCACGCGCTGGCCGACGTGGCTGAACACGCTGGCCGCGGCGACCGCGCCCACGGCCAACGCCGCCTCACGTCCGAGCCGAGCTTGGTGATGGACGGCGCGATGAAGCCGATGACGATCCAGCTTCTGCGCCCGGTGGCCGCGTACAGCATCGCGACGAACATCGCGAAGAACATCAGCGACGTGCCCAGATCGCGCTGCATGATGAGCACGCCCATCGAGATCAGCCACACCATGATGATCGGACCGAGGTCCTTGATGCGGGGCAGCTGGAGTCCCAGCACCTTCTTGCCTCCCACGGCGAGCTGGTCGCGGTGGTCGAACAGGTAGGCGGCGAAGAAGAACGCGAGGAACAGCTTGGCGAATTCGGCGGGCTGCAGCGAATATTCGCCGATGCGGATCCAGATCTTGGCGCCGTTGATGCTGCGCCCCAGACCGGGGATCATGGGCGACAGCAGCAGTATCAGGCCTATCACCATGTTCACGTACGAGTATTTGCGCAGCACACGATAGTCGCGCATGACCGCCACGAGGATGCCGCACAGCGTCAGGGCTATGCACAGCCAGATCAGCTGTCTTGAGCCGACCGAGGAATTACCGGACTTGTCGATGCGCGCGATCATCACCACGCCGATCGCGGTCAGCATCAGCACGCATGGCAGAATCACCTGGCTGGCGTACGGCTTGAACCGCAGCAGCAGTCCCCACAGCACGAGGAACAGCGCGCCGACCACGGCCAGCAGGCCGATGTAGTTGGCGGGGAAGTGGCCGTAGATGCGCAGGAACATCTGGTAGAAGGCTACGGCGCTGATCAGCATGGCGAACAGCAGCAGCGACGCCTGGCGGAGACGTATGGGGATCATTGGGCGTCACCGCCGTCTGTGCCGGTGGACGATGCGTCCGTGCCGGTATCGCCCGCAGTGCCGCCGTCGGTCTGGCTGCTGCCGGCGCTTGAGTCGCCGTCCGTGCCGTTCGACCCGGATGAGTCGGATGAGTCGGACGTGCCGTTGCCCGCGTTGCCGGACGACTTGGACGTGTTGGAATTGTCGTTGAAGTTGCTTTTCTCCTGACGGATGACCTGCACGTGCTGGATGGCCTCGTCATAGCTGTTGAAGGTGATGCCGTCCTGCAGCTGGTCGCGCCACGCCTGCGGCAGCGAGTCGATGTCGATGTTCGTGCGCTTGACCTCGTGCGACAGCGCCAGGCCGAACACGTTGGTGTTCACGCCTTGGTACACGGCCACCACGCCGTCTGCGTTGCCGATGAAGTATTTCGTCTGGCTCCAGCGGTAGGCGCCGAAAGCGCCGCCCGTGGCAAGCGCGAGCGCGGCGATCACGATGAGGATTGCGATCAGACGATTGCGGCGGCCGCGCTTGCGCGTCTCCTTGCGCTGCGTCTGCCGCTCGTGATGGATGGCCTTGGCGACGTCGGGATCGTTGGGATCGTCGGTGACATGGCCGTCACGCTTCTGGATGACCGGTATCTCGCCGGTGTCGGGGTTGGCGCGTTCGCCGTTCTCCTCGCGCACGGCCGACGGCTGCGCGACGCGCGGCGACGGCTGCGAGGCGGGCTGGCTCTGTATCAGCGCGGCGGCGCGTTGCGCTGGCGATGCGTTCGCGTCGCGCAGCATGGGCGCGGTGGCGACAGGCTCGTTGAGGATGTCTGCGATGGGCTCCAGGCTGGCGCTCGCCGCTCCGGCGACCAGTGGGGTCTGGTGGGGCAGGTCGAAGGCATCCGCGTCGAGAGCCAGCGTGGCGTCGGCGATGACCGCGGTCACGTTGTCGGTGCTGCCGGCCTTCAAGGCCATCGAAACCAGCTGCTGGGCGCATTCCTCCTGATCGGAGTAGGCGGTGAGCGTCTGCTCGATGGTGGAATCCTCCAGCACGCCGCACAGGCCGTCGGAGCACAGCATCCAACGGTCGGTTGGATGGGCGGCCCGAATGGCGATGTCGGGGTGCGGATCGATGTCGAAGTCGCCGAGCACGCGCATGACGACGTTGCGCTGCGGATGGTTGCGCGCCTCCGCGGGGCTGATGCGGCCTGTGTCGATGAGATGCTGAACGTAGCTGTGGTCCTGCGTCATGCGGGTCAGGCGACCGTCGCGCAGCAGGTACGCGCGCGAGTCGCCGATGTGCGCGAGCACCCAGTAGCCCGCGACCAGCGCCACGGCGGTCACCGTGGTGCCCATGCCGGCGAGCTTGCGCTCGCGCTTCGCCTTGCCGACGATCGCGTCGTGCGCGGCCATGACGGACGTTTCCATCATCCGGGCGACGGTGCTCACGTCGCCGTTGACGTCATCGTGCTCGATGTGGGCGAGTGAACGGATGGCGATGGTCGAGGCGGTGTCGCCGCCGGCATGGCCACCCATGCCGTCGCAGATCGCGATGAGGTGCTCCCCGGCGAACGCGGAATCCTGGTTGTTGGAGCGCACGGTGCCGACGTCGGACACCGTGGTCGAGTACAGGAACAAGGTCTGTGATGCAACGGAATTTGGCATGAGCCGTCACCTCAATTCGAAGGTGGTGGCGCCAATGCGCACCGGCATGCGCGGGGGCAGCAGCATGGGCATGTTCAGCCGCTGCTGGTTGACGATGGTGCCGTTGGTGCTTCCCAAATCCTCGATCGCCCATTGACCGGAGGCGGGATCCTTATATATGCGGGCGTGATGCGAGGAGACGAATTCGTCGTCGAGCACCACGGTGTTGGACGCGGCGCGTCCCAGCGTGATGGATTCGCTGGTCAGCGGCACGGAGGCGCCGGCCTTCGGGCCATCGATGATGACCAGCAGTGTGGGACCGGATTGCGGCGTGCGCTGCTGGCTTTGGCGTGGCGGCGTAACGGGCGCGGTCTGTGCGGCGGCCGGGCCGGACGGTGCCGGGCCGTCAGAGGATTTCATCGCGCGCTTGTCTCGGCGGCGTCGGGCCCGCGACGGCTGCGGGCTGAACGCTTCGATGTCTTTGTGCAGCGATCGCACCGCAAGCCAGACAAAGACCCACAGCAGGATCAGGAATCCATACTTGAGGATCGCAAATGTCAGTTCGGTCATAACGGAAAGTCGACTCCTGGCTCGGGGTCACTCCTGCTCTCGTGAGGAAGCCCAGAACAGGATGCGGGTGCGGCCGATGGTGATGGTATTGCCGTCCAGCAGCGTGGCGGCCGGCACCTGATGGCCTTCGACGTACGTGCCGTTGGTCGAGCCCAGATCGCGCGCGATGACGCCGTTGGGGGTCAGGTCAATTTCCAGGTGCTTGCGGGAGATGCCGGGATCGTCGATGACGATGTCGCAGCCGGAGCCGCGGCCGATCACCGTCTTGCTCTCGGTGAGCAGGTAGGGGTTGCCGTTGATGTCAAGCATCGGATGGTCCTCGGCCTGGTCGGTGGTGGTCACGGGGACCGCGTTGCCCTGCACGGATTCGGAGCTCAGGTTGAAGCTGCCCTTGGGCAGGTCGAGGTCCTCCTCGAAGATGACCATCACGGGGCCGACGAACGCATAATGCTGGCTCTTGGCGTATTGCGTGAGGTTGTCCGCCAGCTCGTTGGCGAGCACTTCGCTGCCCCACTGTTCGATGCGATCGAAGTCGGCCGTGCTGAGCTTGAAACGGTATTCGTTCGGGGCTACCGTGCGGTCGCGGCCGACCGGCATGGCTTCGGCGTCGATCTCGCGCTCCAGGGCGCTGGAAAGGTCGACAGGCTTCAGGTCTTTGGAGCCGAACTTGGAAAAGACTCCGTTGACCGCGCCTTCTACACTTTTCTCAAAACGGTCGAGAACGCTCATGGTGATCCCTTTCTATATCCTTACCCATCCTATACGTCAGTGGGGAAGTCAATTGTGATTTCTGAGGAAAAAGCCTGTTTGAGCGCAAAATTTCCACTTCTGACACGGCGTTGTGGGGCGTGAGACCTATTTGGGCCGATGCCGTCCGCCTGATGCGCCGGCCCGCGGGGCGATCATGGGGGAGGCAAGGGGAGGGCTGCCGGCGTGGTTTGCCCAGTGCGGTGGCTACCGTGGTGGGCATGAACGATATGACGACTCTTCATGATGCAATCGGCGATTTTCCCCGCCGCAAGGCGCAGACGCTGCGGTTCTCCTGCGGCGCCCCGCGTTCCGCGACCGCGATTGGCGACGGTTCCCGCGCGCTGTTCCTACGTTCCGACGGTCCTGAGGACCTGGTGACCTCGCTGTGGCTGAGCGTGTTCGACGCGGACGGCACACATCGGGAGGTGCTGCTGGCCGACCCGCGTGTGCTGCTTGCGGACGCTGATGACGAGGACGTGCCTGCCGAGGAGAAGGCCCGTCGCGAGCGCGCCCGTGAAGGCGGCTCGGGCATTGTCTCGTATTCGGTGGATGCGGCTGGCCGCCGTGTGGTCTTCACGATCAACGGTCAGCTGTTCCTGACCGAGATCGCCGAAGACGGCAGCGGTCGCACCCGTATGCTGGCGGCGGATGGCATCGCCGCAGGAGAGGGTGCCACGCCGGTGCTTAATCCGCGCATATCGCCGGACGGCAGGCATGTGGCGTACACGACCGGCGAACATCTGATGCTGGTCGACATCGCGCCGCAGTGGCCGTCTGACAGTCGTCATGATGACGCCGCCGACGACGACTGCGACGGCCAGCCGGCGCCGCACGCGCACGGCCACCGCTGCGGCGACGAGGAGGCGGGCGCCCCCTACGACCCCTCCGCCGACAAGCTCAGCACGCTGTGGAGCGTGTATCCGGACGATGACGCCGACGAGAACACGTGGAAGATCGGTCTGGCCGAATTCGTCGCCGGCGAGGAGATGGACCGTTACGACGGCTTCTGGTGGGGGCCGGACTCCCGTCACATCATCTTCGAGACGTTCAATGCGGCACCCGAGCCGATGTGGTACATCAGCGACCCGGCGAACCCGCAGACGTCGGCCTCCGGCCGTCGATACGCGCGTGCGCTCACCAGCAACGCCGATGTGCGCCTGACGCTGGCGGAGCTCGCGTACGACGGGCACGACGAGTATGCGGGACTGGGCATCCAGCAGATCTCCTGGAACCGCAAGGACTATGAATATGTCGCCGCGGTGCACTGGTCCGCCGGTCATGAGCCATTGCTGCTGGTGCAGAACCGCCGACAGACGCGTGACCAGGTGCTCTCGGTGCATCTCGGCTCCGAGGCCTCTGCGGGCTCGGCGCCGGTCGGCTCCACGACCGTGCTGGAGGAGCATGCCAACGACCAGTGGCTCGACATCATCCAGGGCACACCGGCCTTCACGCCGGACGGACGCCTGGTCTGCGCGCTCAACGACATGGACGCCGACACCAACCGGCTGACGGTGGACGGCCGCCCGTTCACGCCCGCCGGCTGGCAGGTGCGAGAGGTGCTCGATGTCACCGATGAGGACGTGCTGGCGGTCGTGCAGCGCACCCCGGAACTGGACGGATACGAGGCGCCCGACGGACTGAGCCCGTGGCGAGGCGACGCCGACGGCCATGACGCCCGCAGCTTCGACGTGGTGAGCTTCGATTATGATGGCAATGCGCTGCCGATGACCGCACGGCCCGGCTCCTGGTCGGCCAGCCGGTGCGGCGAGGGCCTGGTGATCTCCGGGCGCGACATGGACTCGGCGAAATCCGTGATGTCGCACTCCTTCACGATGCGCCCGGTCGACGGGGAAGCCGCGCCGGAAAACGATGGCGATGGCTCCGCCGCGATGAGCACGCTCGTCTGCCCGATCGACAACCATGCCGCCGAACCCGGTTTCGCGCCGAACGTGCGCTTCGCCCGGCTCGGCGAGCATCGCCTGTACACGGCCATCATCGCGCCGAGCGCCGATAGCCCGTACGCGAAGGCCGACAAGCTGCCGGTGCTGCTCAAGCCGTACGGCGGCCCCGGATTCCAGCAGGTCGTGTTTAACCAGGCGTACTACTGGGACGCGCAGTGGTGGGCCGACCAGGGCTTCCTGGTCGTCACCGCCGATGGCCGCGGCACCACAGGCCGCGGGCCGCGATGGGACCGTGAGATCTTCGAGAACATGAAGGACGTCACGCTTGCCGACCAGGTGGAGGCGGTGCATGCGTTGGCCCAGGCCGTCGAGGAGCTGAACCGCGGCACCGCGCAGGACGGCGACGCGTCGCGCATCCCCGCCCCGGACCTCGACAAGGTGTGCATGATCGGCTGGTCGTACGGCGGTTTCCTATCGGCGCTCGCGGTGCTGGACGCCCCGGACGTGGTCAAGGCGGCATGCGCCGGCGCCCCGCCCACCGATTGGACGCTGTACGACACGCATTACACCGAGCGCTACCTCGGGCTCGACCCGGCGGCGTACGAGCGCAACAGCATCATCGCCGACGCGCCGAAGCTCGCCCGCCCGCTGATGCTGATTCACGGCTTCGCCGACGACAACGTGACCATCGCGCACAGCCTGCGCCTCAGTCAGGCGCTGATGGCCGCCGGCCGTCCGCACACCTTCCTGCCGCTGACTGGAATCACGCATATGACCAATGACCCGGTCGTCGCGGAGAACCTGCTGACGCTGCAGCGCGACTTCCTGCGCGATGCCCTCGACCTGTGACCGGTCGCCCGTTTCGGGGCGGAATGGAACGGCATCCCGCCCCGAAACGCGGCAAATGCGACATCGGCGGCGATTGTGCACAGTATGTCCGATATCGCGTTCGACATATGGGCGGTTCGTGTCCACATATGACCTCGGCGGTGCGCTGTGGGCGAATCCAGCTCTCACGGCTGGGGATATACTCTCACTGAGCATGATCGGGCGGAAGATACGAAACGGGGGGTTTGGTGCGTACGATTTGGCGAATATTCACGCGCGACCTCATGCGCATCCTGCGCAACCCGGTCGCGGTGGTGGTGACGCTGGGCGTGGCCATCATCCCCTCTCTGTATGCGTGGTTCAACATCCTCGCCAACTGGGACCCGTATTCGTCGACCGGCAACCTCCAGGTCGCCGTCGCCAATGAAGACAAGGGCACTGCATCAGATCTGGTCGGGCGGCTCGACGCGGGCAAGCAGGTCGTCAGCCAGCTCAAGAAGAACGACCGGCTCGGCTGGACGTTCGTCAGCGCCGACAAGGCCGTGGAAGGCGTGCAGTCCGGCGAATACTACGCGGCGATCGTACTGCCGAAGGACTTCAGCGAAAGCCTGATCAATTCGATCACCGGCTCTTCCGACAAGCCGAACATCATCTACTACGTCAACGAGAAAAAGAACGCCATCGCGCCGAAAATTACCGATACGGGCGCCACGACCATCGACTCCCAGATCAATGCGACATTCGTCTCCACCGTCAGCAAGACACTCGTCCAAACGATGACGAAGGAGGGCGGCAAGCTCAGCCAGTCCGCCGACGGCACGCGCACCAGCGTCGTCAACGACCTCAACGGCCTCATCGAGCAGCTGAACGACATCGACTCATCGCTCGGGCGCATGGGCGGCACGTTCGACGATGCGGAAAAGGGCATCAAACAGGCCAAGTCCACCGTCGCCTCGCTGAAACGTCAGATCTCATCCGCGCAGAAAGCCGCGAAACAGTCACAGAGACTGCTCACGCAGGTGCAGGGCAGCGCCCAATCGTTCTCGTCGTCGCTTGCGGGCGCGTTCGATAACGGATCCGTGCAGCTGTCCGGCATCGGCGTCAGCGTGAACAACGCGGCGGGAGACGCGCTCAGCGCCTTCAACACCGCACAAGGCAGCATCGACGACATCACCAATGCTCTGCAGAAGCCGATCGACGGCGCGGCTACGCTGTCCAGCGACCTCAAGGACGCGATGAACAAGGCCGGCATCGGCCGCGACACCGCCATCGGCAAGCAGATTTGGCAGCAGATAGACGCGCTCGACAAGACCGTGAACACCCAGCAGGGCCAGCTCGACGCCTTCCACAAGGACACGTCACAGTTCATCAGCTCCGGCAAGAGCGCGGCCACCAGCCTTTCGGACGTCACCAGCACCGCCACCGGCAGCGGCATCGGCATACTCAACCGCGCACGCACGACGCTCACCGGAACCGTCACCCCGAACCTGACCGCGGGATTGAGCAACTTCGCCACGCTCAGCGGCACAATCGACGGCACGCTGTCATCGCTGTCATCCACGCTCGGCCAGTCCGACAGCCTGTTTGACGAGCTGTCCGACACGCTGAGCCAGGCGAAAACCACCGTGGCCGGCACGCAGAAATCGCTCGCCGACCTCACCGACAGCGTCAGCGGCGTGCGCACCGACATCGCCGCGCTCGGCAGTTCGGCCACATACCAGAAAATCAAGCAGGCCCTGAACATCGACGGCGACAGCTTCGGCGAATTCATGGGCACACCGGTCAAACTGTCCACTAAAAGCGTCTACCCGATGGACAACTATGGCTCCGCGGTCACCCCGTTCTACACGAACCTGGCGCTGTGGGTCGGCGGCTTCGTGCTCATCGCCATCTACAAGCTAGAGGTTGACCGCGAGCGGCTCGGCGACGTGACCGCGTCGCAGGCGTATCTCGGGCGGTGGCTGCTGTTCGTGGTCGTCGGATTCCTCCAGGCCCTGATCGTCATGATCGGCGATCTGGTGCTCGGCATCCAATGCCAGCGTCCGGTGCTGTTCGTCCTCGCCGGTCTGTTCTGCTCGTTCGTGTACATCAACATCATCTATGCGCTCGCGGTCGCGTTCCGGCATATCGGCAAGGCGGTCGCCGTGATACTGGTGATCGTCCAGATTCCGGGCGCGTCGGGCCTGTACCCGATTGAGATGATGCCGGACTTCTTCCGGGAGCTGCACCCGTGGCTGCCGTTCACGTACGGCATCAACGCGATGCGTGGCCCGATAGCGGGACTCTACGGCAACCATTACTGGAGCGACATGCTGCATCTGTTCCTGTACCTGCCCGTCGCGCTGTTCATCGGGCTGGTCGTGCGCCGGTACGCGCTGAACCTGAACGCGCTGTTCGACCGGCGGCTGGCCGAAACCGACCTGATGATGACCGAGCACAACGCGATGGTCAACGAGTCGGTGAGCTTCTCTTCGATCCTGAACGAGTTCTCGAACACCGAAGAGCTTCGCAAGGTGATCCGCCGTCGCGCGAAACGGTTCTTCGGGCGCTATCCGCGGCTGATCCGCGCCGGGCTGGCCCTGCTGATCGTGCTGCCGTTCGTGTTCCTCATCCTGCTGTTCGTCATCCCAAACAAGGTGGCGATGCTGACGACGTGGATCCTGTCGATAATCATCATCGATGCCTTCCTGATCGTGGTCGAATACATGCGGGACCGGTACGCGCGGCAGCTGGGCGTCAGCGCCATGAGCGCGGACGCGTTCCGCGACGCCGTGCTGCGTGGATACACGCACCGGCACCTGACGTTCCGCACGTCCGGGAGGTCGCCGCGCAAGCATGCGGCCGTCTCCAAGGCGGCTCGGGACGACGGTGATGCCGGGGCCGCCGGCGACGGTGACATCGGGGAGCTCGGTGAACTCGACGGCCTTGACTGGCCGGCGCAACCGATTTCAGGCAATGACGATGCCGAAGGCGGCAATAACGGCAATGAGGAGAGCGCCGGGGAGACCACCGAGCAGATACCGCCCGCAGGGCAGATGCCGTTCGCCGGGCAGGAGGACGAGACGCGATGAAAAATATCTGGAGGATCTTCACGCGCGACGTCTGCCACGCCACGCGCAACGTCATCGCGATCATCGTGGCCATGGGACTGATCATCGTGCCGGCGCTGTACGCCTGGTACAACATCGCCGCCAGCTGGGATCCGTACGGCAACACCAAATCGTTGAAAGTGGCCGTGGCGAACGTCGACAGCGGATACAAATCCGACCTGATCCCGGTGCGTGTCAACATCGGCGAGACCGTCGTCAGCTCGCTGCGCGCCAACCATGACCTCGACTGGCAGTTCGTCGACCGCGACACCGCGATCGACGGCGTGCATTCTGGCGAATACTACGCGGCGCTGATCATCCCCAAGCAGTTCAGCGCCGACATGATGACGCTGTTCTCGCCGGAAATGAAGCACGCCGAACTGGAGTACTACCTCAACGAGAAAATCAACCCGATCGCGCCGCACATCACTGATCAGGGCGCGTCCACGGTCGCCACGACCATCGACCAGACCTTCGCGAAGACCCTCGCGCAGGTCGCCCTCGACCTGGTATCCAGCCTGCTGAAATTCGCGCAAAGCCCGCAAATGAGCGAGTACGTATCCAACGCCACGAAACACATTTCGTCGATTTCGTCGCAGCTGAAGTCCGCCGCGTCACAGGCCGACTCCTACGCAAGCCTGATGGGCGCGACAGGCAAAATCATCAGCTCCACCGACCGTCTGCTCGGCTCGACCGGATCCAGCGCGTCGGACGCGAAGAAAGCGCTGAAACAGGGCACGGCCGGCGTGAAAAGCCTGGACGAGGCCCTAGCCGGCGTCTCGACGAGCATGAGCTCGTCGCTGTCCGACGCCGCGGGAGCCTACGACACGATCAGCAAGCAGGTGGACACCGCGTTCTCCGACATGGGCTCCCAATCCTCCCAGATTACCGACAAGCTCACCACGCTGCAGCGCAACATCCAATCGCAGGCCGACACATTCGGCACATACGCGGAGGCGCTGCGCTCGCTGGCCGACGCCGCGCACCTGCAGGCGGTCAAGGACGCGCTCAACAACGCGGCTCAGCAGGCGCAGAACACGCAGAACAGTCTGCAGAAGGTCGCCGACAGCATCGGCGACGCCTCCAAGAAAATCACCGACGGCACCGCCAGTGCGGACGACACGCGCAAATCCCTGAAGAAGCAGATAGCCGCCGCGAAGCAGTCGATCACCGACATGGCGAACACGTACGACACCACGATCAAGCCGCAGCTCGACGAGCTGGGCAAGTCGATGAGCGATGTCGTCAAGCAGTCGGGGAGCGTCATCGACGGACTGGCCGCCACCGCCACCAGCATGTCCGGCCTGTCCGGCGACATCACCGGCAGCCTGTCCGACGTGCAAGCCTCGTTGGGCGACGCGGCGACCACCCTGAACGCCTCGGCCGAGAAACTCGACTCGCTCAACAAGCAGCTGACGGCGGTCGTCGGAGGCAGCGGCATGCCCGATCTCTCGCAGATCACGTCAACCGACCCCGATTCGATCGCCACGCTGCTGTCCGCCCCGGTCTCGGTGAACCGCATCGCGCTGTACCCGGTCGCCAACTATGGTTCCGCCATGACGCCGTTCTATACCGTGCTGTCGATCTGGGTGGGCGCGATCATCCTCGTCGCCATGATGAAGGTGTCGGTGTCCGACCGCGAGAAGGCGAAGGTGCTCGGCCTCGGCGAAACGCTGCCGATGGGCGAGACGATGGGCGTGAAGGATGCCGTGATCGCCGGACGGACCGCAGGGCCGGGCGCGATGCTCGACGTGCTGCGCAAGCCACGCCCCGAGTCGCCCGGCAACGCGCGACGGTTCGGCCTGCACCCGTATCAGGAGTATTTCGGGCGATACGCCATTTTCGGCGCGATGGCGCTGCTGCAGGGCACGCTGGTATGCCTGGGCGACATGTTCTTCCTCGGCGTGCAGTGCGAGCATCCGCTGCAGTTCCTGATGGTCGGCTGGCTGTGCGCGCTGGTGTTCTCGCTGCTGATCTACACGCTGACCGTGTCGTTCGGCGACATCGGCAAGGCCATCGCCGTGGTGCTGCTGGTCATGCAGGTGGCCGGCTCGGGCGGTACCTTCCCGATCGAGACGTTGCCGCCGTTCTTCCAGACGATCTGCAAGTGGCTGTTGTTCCCGTACGGGGTCGATGCGATGCATTCGGCGATGGCGGGGTCGTTCGGCAACGAATACTGGGTGTCGATGGGCAAGCTGGCGCTGTTCATCCTGCCGGCGCTGCT
>OGOO01002102.1_pt1 | contig 15242 bp, 10 predicted proteins | sample 1552651 | NCBI WGS metagenome assembly OGOO01 (sample SAMEA2580118, study PRJEB22360) | human gut metagenome | biome: human gut; feature: human-associated habitat; material: faeces | place: Denmark | collected 2008/2010 | reverse complement strand
TGCGCAGGCTCGATGCCCACAACTTTGCTTGAGAAATTAAATTCGACGCCATTGCGAGCCGCGTTTTCGGCAGCGCGGAACGCCACCTGATACGGATCGCAAATCGCGCCCGTGGGAACAAGCAGTGCGCCAAGCACCTCGGGCGACACGTTCGGTTCAAGCTCGCGAAGTTCTCGCGCATCGATTACACGCAGGCCTTCGACGCCATTGTGCTCGCCCCGCTCGCGCAACTCGCAAATCGCCTCAAGCTCGTCTTCCGTGAAAGCGAGTACCATCGATCCGTTGTTGATATAGGGAAATCCCAGTTCGCTCGCCCATTGCGGATACAACTTCGCGCCTTCTACGTTATAGCGCGCCTTGCGGGTGCCGGGCTTCGGATCATAACCCGCATGCACGATTCCGCTGTTTGCGCGCGTGGCGCCATCGGCCACATCGAGTCCGGCCTCGAACACTGCAACTTTCAATGCGAAACGGGCGCATTCGCGAGCCACGCAACAGCCCGCAACGCCCGCTCCCACAATAGCGACATCCACTTCGCGCATGGAGCCCTCCTAGCGACGGTAACGGCATAATGCTACATCAGTGAACTATTTTCCGCGACACCGTTGGGCGAATTTGGCCAAATGGAAGAATGGGCGTTGGGACGCTACAGCACCTCGTTGCGCTCGAAGAACGCCGCAGCGTTTTCGAAGCAAATGGCATTGGCGATTTCGGCGCCGAATTCATGCGCGAACAGCGTATGCAGCTCGCCTACGCGCTGCGCAGGCTCGAGCCAACTCGGCACATCGCAGCCGTCATAGTCGCTGCCAAGAGCGATAGCGCGCTCGCCGCCGAGTTTCAGGAAATGGTCGATGTGGAACAGCACGTCGTCGCGCGTGGGATCGGCGCCGTCTTCTCGCACGAAATCGCGGCAGAAATTAAAGCCCGCAATGCCGCCGCGGTCGGCGAGCGCGCGGAACATATCGTCAGTAAGGTTGCGCGGGTGGCCGCACACGGCGCGCGAGTTCGAATGCGACGCCGCGAACGGGCGTGAGCTCGCCTTCACCACGTCCCAGAAGCTCGCATCGTTCAAGTGCGACACATCGACCACCATACGGCGCTGTTCCATAGCGTGCACCACCTGGGCGCCGAACGTCGAAAGCCCGTCGGTTGTACCATTGCCTGACGCGATGGCATTTTTGCCGTTCCACGTGAGCGTGAGCATTTTCACACCCGCGTCGGCCGCCGCATGCAGGCGATCGAGCGAACTCTCGATGAACGAGCCGCCTTCAACCGTGAACATGCCGGCGCATTTCCCGCTATCGACAATGCCGCGAATATCGCGAGCGTCGTGCACCTGTTCAATGAGCGCCGCATGCTCGGCGAGCTGAGACTGGAAGAAATCGCGAACGGCGCAGAAAACCTGCCAGCCCCAATCGGCCGGCATATGGTCGGGAATGAACGCCGCGAAGCACTGGCACCAGGCATACTGGGCTTTCGCCATGCGATCGAGTGCGATATGGCAATCGTTGTTCGCGAGCGAAGACATGCGCGCATCAGGAATCGCGGAGTCTTGTTCCATGAAGCCGGCGTCAGGAAACGACTTATGCAGGGCGAGCCTATCGAGCGTGTCGCAATGCAGGTCGAAAATATAAGTCGGTGCGGTTTCAAATGGCATAATCGCTCTCCTTTGCTCGATGCGGCCGGACGGGCAGGGTGCTGTTCGGTGCACCGCTCGGCGCCGGCACCCCGCATTGGTGCGTTCGTTCAATCATCGGACATGATAGTCCCGTTTTTCAGCACGGCGGGCTTTTCCCGAAGCGACGGGCGCCGCGCGGCTCATGAGAATAGCCCACAGGCGCAACTCCCACAGCAAAACGATATGCCGTTCGATGCAAAACTGCGACTCTCGGCGCAACTGGTGCACCGTTTGTCCACGGAACCTTTCAGCACGTTCGCCTCGCTCGAAAGCACAGCAAGCAGCGCGGCCTCCTACGTTCCGAGCCCTATCCACTGCGAGGGCTCTCGTTTTGTCCCGATTTCCCTTTTCCTGGCACAAATTTGCGGTTGTGAACGATGGCGGATGTCTCAGAAAGAGCCTTCCGTACCTTAGGAATTCCGTGAACTGGGGTTATGCATTTTCCCGAACACGATGGAGCTCATGAAATCGTTCACAACCGCAAATTTGTGCCAGGAAATTGTTTTTCGGGACCAAAATCAGAATTTGGCTCCGAATAACTCGCGGTTACTTGGCCCCGAGCAAACCACAGCCATGCGACCGGCCCGAACCGCCCGCGCCCGATCGGAATCGCATGGCCAAGGCCGCTCGATTCTGGCCGATCGATTTATCCAATCGACTCGAACCATCCAATCCGAATCAAGATGCCCGACCTAGACCAAGGCAAAGTGCCCAGCCCGTGCCAAAGACTCCGAATCAGGCTACTCAACCTAACGATCGGCCTGACCTTTCGCTCCGCTCACCCGACCTGCTCGTTCGGATCGCTTACCGAACACGGCCCCTCGGCCCGACTCTTCCATCCCGAATCTTTCGGCCTGGCCACGCGACTTGGACCGAATCGCCCAGCTTGGCTGAATCGAACCGTTTAACCTGGTTGAGCCTGACCGTTCAGCCTTGGGTTATTCAACCTGAGCGAGCCATGCCGTGTATTCATCCAGCTTGCCCGCGAGCATCTTTGCATAGCGTTCCTGGATTGCCTTCGTTATGGGGCCTGGCTTTGAACCCGCTTTTCCAGGCTTGCCTATCGTGCAGCCGTCAATCGAAGAAACCGGAATCACGCCACGCACCGCATCGCACAAGAACAGTTCGTCGGCAATGCAAAGATCGGCACGCGTCATGCGTTCTTCAACAATAGGGACATCGAGATCCATAGCAAAGTTGATCACGGTGTCACGCTCGACTGACTCGCGAACACCACACGCAAGGGGCGGCGTGGAGAGCACGCCGTCGCGCACGGCAAACACGGCTTTACGCGCTCCAGAGCACACATCGCCCGCCTCATTCAGAAGAATCGGCTCGTCAAAGCCACGCAGCCTTGCCTCGCGCAGAGCGAACGCCGCATTCGCGCGCGACGCGGCAAGCTCTGCTTGCGGCGGCAACGCGTTGTTCGAAATCGCACGCCACGAGGAGATTCCCGCGGTGGCCACTTCAGAATCGGAGCACGACAAACCGCGCTCGCCCGAATGAGCGCCTTCGTCATCGTGGAACGACCCGTCGGCGCCGGGAAGCGAGTCGCCGCAACCGGAGCACGCATCGCTTCCTGCGGAAATCGATTTAGCCTCGCCCGAAAACGGCATACAGAATATGGCAACGCTCGCCTGGCCACCCAAAGGAAGCAGACCGCCGGTCGAGGCCGCACCACCAAAATACGCGACGAAGCGCACAATGCCTTTGTCGCACCCGTCGGCCACGCTCGCCTTCGCGACCTTAAGAGCGGCTTTTGCGAGCTTGCTCGATGTATGCGGCAACTCTATCTGCGCGATTTTCGCCGAACGTTCGAACTGCTTTACATGGTCGTCCACACGAAACATGAAGCCGCCGCGCTCGTTTTTGAACAAGGGGGCATCTTCAAGCACGACCATGCCATCCATAAGCGAAGCACACGAAATTGCGCACGTCGCCTCGGCAACCGCCACAAATTTGCCATCGAGCCACATGGTTTTCGTTTCCACGGAATTCCTTTCGAAGCATAAAAAATGGACGGCCACAGAACGGTCAAGCAGGGCGGCAATCGCTCGGAACATTGCCCGCAATGCGGGCAGGTCCCGAGGGATTGCCAATCAGGCGCCTTCGGAAAGCCGCCCGACCCGTCTCGCCTCCAAAGGAGCCCGAGGGTGTTGCCGCGCCCCGAAGGGACCCGAGCCGGGGTTTTGTCGAACCGCTCCGACGTTATTCGCCGTACACGTCGTCGAGCGCAGTATGATCCCACTTCACAGGGGCGCCGCATTCCTGAACACTGCGAATTGCAAGCACTTCCATGGCGTCGACCACAACCATGCCGTGCGATTTCGCGGGCGCATTAATCACGGAAAGCTCGGTGCAGCCAAGAATCACGCTGTCGCACCCTTGCTCACGCAAATGGGCGCTCACCTCGTCGAACGCGCGCATGTTTGCGGGGCGGCCACGCTTCACGTCGTCGTAAATAATGCTCATGACCTTCGCCTGATTTTCGGCATCGGGCAGCACCGCTTTCAGGCCATATGCCTCGAGCTCGTTTTGCAGCACGCGCGCGTGCCCCGTGCCATCGGTCGCCATAATGCCCACGCAGCGCTTACCCGCAAGAGCCAAATAGCGCGCCGTTTCGCGCGGCATGTGCACCAAATGCGCCGTTTGCAGGCCAGCCGCCCATTCGTCGCTGCGGTAATGCCCGGTCACACACGGAGTGGCGAGCACCTCGCACCCCAAATCTTCCAACTCGAGCGCAGCCTCGTGCAACGGCGGCAAATACGACTCATCGCTTTTACCCAAAATAAACGCCGTTCGATCGGGCGTTTGCGGACGATTCAAAATGGTGATATCGAGGTGGTCCTGATCGGTTTCCGCCTCGGTAAGGTCAATAACGCGCGCAAACAGGGTCGCCGTTGCCGCCGGACCCAATCCGCCAATAATTCCGAGCTTCTTGTAATTCTCGTTGCCCATACGAAGCCTCTTTTCCTGCCGTTTGGCGGTTTGCTGCGCTTTCGCGCCGCCCGCCCAGCTTCCTCGGTTTGCTGCCATGAATTATAATCCGCAAGGCTTCAACGCCATTGCAACAGTAAAGATACGGTAAGGAATCCATGGACCCCATAACGCTGCTCATCGTGTGCCCGCTTGTGTTTCTGGCGATGCTCGTCGACGCCATTGCGGGAGGCGGCGGGCTCATCTCGCTCACTGCGTACCTGGTAGCCGGCCTACCGCCGCACGTCGCGCTGGGCACCAACAAGGTTTCGAGCGCCATTGGCACCGTCGTTGCGACGGCCCGCTTTGCAAAAAGCGGCCTCATCAAAATCAAACTCGCAATTCCCGCCGTGATTTTCGCGCTCGCAGGTTCTGCCATCGGCGCGAAGGTTGCGTTGCACACACCCGACGGCGTCATTCAGATGATTATGGTGTTCGCCCTGCCCGTGGTCGCGTTTTTCGTGCTGCGCAAGCGCGCGCTCGACGTGCCCGCCGACGCCACGATCTCCACGAAAAAGCAGATCGCCATCATCGCCATTTCGTCGTTTTTCATCGGCATGTACGACGGCTTCTACGGACCGGGCACGGGCACGTTCATGCTGCTCGCATTCACGGCGGCGGCGAAGCTGCCCGTGCGCGAAGCGAACGGCGAAGTGAAGTGCGCAAACCTCGCGTCAAACGTCGCCGCGCTCGTGACGTTCGCCGCCAATGGCACCGTTTGGTGGGGCCTGGGCCTTATTGCTTCGGCGTTCGCGATTGCCGGTAGCTATGTGGGTTCGGGATTGGTCATGAAAAACGGCGCAAAAGTCGTGCGCCCCATCATGCTCGTCGTACTCGCGCTCTTGTTCGTGAAGGTGCTTTACGACCTGGTGTTTTAAAAAATACGCGAAGTGGTCTGAAAACTATCGCATATCAAAAAACGGCCGAGGCGGTTCAATATCCGCCTCAGCCGTTCGTCACTCCGCGGGCAACCGAGCGAATTCGTCTAAATGAAACGCCCGATCGCCTAGATGAAATGCCCAATAAGGAAGCCGGCAATCACGCCCACCATGGCCACAAGCACGGTGAACACGCTCAGGAGCCAATCGTGGCGGCGATCTTCTTGACGATGGCGCTCGATTCGCTGAATCTCGGCGCGCTCAGAATCGATATAGCCCACATAGGAATAGCCCTTCGCGAGCACTTCCACCACATAGGGGTTGCCTTCTTTGTAGATGGCGCCAATCATGCCCATCTGGTCGAGGCGGCGCATAGCCGCGCCCGCTTCGGTGTCGCGCTTAATGAACGCAAGCGGAGCCTGGCGACCTTCCTGCCTGCGCGCGGTCTCGAGCTGGATAAGCCGGCGAAGAACCTTCTCGTCGTATGTGCTCAGCCTGTCTTGCATGCTCGAAACCTTCCCTATCTCGCTCACGTGCGGCACCCTTTTCCGCACCCAATAATTACTAAAAGATACGAGCAGTATAGCGCACCGACGCGCGAGCTTCGAAATTCATTGCTTTTCAGCGCAAATCGGCGAGTGCGCGGGGGTTGGTGGTACCCTGATAGCCGTTTAATTCTACGCCAAGGGAGACGGCATGGACCAGGCAAGCCTTTTCGATACTGAAGTGGCCAGCGAAAATGAGAACGCGCTCAACAAGGGCGACTCGAAGCGCGCGGAAGACGCCGCAGCTTTGACGGAAAACGCAGGTCGAACTGCGAAAGAAGCGGAACTATTGAGAAAAGAGGACGTCGCCACCGCCGCCAAGGCGCCCGAACACGCGCAGGCTGCCGCACGCGCGGCCGAGCTTCGCCACTTGCTCGACTACCACGCCTATCGCTATTACGCTCTCGACGCGCCGGAAATCACCGACGCCGCCTTCGACAAGCTGCTCGTCGAGCTGCAACGCATCGAGGCAAAGTTTCCCGATTTGGTTACGCCCGACAGCTACACGCAGCGCGTGGGCGGCTATGTGGGCGAGCAGTTCGCACCCGTCACCCACATGGCACGCATGTATTCCATGGACGACGCCATGGACTTGGCCGAGCTCGACGAATGGTTGCAGCGCACCGAAGACGCGCTGGGCACAGGCAAGGCCGCATACACCTGCGAGTTGAAAATCGACGGCTTAGGTGTGGCGCTCACGTATGAAAACGGCGCCTTCGTACGCGCGGCGACGCGCGGCGACGGCACAACCGGCGAAGACGTGTCGCTCAACGTGCGCACTATTCGCGACGTGCCCATGCACCTGGCAGAAGCAGGCCTCGCGCACATGGGCGCCGATCGCAACGCGCGCATCGAGGTGCGCGGCGAAGTCTACATGCCCAAAGGAAGCTTCGCGCGCCTGAACGAGGAAGCCGACACGGAAGGGCGCGCACCGTTTGCGAACCCGCGCAATGCCGCTGCAGGCTCGCTTCGCCAAAAAGACCCGAAAGTCACCGCCAAGCGCGATTTGGCCACGTTCCTCTATGCCGTCGCGAGCACCGACCCCTTGCACGTGCATTCGCAACGCGAGTTCTTGGACTGGCTGCGCGACGCGGGCTTTTCGGTAAACCCCAACGCAAAACGCTGCACCTCGCCTGCCGAAGTGCATGAGTTCTGCGCAAACGCGCTCGCCCATCGCGCCGACCTCGATTACGACATCGACGGCGTGGTGGTGAAGGTCGACGCGTTCGAACAGCAGGCCGACCTGGGTTTTACCGCCCGCGCGCCGCGTTGGGCCATCGCATTCAAATTCCCGCCCGAAGAAAAGCAGACCGTGCTGCGCGAAATTCGCATTCAGGTGGGCCGCACTGGCGTGCTCACGCCGGTCGCCGAATTCGACCCCGTTACCGTAGCCGGCTCGACCATCGCGCGCGCCACGCTGCACAACATCGACGAGATTCGCCGCAAGAACGTGCGCGTGGGCGACACCATCGTGGTGCATAAAGCCGGCGACGTGATTCCCGAGGTTGTTGGCCCCGTGCTGGAAAAGCGCCCCGCTGGCGCCGTTGAGTGGAATATGCCCACGCACTGCCCCGCGTGCGGCAGCCCTGTGGTGAATGACGAAGGCGAGGTCGCCTATCGCTGTGTGTCGATGGATTGCCCCGCGCAAACCAAGGAGCGTCTGCTGCATTGGGTGAGCCGAGGCTGCATGGATGTCGACGGCCTGGGCGAGGAAATCGTCGACAAGATGCTCGAAGCCGGGCTCGTGCGCGACGTGAGCGATTTCTACAAGCTGAGCGTCGAAGACATCGCCACGCTCGACACAGGTCGCTTCTATTCGGCAGCCAACGCCAAGCGCGGCATCGAGGCGGGCGACCCCATTCCCGTGGGCGCGAAAACCGCGACGAAAATTCACGATGAGCTGGAAAAATCGAAGCAGCAGCCGCTTGGCCGCGTATTGTTCGCCCTCGGCATTCGTCATGTCGGCAAAAGCGTCGGCGAAGTTATCGCCATGAAATTCCCTTCGATTGACGCGCTCATCGCCGCTCAGGAAGAAGATATCGCCGAAATCGACGGCATTGGCCCGAAAATCGCCGCAAGCGTGAAGCAGTTCTTGGCCGTACCCGAGAATCTCGAGGTCATCGAGCGTTTGCGTTCGGCAGGGTTCCCGCTCGAAGACAACGCAAGCGATGCAGCGGCGCGGGCGGCGGAGGAAACCGGTGTTGACGCATCGCTCGCAGAATCGCAGCCGCTCGCGGGACTCACGTTCGTGCTCACCGGCACGCTCGAAAACCGCACGCGCGACGAAGCGGGCGCAGCGCTGAAGGCACTCGGCGCCAAAGTCACGGGCTCGGTTTCGAAAAAGACGAGCTTCGTGGTGGCTGGAGCGAATGCCGGATCAAAGCTCACGAAGGCCGAAAGCCTCGGCGTCGCCGTGCTTGACGAGGCCCAAATGGAAGAAGTGCTCGCCACGGGAGCCGTGCCGCGAGCCTAGAAGAGGGCAGGCGCATCGCCAGCGACGCGCCTGGGCGCAAATAAGCGAGCCACATACCCCGCTCAAGCAAGACAAAGGGCCAAGAGCAAAAGCTCTTGGCCCTTTTTGCGATGCAAGCCAATGGGGAGGGAGGGTTGGGGGGCTTGCTCGCATTCGAAATAATCGGATTATGCCGCCGGCGGAGGGCCAGGCATGCCCTTGTCAGACTGCTTGGGTTCGGCGTTGTTCAAACCAAGCGTGGTCGCCTCGTCCAAATCGCCAGTCGCAAGGAACTCACCCAGCGTGTAGCCCAGCGTAAGGCACATGCCGATGGAAACGCCGTTCATGATGCCGTTATAGCCCATGGGGAAACGGCCACCCTCGGTGTTGCCACAGGCGTACAAGCCCTTGATAGGCTCGAAGCCCTGACCTTGCACCTGCTGGTCACCCGTAACAAGCAGACCAGACGTGGACACGAGCGAACCGCCGCCAACACGCTTCGAGCCGGCAAAGCCATAGAACGGAGCCTTGATGATGGGGTACATGGTGCTGACGTCGCGACCAAACTTCATATCGGCGCCAGCCTCAATGGCGGCATTCCAATCGGCGACGGCGGCAACGACCTGCTTCTTCACGCCTTCTTCCATGCCCATATAATCGCACAGCTCTTCAATGGTGTCGGCGCAGTAGAGGTACTTGCCCGATTCATCGGAGCCGTCTTTGCCAGCCTGCTCAGCGGCCTGCATGTAGCCATCGATCTTGTTGATGGTGTCATCGTCCCAATATTTCAGCGCCAAATGGCCTGCAATTTGGTTGAGCAGCATCGGCTTCCAGTCGGCATCCCAAATGCTGTACAGAATGTCGCCAGGCTGGCGTGCCGGAGTGCAGCCGGACATGAGCGGACCGCCCAAGCCCTCGTTGCAGAAGCGCTTACCATATTTGTTCAGCCAAATAGTCTCGCACGCCTCGAGCGGGCTCATCGGGAACGCGGCATGGCTGCCCATATCGCCGCCCGTGCCGATTTCCACCTTGGCGCCCATGCGCATAGCCATCGCGATGCCCGAACCGTCACGCCCCGACATAGCCTTGCAATCGGTAAATTCGCCAAGCCAGTAGTTTTCTGCGCAAATGGCGTTGTACATTTCGGAATTGGAACCAATATCGCCGCAGCACAGCACCACAGCCTTGGCATCAATCTCGACGTATTTGTCACCCTGCTGGCAAATAATGCCCGTGACCTCGGTGTTATCGTCGTTATGCACAAGCTTGACGCCCGTGGTTTCATACAAGAACTCGACGCCCGCTTCTTTAGCGATGTCTTGGCTGCGAATAAGAGCATCCTTCAGCGAAACGCCTTCACCAAAGTTCGCCGTGCCCACATAGGAGTGGAACATGCCCTTCTTGTAGTCATAGCCATCGGGAACAGGCCAGTTCAAAGGTACAATCTGAGCCTTTTCTTCTTCGGTGAAGTTGTCAATGAACCAGTCGAACGCCTCACCCGAACGGTTCGCGAAATCGCTCAAAAGCGTGGGCTCAACACGACCGGCACCACAAATTTGGTACTCGTTCATGAAGTCGACAACGTCATAGCTCGGAATTCCGTGACGCTCGGTCTGCCACGAAGAGTTCAGGTGTCCGATGTCATTGCCCAGAACGGCGAAATCAGCCTCGGTCTGCGTTTCGACGACGATGACATTCGCGCCTTTTTCAGCGGCGCGGCGAGCCGTCGCGGTGCCCGCATGGCCTGCGCCGCACACAACGATATCGCACGTCTTGGTCTCGGCAATGTCGCTTGCGGCGATTTCAGGCTCCTCGCCGAGCCAGCCTGCGCCAAGCACCTCGCCCATGGTCTTGCCTTCGTTGCCCGCATACGCCGACGCGCCCGACGACGCGTTCGCGGAAGAGCCGTCTTCGGATTTATCGGATGAAGCCGTTTTCGGCGAAGAGCAACCGGCCAACGCCGCAGCGCCCGCGGCGCCCGCGACAACAACGCCGGCATTCTTCAGAAAGCCACGACGCGAAATATCGATTTTGCCGCGCAGCTTGCCGAAATCTTCAAGGGATTTCTCATCAATTGCCATTGGATCCTCCTATCCAACATTCCCCAACGCATTCCCTCGATGCGTTTTTTCTCGCTGTCGAAATCGCTTTCGACGCCACCGATAATGAGCTGTTTCGGCGATAAATTCTCCGCTGCAGAGAGGTGAAGAAGGCAAAAACGTCCCACCCCTCTGAGGTGAAAAGCCACGTAAATCCCAATTAATGCCGCAATCGTCGCAAGCGGTCGCAGTAAACGGTACAATAAGGCAGCATTTGAGAGGGGAGCCGTATCATGCGGCATTTTCAACAACAAGGGGACATGCAAATGGAGCAAGAAGGGGCTCGCCCGAATCCTGATTTCCTGCCATTCGGCGCCATAATTGAAAATTGGCAGGCATGGGCCGGCATGGCCGCATTCCTTTCATGGGTAAACGTCATGCTGTGTTTCGAGGGCGCTCTGCGCGACGAGGTCATCTACGAAGGCGGACTTGTGCATGACCCCGTTTTTTATGGCGTTACGGCCACGGCAGCCCTCGCGTTCATCGTCTTAAGATCGCGCAAAAACCACCCAAAAAAAGTCGCCGAAAAGAAACTGTTCATTGCTGCCGTTGCGCTCGGGATTATTGGATCGGGCCTTGCGACCGCATTGGTGCACATTGCCCAAATCGTGCCACTCGCCGTTTCCGCAACATGCGGCGTATGCATCGGCGTCGGCGTCGTTGCAATCACCATTGCATGGGGCAAGCTGCTCGTCGCGCACGACCTAAGAGAATCGCTCGTATTGGTATCGACCGCAATGTGCATGCAATGGGTGCCCTTTGTGATTATGATGCTTGTTCCTTTTGCCGCACGAATGGCGCTCGTCTTGGCGCTCCCAAGCGCGTCTGTCGCATTGCTCCTTCGCCACGCCGCCGCCGGCGAAACTCCAGCGTTCGAGGCATCTCGCGAACCACGCAAGACCGACAGCGCCATACTGAACCGCATGGCAATCATGGTTTTCATCTTCTCGGCAACCATCCAATTCATCTGGACATTCTTCATCAAGATGTTCACGAATAATTTGGAGCCCTCGCTTTTCCCAGTCGTGTTCGCGGTACTTACCGTGCTCACTTTCGCGATTATGGGGCTTGCCCTTTTTGCCATGCAGCGTCAAAAGAGTTATCGCATTGAGTTGTACTACCGCATGGCGTTTCTGCTTTGCGTGTGCTCCGCGGGCGCCTTTTCGCTTGCGACGCAGGCTTCGGTACTTGCCTACATGAGCATCTACGCTGGTTTCTCGCTCGTCGTGCCCACGCTATGGATGATGGCGCTCGGCTTTTCTTTCATGACGAAGAGTTCCATCACGAACGCCTTGAGTCTTTTGAGCACCGCCGAATATGCTGGCTTTCTCATTGGATTCGCCCTTGTCGATGCCCTTAAGCCTCTTGGGTATGCGTCGTACGGCAACGAGCTTTCCGCATATATCTGCACGGCAGTTATTTTTGCTTTCAGCGTCGCATACGTATGGATCTTTCCCGAACGAGACCTTATCTCTCTCAGCCCCACCATGTTCGGCTTGAGCACTGAAAGCCTCGAAGCACGCTGCGCAGAACTCGGCGAACGATTCGGTCTCACGAAACGCGAGAAGGAATTACTCGAGCTTTTTGCATGCGGAAGAAATAGCGCATACATCGAGAAGGAACTCTTCATCAGCAAGAATACGGTTGCCTCGCATCGTAAGAACATCTATCGCAAAATGGGCGTGAAAACGCAGCAGGAACTGTTGACGCTCGTTGAAGGCAATTAGGAAGCCTGGACTTAGGCTCGAAGGTCGCTGAAGGCACGCGTTCGCCCTTTGGTTAATCTCCAAAAAGCCTGTTCAGAAATCCCTTGCGCTTCCGCTTTTCCTCACGAAGCGCACCTTGGCTCGCCGTGGTGGCCCCAACGGCCGCCGCGTTGCCGCCAATTCGAACAATCTCGTAAAGGAAGGGCGATTTCACGTAACGCACTTCGACAGGCGTCGCATGCACGGTGCTCTCGCTCGACAGGCGCACGCTCGGGCTCAGCGGCGCAACCACATGGGTGTCTCGCTTCTCGTCGAACACGACGGCAGCCGCGCGGCCCGTTTGCCCGTTCACGGCAATGCGCACCTGTTCGCCCTCGCGGCCATCGGAAATCGGGCGGTCGACATAGAATACCGGCACGAGCATGAGCGCCGACTCATGCTTTTTCACCTTGCGCGACCATTGGCGCATGCTGTTCTTGCTGAAGCCGAAGGCGCTTTCGGCGTCGTTGCCCGCGATTGAATAGGCGAGCTTGTCGATGACGGCGCTGTCTTTCTGAATTCCTTCGACCGCCACGATGCGGAAATTTCCCTCTTCCATGGCGGGGTCAAACGGCACGACCTTCGAGAAATCCCACGGCTCAAGAAGACCCATAAGCGGCACATCGACGTAGTGCGTTTTGGGATACGGCCAATCGAGCACCTCGTAGTACACGAGCGATTCTTTCTTCATTCCCTTGCCGGAAAACGACACCATCATGCGCAAATCGGCAAGCGCGACGGGAATATACATGAGCACCATCTGGCTTTGAATGGCCTCTTCAACCGCGTGGCCGGCAAACACCTCGGGGTACTGCCGCACGAGTTGAAGGGCATTCGCCCGGGCTTGCTGCTCGGAAATGCTGCACGGAATCGCCTGTTCAGGAACGTATTCCGCGCCGGTTCCCATCGTGAGGCGCTTGCTGAACTTACCTGGCTTGAGCAAATCGCCCGCGCCGATTTTATTGCCGCACGAAGGGCACTCGAACACGCTCTGGGTCGATTCGCCCTCGAACGCGGCACCGCAGAAGGGGCACGGAATGCTCACATGTGTTGCTTGCTCAAGCTCTTCGGCGGTTCCTCGGTCTTCTTGGAAAAGCCACTCGAGCAGCGACGAGTTGCGCCAGTAAGGCTCGAAATAGTACCAATCGGCATCTTTCGCGGGCTCAAGCTGCGATACGTGAGTCAGCTTCATCAGGCCGTCAACCATCTGAATCGGCTGATGGCGAATGCCAACGGTGTCCGCCGGCTGCTGCCCGGCAGCCTCCCACGGCACGCTCGTTCCGCAATATGCGCAATCGAAGCTTCGCGTCGCCTGGTGGGAATACATAGGGCCGCCGCAATTTTGACACTTGATGGCGAACATCTCTTCCATGGCCTGGCCTCCTTTGTGTGGGTTGCTGCCTTACAGCATGCAGCAACGCCCGCATTCGCGGCAGACCCCCATGGCCCAAATTTACGCGCTATTCCTGATGAAAAGGCTAGCTTGGTGAAGGCGCCCCTACCAAAGCGTGTTCGTGCGATCGCGCCCGATGGGCAGGCTGAACACGATGGTATCGATAGCATGCACAATGGCGAACAAGCCCAGGAACAAACCGATCGAGGAAGGGAACACGCAAATAAGCACACCGAGCACGATTTCAGCGATGCCGGAAATGCCAACCATGGAACCAAGGCCCGCGCCCACCAGGAAAAACGGGCGTGCCGCGACAAGCTGAACCACGCCGAAAAGCACGACGCCAATGCCGAAAACCCACGCGATCGTCGCCACACCAACCGCGGGGAACATGAGCAGCAGCACACCGAGCAGCACGATCATGGCGCTGAAGAACAAGCTCCATACGCTTTGCGAAAACAGCGTGTTGCGATAGCGCACATACGAAGCAACGCCAATGCCACCAGCGACAATCACGCACACGGCGATAATCGCAGAAATGCCCATGAGCACCTCGAACGGGCAGAACACGCACACAAGGCCGAACACCAACAGCAGCACGCCCGAAAGCAGTTGCATCCAATTGACCGACCCGCCCTTTCGGCCGGGGCGGAACTCGCTGCTCGAATCGAGCACCTCTACTTGAATGTTGTCGTTTGCCATCGCAGCCTCCTTACGCTCAAGCCACTTATTTGGCATGGTTCGAGTATGTGACCAATTCACGTCGCACGCACGAGTTTTGCGCGGGTTGTTTCCAAATCGAATACATCGGAAGCCGAAGCGCGAAATTCGAGGGGCCCATGCAACGATCGGCTAAAACAGGCCCTCTAAGCAAAGAGAGCAAAGACCGAATTCGCCGCATTGGGAAAACCTCTTCGGCGATCGCACGCCGCGTCACCAAAAGGCAGTCAAGCTGACGAATCGTCGCGTTTGCTAGCGCCTACAGTTTCCTATCGAGCGCGCGAATGGCATGCGGAAGGTGCGCGAGCACGTCTTCCGTCGTTACGCATAGCTCGGCGGAATCGGCGGCAGCAAGCACGCCGGCGCGGGCATGCACGAATGCGCCCAAGGCGCAGGCATCTTTGGGGTCCATGCCGCGTGCGAGCAGTGAGCCAATCGAGCCCGCGAGCACGTCACCCGTCCCCGCCTTCGCGAGTGCCGGCGTGCCACACGTGAGCACGAGCACGTCATCGACGCTTTCCTCATTGCCGTCGGCGATATAGGTATCGGGGCCTTTCAGCACGCATATCACGCCAAAGGCCCTTGCAATAAGCAGTGCGTCAAACGCCGCCGCCGGAACGCCCTTCTTTTCGCAACGAGTGCGCAATGCCTGGACTTCTTCAGTATTGAGCGTTGCAAGAATGCGGTCGGCCTCGCCCCTATGCGGGGTAATAACCGTAGGAAGCCCCGCGACGAAGCGCTCGCGCAGCGCGGAAG
>OGOO01002097.1_pt1 | contig 15249 bp, 10 predicted proteins | sample 1552651 | NCBI WGS metagenome assembly OGOO01 (sample SAMEA2580118, study PRJEB22360) | human gut metagenome | biome: human gut; feature: human-associated habitat; material: faeces | place: Denmark | collected 2008/2010 | reverse complement strand
GTAGCTTCTCAGTTAGCGGCATCGGGAATGAAAGCTGGAGACAGTATGTTCTCATCTCTGAGAGCGGTTGCTGGTGTAGCTGCCATGACCAATAGTAGTTACGAAGATATCGGTCGTATCTTTACTCAGGTCGCTGGCCAGGGACGACTGATGGGAGATCAGTTACTTCAGTTGTCTGGTAGAGGCATGAATGCTGCAGCAACTCTTGCACAGTACTTACATAAATCCGAAGCAGAAGTAAGAACCATGACTTCTAAAGGTCAGATTTCTTTCCAGACATTTGCTAACGCCATGGATAGCGCATTTGGTGAACATGCTAAGAAAGCCAACGAGACGTTCAATGGTTCAATTTCGAATGTTAAGGCGTCCTTAGCTAGAATCGGTGCAGAATTTGTAAGCCCGCTGATTGTTGCAAATGGTCCACTCGTAAAATTCTTCAATGCTCTAAGAGAAAAGATCAATGATATTAAAGAAATTATCATACCTGTGGCCGGAGATGTTACAGACTTTATTTCCAAAGTTATCAACAAGATTGCAAAGGTTATTAATAAACTGGACATTAAAGGATTCGTCAATAAGATTAAAGATCCATTTTCTGATTTAGCTAAAAGAGTAGATGCTGTTACGGCGCCAACTCGAAAAGCTACTAAGTCTATGAAAGACTTTGGACAAGTAGTTAATAAAGTTATCAATGGTGATTTTGGAAACGGACAGAAACGATTTAAAGCTTTGACAAAAGCCGGGTATGATTGGGCGTATGTTCAGAATCTTGTTAATAAGAAACTTGGAGACAGTACACGACATGCAACAAAATACAAAGCTTCTCAGGATTCGGTAAATAAGAGTCAGGACATTACAATTAAGAAATTGTCTGAAATGTCAGACGCCCAGTTGAAGAGTGTTGGCTTTACTAAAAGTGAGATTAAAGCTTTTCACGAACTGGAAGATCAGTCAAAGAAGACTGGGATTTCTATGGAAGACTTACTTAAAGATACAAGTAAGTTGGGTAGTAAATCTTTAATTTTAGACTCGCTTAGTAACATCGGGAAGAGTCTGGTTAAAGTATTTAAAGCTGTTAAGGACGCTGCGGATGATGCATTTGAGCTGTTTGATGTCACAAAGATTTCAGATGCGATTTCAGCTTTTCATAAGTTTTCACAAGGATTGTTAATGTCCGATAAAACTGCTGACGAACTTACGCGAACATTTCGAGGACTGTTTTCCATTATTGCACTAGTGTCCAAAATCGCTAAAGCGGGATTAACTGTAACTTTTAAAATTATTTCAGAAATCTTAAAAGGATTTCATCTTGACATTTTTACAGTAACAGCTACACTCGGTGATTTTGTAACAAGCATCAATAAGGCAATATCTAATAATAAGTTATTTACAACTGTCCTGGGGTTAATCTCCAAAACAGCTCGTATGGCAGCTGATGGATTAATTAAATTCAAGAACGCTATAGCGGACGTTCCACAGGTTAAAGCGTTTGTAGAGCAACTTAAGAAGATTGATTTGTCCGAGATGCTCAGTAAAGTACTGAATAATTTGAAATCAAGTAAATTCGTCAAAATAGGTAAAAATATTATTGCCGGATTACGAAAAGGTGTTACTTCAGAATCTAAGAAAATAATAACACAGCTTGCTAAGCTTGGACTTCAGATGTTAGAGGCTATAAAGAGCGTACTTGGAATTCACTCGCCGTCCATAGAAATGTTTGAAGTTGGTAAAAATGCAATTCTTGGATTAATCAATGGTATTAAGAATGGAATTAATAATGTGTTATCAACGTTAAGTGACGTTGGTTGGCGGATTATTGAATGGGGCAAAGGACTTGACTGGGAAAAGATATTTGCTATCGGTAAATTACTGCTTACGTTAAAAGCAGCTAAAACGATAACTAAGTACATGGATGCGATAGTAGCTCCTGCTGAAGGTTTAGGTAAAATGTTTTCTAGTGTTGCCGGGTTTATTAAAAAAGCAACCGAACAAATAGACATTGCCATGAAATCTTTCAAAAAAGTATGTAATGCAAAAGCGTTTAATATTAGAGCTGATGGCATAGAAAAATTAGCTAAATCTATTGCTATATTAGCAGGGGCAGTATTCCTCATTTCAAAGATTGACCCCGATCGATTGGTCAATTCAGTCCTTGTAATTGGAATCTTGGCTGGAACATTGGCTACTCTTGCTTATGCAATTAATCAGTTATCACAGTCTTCAGTGCAGATTGACAAAACCGGTGTTAAGTTAACGGGTGTAAGAACGACCCTGTTGGCAATCGGTGGTTGTTTACTCATGATGGCAGCAACTGCAAAAATCATGGGGAAAATGAGCTGGAATCAGTTGAAGAAAGGATTCATTTCACTAACTGGAATGATCTCTTTAATGGTGATTGTTCTCGGAGCTTACGGACAATTAGTTAAAGGAAAATCTGCTCAGAACATTGATAAAGCGGCAAAAATGATAAGTAAAATTGGACGAACCTTATTGCTTCTAGCTATTGTAGCTAAAATCGTTGGCACGTTGAGTCCTGATGCTATGACTAAAGGCGCTTTATTTCTTGGCGGATTTGCGACCTTCATGATTGCGCTTATTACCGCGACACGGTTCGCAGGAAAGAAGGTTGATGAAGCTGGGAACCTAGCCCTTAAAGTTGTTGCAGCTATGGCTATAATGGTTAAAGTGTGCCAACTTGTGAATAAGTTAACTCCTGATGAGCTGAAAAAAGGTGCGCTGTTTGCACATGCTTTTATCATATTTATCAGAGAACTTGTAAACGCCACAATGATCTGCAAAGGAACCGAAATCGCTCAAATTGGAGGGTTACTACTCTCTATATCTATATCAATGGTACTGATGATTCGAGTGTGTCAGCTTGCTGCTAAATTAAAGCCGAACGAAGTTGCGAAAGGTGTTATATTTGCCGGAGCAATGGTAGCGTTTATCCGTGGATTGCTAGAGGTTACAAAAGTATCAAGTGAACAGCAGATGGGTAAAGTAGCCGCTACAATCATATCGACTGCAATTGCGCTAGCTATTATGGCTGGCATCTGTATTACACTTGGATCGATAGACCTGGCAACACTTGCCAAAGGCGAGCTTGCAGTGGCCGGTCTTGCTAAAATTATGGAAGGGCTAATTAAAGCTACTGAGAAAGCATCCGAGTGTAAAGGTAGCATTATGGTGATGGCTGTGGCTATTGGCGTTATGGCAGCATCATTGGTTGCATTATCATTTATTAAGCCTGATAAATTAGCCGGGGCAACCCTTGCTTTGAGCGCTGTAATGGCTATGTTTGCAGTTGTTGAGAAATGTTCGAAAGACGTTACCACAGCTATGAAGTCGCTTGTGGTTTTAACTGTTGCTATCGGTATGATTGGACTTGTGCTTAATACCGTAGGACAGCTACCGGCAGAACAGTCATTAGCAGCCGCGTTGTCGTTATCAGCAGTTTTGTTAGCAATGGCGGCAGCTCTTTAAATCTTTAGTACTGTCAAGGAAGTTTCAACGGATGCTTATGTTGCTATGGCGGTTCTTACAGTAGTTGTCGGGGCGTTAGCTGGAATCTTATATTTGGTATCTGGCATGAATGCTGAAGCTGCACTTCCGATCGCAACAGCTTTATCAGCGCTTATTTTAGCAATGTCGGGAGCTTGCGTACTTCTTGGTGTAGTTGGACTTATGGGGCCGGCAGCAATTGCTGGGACGGCTGCTCTTATCGCATTAGTTACTAAGCTTGGTATATTTATTGGCGCTATCGGAGCATTAGTTGATAAATTTCCTCAACTCGAACAATTCTTAGATACTGGCATTCCGATTATTGAGAAGATCGGAAAAGCGCTAGGATCTTTCTTTGGAAATATTGTAGGCGGATTCTTAACCGGAGTAACCTCGAATTTAACTGAAATTGCTGATGATTTGTCGGCATTTATGGTACACTTAGCCCCATTTATTGCTGGTGCGAAACTTATAACAGAAGATTCAATGGCTGGTGTAAAAACTTTAGCTGAGGCATTACTGTTGTTAACCAGCAGTAATCTGCTTGACCAAATTTCAAAATTCATATTTGGATCGTCCTCATTACAGGGTTTCGCAGATCAACTTACGCCACTCGCTGACGGGCTTGTTGAATTTTCCAAGAAAGTGTCGGGCGGAAACATTAATGTTGACGCAATTAATTCGTCCGCCACAGCGATCAAAGCTATCGCCGAAGTTTCAAAATCACTACCTAAAGAGGGTGGATTACTCGGAGCTATATTTGGAGATATCGACGTTGGTAAGTTTGGCACACAGCTATCTGCATTCGGAGCTGGCCTGAAAGCTTATGGCGATGCTGTAGTTGACTTACAGACGAAAGCTATTGAAGCGTCCAAGAAACCAGCACAAGATATGATCGAAATTGCGAAGAGTATCGATGCTAATGGTGGTATTCTTCAAGCATTCACTGGCGAAAAAGATCTTAGTAGATTAGGTGGACAGCTTGGAGCATTCGGGAAAGGGCTCAATGCGTATGCTAAAAGCATTAACACAAAAGGTATTGATAAAATAGAGAAATCTAAATCAGCTGCTTACGCGATGGTTTCAATCGCTAATTCCGTTGCTACAAATGGTGGGGCTATATCCGCGGTTGTCAATAACGGAGACATGGGTAGCTTAAGTACCGCCCTTGTAACATTTGCGAAGGCAATGAATAACTACGCCAAAGAAATCAATACAGATGTGTCCGAAAAGATCTCCAAGTCAACTGAAGCTGCTCGAAACTTAGCAAACTTAATGCGTAACATCAGCCATACCGATGTATCTGGTGTTGGCAATTTTGTAAAAGCAGTTAATAAACTGGCGAAAGCCAATATTTCTGGCATGGCTGACAATATTTCAGGGACTGACGTTTCAGGAATTGCAGACAAAGGTAAAGAGCTTAGTTCAGCCCTTGCAAAAGGATTTTCTGGGAACAATAAGTCTATAAATTCAGCAGCGTCCAGTACTACCAGATCGATGAGCAAAACTATTTCGGATAAGTCTGGCTCGTTCAAGACGGCTGGCTCAAATCTGATGAAAGCTCTTATTAAAGGATTGGCGTCTAAGAATAAAACAGCGACCAGTCAGGTACGAACTATATGTGCAAACATGTCAACAGCAATTGGCAACAAATATAGTTCGTTTGAACAGAATGGTAAGTATTTGGGTGAGGGCTTGATTATTGGTATCGAAGCTAAGTATGACGATGCATACAATGCGGGGTATAAGCTTGGGCAAAAAGCGGCACAAGGTGAGAAAGACGGACAGAAATCAGCATCACCATCCAAGCTTACGATTCAAGCCGGTAAATGGCTTGGCGAGGGTCTCATTATTGGTATGGATCGGATGAATAAGAAAGTATATAAGTCCGGTAAAAATATGGGCGAGACCGCTACAGAATCATTGTCAAGCGCAATGACAGCCGCGACCCGTCTACTCACTGCCGACATGAGTATGACACCGACTATCCGTCCGGTAGTTGACTTAAGCAGTGTAAATGCTGGAGCAAACGCTATTAATGGAATGTTTGGTTCTGGTGTATCACTCGTCATTAGTGGAAATCTTACAGCAATTAACCGTATGATGGGCTCACGTCAAAATGGAAATGCTGATGTAATTTCTGCAATCCGAGAATTGGGTAAATCTATGGGTAACGTAGGAAACACCACATATAATGTGAACGGAATCACCTATGATGATGGAAGTAACATATCAAACGCGGTTCAGACATTGGTTCGAGCTGCCACAGTAGAAAGGCGGAAATAGTATGGCAAGTGCAGGTAAAGCAAAAGTTAAGATAGGCATTCAGGCGGGTACTACTAATACCGCCTATGCTCGGTGGAGCTGGGGTAAAAAGAATACAGACAGCTTCAAGTATAAGTGGAAGTATAAAACCAAAAACGGAAAAGGTACTTGGTTTATGGGTTCAGATGGTACTACATCTTATAAGGATTGTACTTATAGTATTCCAGATAATGCAATAGCAGTCGCCTTTACCGTGTTGCCAATCGCTAAAAAAAATAAAAAGAATAAGGCGCTGTGGCACGCTAGTTGGTCTACGACTAAAACATTAAGTATTGGAACCTATTCGCCAATTGCTCCGTCAGCACCAAGTGTTACACTTGATAACCTTTCTCTGAAGATGGAGGTAGACGTAAGTTCTTCAGAAACAGAGAAGATTGAATTTAATATTGTACAGGATGATAAAAAATCTCTTGGGACAACATCTGTCAAGGTAATACTGAGACACGCTTCATTCACTAAGTCTGTTGCTGAAGGACATGAGTACAAAGTTAGATGTCGAGGTGTTAAAGGTAAATCCAAAAGTGCCTGGTCGGACTTCTCATCTATAGCAGTGACCAAACCAAAAGCGCCGGCAAAGATTACCAGTATTAAAGCCTTATCGTCAACTTCAATCTATATCGAGTGGTCTAAAGTCGCTATTGCTACAGGCTACAAAATAGAGTACACGACGAATAAAGATTACTTTGATAGTTCTCCGAACGGCGTAGGATCGGTGACAGTTGATAAAGTAGTTCAACATGCAGAGATCACAGGGTTAAGTTCTGGCGAGCATTACTATTTCAGGGTATGCTCTACCAACAATGGCGGTGATTCTGCATGGATCTATACGGATCTCATATTAGGAAGAGCTCCAGCTGCGCCTACTACATGGTCCTCCACTACAAAAGCTGTGGTGGGGGAACCTTTGAATTTGTATTGGATCCATAATTCCCAAGATAATTCTAGTCAGACATATGCTCAGTTGGAATTGACCGAAACAGGGGTGAAAGATGAAAAATGGGTGTCTGAGACTATTGAAGATACTGGAAATTATAGTAGTAATGTTGAGACGTGCGGATTGACATTTGCTATTGACCTTAAAGCGAGCGAAAAAGTTGTCGAATTTAGTTTTAATCATTTTGCCACATTCAAAGATGAAATTACCACAGATTGCATGAATGGGTATATTGTGCCGCCGGGTGATGGATTAGACAGCTGTGGCAATATCTGGAAAAAATATCCTTTCCAAATCTCAAAGACTGCGTATCCTGAAATTGCACACTATCTTGCCGAAGGGTCTTATCCGGCTCCAATGAGTGCACCAGTTACAGTAAAAAAATCACAATACTATACAGGAAGTATTTCTCAACTTTACTTTAATTTAGCAGTTATTGAAGTTGAAGACGTTAAGTACGCGACTGATGCTAATTACGATTATGTAGAGATTACCTTTGGTATATATGTTAGTCCGCTTTTCTTTTCGAACGCGATAAAGAATAATGGTAATTTTAAAACCACCAATATAAGTGCGTATACTTTTTTAATGCACGAGGTTTCAACAAATAGCCGGATTGCATATGAACCATCTAAAAAACTCATAACTATCAAAAATTCAACAGATGAATTTGAGAAAGACAAGACAAGTGTATATCCTATAAAAACAGATAGATACACAGAGGGCGCAACTATAAATTGGAGAGTTCGTACACGAGGTGTGACTGAAGAATATGGTGATTGGTCGATAATGCGCACCGCCAATATATATACAAAACCAAGCTTAGCATTGTCGATGGCAGATTGCTTGACTGAAGATTCAGAGCTAACGCAATTACCAATCAAGGTAAACGCTGTGCCGTCACCGAACACTCAAAAACCGATGAATTTTTTGGTTACAGTGTCGCCAACACAAACCTACGAAACAGTAGATGAATTGGGAAATGATACTTTGGTAGGAGCTGGAACTGAAATCTATTCCAAGATTATAGATAGTGATTTTAATAGGCAGGCATCTATAAAGAATTACTGTAATCCGGATGAAGTTACTATAAAAGATTCCGGAGCGGAAGTATACGAGTATGTATTTGACGCCATAGTATCTGAAATGGATGCTTCTTTAGGAATAACGTTGTCCTTCGACATTTCTATGGGGCTTGGGTTAGCGATGAAGGCGACCGCGGTTAATGACTCGGGAGAAGAACTCACGGTAGAAGGCTCAAGAGATGGCACCATTTTATCTTTCTACATTCCAAGTCAAAATGGAAAAATTAGCAAGTGTAGTATATTCTTTGACGGTCTTTTGTTACCGACAATTGAAGATATGACTGATGCTCAGTTCCAGATTGAACGCGGAAAAGGGCGTACGTCATATGAGCCGTGGAACCCTGAGTTAATAGACCCGAATATTCTTAACATGGACATATCGGCAAAAGATATTTCATTAGAGAATAACATTGAGTATGTATTAAGGTGCACCGTGTCGATGGATTCCGGATTAAGTGCTACTAGTGAAATAACTTTCATAGTGGCGTGGGGCGACGATGAATTTGACGTGGAATGCCAGCTAGTATATGACGAAGATGATATTGCTATGGATATTTATCCATACTGTTCTCAAGTCGATGCTGGAGAACCAGACCCTACTATTCAAGCACTGCTCTCGGTATATCGAAGAGAATACGATGGAACTTTTGTTGAAATTGAATCTGGATTGGAAAACTCAAGCAATACATTTGTCCGTGATCCGCATCCGGCATTGGACTATGGTCGCTATAGAATTGTAGCCATATCTGAAGCTACCGGAAACGTTATATATAGAGATATTCCAGGAGAACCAATCGGAGAAACAGCTATTATTATCCAATGGAACGAAACTGTCACAGATAAATTAGAATTTGATGGAACTGATGGCGTTGAAGATGCTATTCCACAATCTGGGACTATGTTAAGACTTCCTTATAACATAGACATATCTGATGGGCAGAAAAAAGACATTTCTACAGTTAAGTACATCGGAAGACGTTACCCAGTAAGTTATTATGGCACAAGTATAGATACGAATCCTACATGGAACGTTGAAATACCAGCTACCGATACGGATACACTATATGCTTTACGCCGACTGGCTATTTATATGGGGGACGTTTATGTCAGAGAACCATCTGGAGCTGGCTACTGGGCAACTGTTGAGGTGTCTTATAGCCAGAAACATAGAGAGCTTACAATACCAGTGACATTAAGTATTACTAGAGTAGAAGGAGGGAAGTAACATGCCAGACTGGTCGAAATCAATGCAACAAACTTTTGAGTGCTATATTGTTGATCCAACAAGCTGGAAAGACAAGGCCCCCATAAAAACTTTTAAGTCTGCAACTATTGAACGTGAAAATAGCAGTGAGACATTGGGCTCAGCTAGTATCAGCGTAGCTGAAGATGTTGGCGAGTGTTACGTTCGAAACTACCTTATTACAAATCAAAATGGAATTAGAGAAAGGTTCCCTCTGGGGACTTTTTTAGTGCAAACGACGCCTAGTTCTTTCGATGGGCGCGTTAAAACTATTTCAGTAGACGCATACACTCCACTACTTGAGTTGAAAGAGAATAAAGTGCCGACTGGGTATTACGTTCCAAAGAATACAAATGTAATGGATGCTGTGTATATGATTGTAAAAGATAATGCGCGGGCTCCAGTTGTGAAACCGAGTAGCAACGTTACCTTAATTGAAGATTTCGTAGCAAATGGTGACGATACTTGGCTAAGTTTTTGTGAAGATTTGGCAGCATATGCCAAGTTTGAATTGGACTTGAATGAAGATGGTCAGATTCTATTCGCACCGAAGCAGGACATTGCTTCATTACAGCCAGTTACTACTTATACAGATGATAATAGCTCAATATTGTATCCAGATCTTTCGATGGACTACGACCTCTACGGCATACCTAATGTTGTAGAGGTTTCTTATTCTGGAGATTTAGGGATATATTTTTCAAGAGCTGTAAACGATGACCCAGATAGTGCTTTATCGGTTATTAATCGTGGTAGGGAGATCATTCACCAGATTACATCGCCGAGTATTAGCGGTAATCCAACTCAGGAACAGATTGACGAGTACGCTGAACAAACTTTGAGAGATCTCTCCTCGTTAGACTATACAATCACTTATAAACATGCCTTCAACAATACAAGAGTCAATGATTGTGTTCGGCTAAATTATGAGAAAGCTGGATTGAATAACGTGAAAGCCAAGGTAATTAGTCAGTCTATCGAGTGTACTCCTGGATGTATGGTTACGGAGAAAGCAATCTTCACACGAAAGTTATGGGAGGTCGGTCCAAATGAACTTACCTAAAGAACTTATATCAGAATTCGTAAGAGCTACGGATGATTCGAAGACCAATTACAAAAAAGAAACTACCCTGTACGGTACCGCTGTTATTAAGGGTAATCAGTCATACGTTCGACTGGATGGATCTTCATTTGACACTCCCGTGACATCCACTGTTGGTATGACTGATGGCGAACGGGTGACCGTAATGATAAAAGATCACATGGCAGTTGTGACTGGCAATGTATCTACTCCGGCCGCTACAGAAGCCCAAGTAGAGAAAAAAATTAAAGATGTAAATTTTGACATTTCAGATATTCGTGAAGAATTAAAAATCTTAGCGGATGAGGAAGTTGATTCAATATGCAGTTAAAGGAGAAGAAATATGGCTTTAGCTGATGGCAACACCATTGCGAGGGTGTGGAAAAATGTAAAAGAGAAACTTTTTAATAATTCGATCGTGTCCGCGAGTGTGAACGGTAAAACTGTAACCTTTACAAGAGGCGATGGTACTACTTTTACTATTGAAACAAAAGATACGACGTATAACGATATGACTGGCGCCACAACTACGGCTGCTGGAACGAGGGGGCTTGTACCAGCCCCTGATAAAGGCTCAGATGGACGATATTTAAGCTCCGACGGCACTTGGAAAGTCCCACCTAATCAGAAATATAATGTCTTTAGAGGTGCGACAGCAAGCGCTGCAGGAGATAACGGTCTTGTGCCAGCTCCAGAAAGTGGAAAACAAGACAGTTTCCTTAAAGGTGATGGCACTTGGGGAACACCTACTAATACTACTTATGGAGTAGTAAGCAAGTCAGCAAATGGTCTCGCACCGAAGTTACCTGACGAAACGACGACGACAAAATACTTGCGACAGGATGGTACATGGGCTGTTCCGCCGGATAATGATACAACATACAGTGTTTTCAAAGGAGCAACAGCAAGTAATAAAGGACAAAGGGGTTTAGTTCCTGAGCCACAAATAGGAGCAAACAAAGGTTTACTTTTTGGTAATGGAGTTTGGAGCAATGTTTTTCTGGATGCATATGATTTGACGAATGGATGCGAAATTGTATTAGATGCAAATAATTCAGATATTGGAAATGTAAGCAGTGCGATTGTTCCACTTGCAAATGCAAATAGGCATGGCCTTATTTCAACAACATTATTTAGTAAAATTAGCGATCTGCCAACCGCAACCGAATTATCCAATACTTACGCAAAGAAGACTGATATTTCAACAGTCTACAGATACTGTGGCTCCGTTGAGAATGCGTCTAAGCTTCCAACCACAGGACAGAACGTAGGTGATACCTATAATATTATCGCGGAGAGCAAGTATGGACCAAAAGGCGAAAACGTAACATGGAATGGAACAGAGTGGGATCCTAACGGTGGTATGTTTGAAATTGTTACGCTTACCGACGATGAGATTGACGAAATTTGTAGTTAAAGGAGGTTCTTATTATGGCTGTAGTTGATGATAAGAATCTCAAACGTATTTGGACAAGGTTTAAAAACACCCTTTCAAACTATGTTACAAACGAAGCTCTTGAAAATACTATCAAAGAGCTAAAAAAATATGTAGACACACAATCTCCTGGAGGCATCACGTTAGACAGCGTATATCCAGTTGGTTCAATTTACATATCTGTGAATGACAACTTCGATCCTAACAAGGTATTTCCTGGAACATGGGTATCCTTTGGAAAAGGGCGTACTCTTGTTGGCGTGGATACCTCAGACCCAGAATTTCAAAGTTCTGAAGACACTGGTGGTGAAAAGACACATGTTCTTACGGTAGATGAATTACCAGAACATAACCATGATGTAACCGTAGAAAATAAAGAACTTAAAGGTAGCGTATGGAACTTTGCCGGACAGGGTGCAACTTTCGGTCCGGGTAACTCTACATCCGGCGTATTCTCAAAAGGTGGAGATGGAACATGTTTCTATCCATCCTCAACGGGAAAAGCAACTGGCGTTAATGATGGATTTACAATGGATGCAACGCATAAGCATACCGCTAGTGCAAGCAATACAGGTTCTGGTACAGCACATAATAATATGATGCCATATATCACGGTGAGAATGTGGAAACGTACAGCATAGAAAGGAGAAAATCAAAATGGATAATTTTTCAAGTTTAACAAATCATTTTGTATTAGTAGTAGTAGTCGCTTGTTTAGTAATTGGCTACTGCATCAAGCACGCAACATTTTTAAAAAAGATTCCGAAAGATGACATCCCAGTTATTTTAGCATTGTGTGGATGCGTTCTCAATTTAGCAGTAAGTGGGGTTTCGATAGAGTCTGGTGTGTATGGAGCATTAATGGGTCTAGCCTCCACGGGTATGCATCAGGCGTTCAATCGATTCATTGACGGACGTAATAATTATACCGAAGCGCCGTCCGAAAACGACAAGGAGATTAATGAATGATACATTTTACAATTACGTCAGATCAGATTATCGGGCTCTGTGCTTTGATTGGTGGACTGTGGACTGTTTGGAAAATCGTAAAAGAGATTCGCAAACCAAGTGATGATTTAAAGAAGACAGTTGATCAACATTCAGAATTACTGAATAAAGATAATCAGCGTCTGAAAGAAACCGAAGAATCGAACCGTATGATTCTACAAAGCTTGCTAGTAATAATCAATCATGACGTAACCGGAAACGGAATTGAGCCATTAAAAGAAACTAGAGATAAGTTACAAGCATATCTTATTAATAAGTAGGAGTATATGATGTATAGTTTCGAAATAGATAACATTATAAGGGACTTCAGTTTTGTGGTCCCTAAAACTATTTACCAGAAGATTGTACAAAGTCCACAGATCGATCATGTTAAAAGATCGGGTGAATGGTACAGTATCTGGTCTAAAGATGGTTTTCATTGGAAAATAAAAGTTATATAATAAGGAAGTGATTACATGAAATTTAATGTTCATGGTGGACATAATAGGCATGTCCCAGGTATTATTTCATACCTCGATGAGGTAACTGAAGACCGTAAGATTTCAAAGGAGCTGCAGAAACTTCTCGCTGCAGAGGGGCATATCGTGCATGACTGCACAGATGATTCTGCCCGGACTCAAAATGGAAATCTTAATAACATCGTCAAGAAATGCAATAAAAAAGACGTTAACTTAAACGTTTCCGTTCACCTTAACGGTTGTAAAAAAGTTAAAAAAGATGGTAAAGTTAAAGGCGTTGAAGTCTGGGTGTCTAGCATGAGTTCCAAAGCAGTGCCGTACGCTAAGCGAGTATGCTCAGAGTTAGCAAAGCTTGGATTCACGAATCGTGGCGTGAAAGGCTGCAAAGAAAATAACCGTTCTTTAGCGGTTATCAGACGTACGAAGGATCCAGCTATGCTTATTGAGGTATGTTTTGCTGATGATGAAGACGATATTCTTCGTTACAAGAAGCTGGGGTACAAGACAGTCACCAAAGCAATCGCTGAGGGCATTTTAAATAGGAAGATATCCAGCAAAACAAAAGCAGCGTCTAAGCACTTCAAGATCAAAACAAAGCAGCCACTCGTTATTTGGTCTAGCCCTACATCCGGAGCTACTAAAAGATGTAAAGCCGACAAAGGCGACATATACACTATTACGAAAGTAGCGTATAAAGGTAAGATGCCTTATGGTAAATTATTATCCGGCGTGGGATGGATCAAAATCCATACTAAGTATGTAGATAGAATGTAATTAAACGCAGAAAGAATGGTACTAATGGAGGTTATTAGTCTCTTATTAGTACCATATGCGTTGAAAATCCTGTAAAATCAAGGTTCCCTGTCTTCATCGAGGAAGCTGCAAAGGCAGGTAAATTCTAAGAAACGCCAAATTTACAAGGGTTTTAGACTTGGTAGAATTGAATAAAAGATAAGAAAAAGCGGTTGATTAGTCCCATACTAGTCCCATATTAGTCCCATGAGATTAGTCCCACAAATCAGCCGCTTTATTCCAATTTCTCAAGGTCATTTCTTAGCCATTCAAGATCTCGGACAGTGTAGACTGATTCGGTGATGTCCTTAATGCTATGACCAACCATTTCTTTTATAGCATATTCATCCATCCCAACTTTCTTTGCGTTTGTAATAAAAGTCATACGAGGATCGTGAGGACGATGTCTCGGATTCAAATGCAACGCGTCTCTTACAAATTCAAATCTGTATTTATATTTATCGTATGTTATTTTCCACGAGCCGGCATGAGTCTGACCTTTATCATTAAGTAAGTATTCACTGCCTATTTCATTAGCGAACTCTATATTTTTAATCACAAGGTCTCTTATTTTTGTGTGGATTGGTACAATTCGTTGTTTACCGGCATCCGTCTTTATTCCGGCACACATGTACCATTTTTCTATATTTATTTCGTCAAGTCTCAACGTAGCTAACTCTTGTGGTCGCCATCCCATATAACATTGTATTAGAACCCAATCTACGAATTTTACCTTACCTAGATTAGCCCACAGAGCATCCATTTCTTCATCTGTAAAGTTAATATGAGGAATTTTAGCTTCGCTCGCTTCTTTAATCACATCAGCAGATAAGTTGAAAGTTCTAGCGTAATTTTTATCTACAATCTCATATTCCAGAGCGTAATCTAGCATAAGATTGAAGATTGATTTTATCCTAGATTTCGTAGAGGCTGATGCATATATCTTTTTACCTTTATTTTTTCCTGTAGTTTCGATACGATAGCCCTCTTCCATACATCCTTTTATGTGACGAGCTCTTAAATCTTTTGCTCGCATATCATATACAGATGAACAATAGCACCACGCAGCCGTAATTGTTCTATGACTCGAAGATGTGGTGTCTTTGAAGTATTGTGCAGTCCATCTCTCATATAATTCACCAATACGGATGTCATCTTCAAGGTTATACGGATTTTTGTTATATTCAACTAAAGCTAGGTAAGCTTCATTATAGGTTTTAAAGTAGCTTTGTGGTTTTAATGGTTTCTGAATAACTTTACCGGTAGGTGTTTTTCCAACTGGAACACGAACTTTAAATCTATTTTTACGTGTGCCGTCTTTCGATTCCGTAATGCTTCCAAATCCGTTTGGTAAACGCATTCTTTTCTTTTTCTTTGGTTGTTTTTT
>OGOO01002096.1_pt1 | contig 15266 bp, 9 predicted proteins | sample 1552651 | NCBI WGS metagenome assembly OGOO01 (sample SAMEA2580118, study PRJEB22360) | human gut metagenome | biome: human gut; feature: human-associated habitat; material: faeces | place: Denmark | collected 2008/2010 | reverse complement strand
GGCGTTGAATTATCTGGCGGCGTGCCAAATACGATTTTTCAGGTGTTTTTGCTGACTCTTTTTGTATCAGTTTGTGAACTCTTCAAAGAAGTTACACTAAAAGAGTTCAAATCACACTAAAAATCCTTGAAACCTGCCTATTTTCTAGCTTTTCGGGCTTGCCATTCTCCCGAAATTGTAGTATATTTAGTGTAACGGTTACACTGAACGGAGGAACTCCATGTACTACGATTTTCAGGTTGAAATTCCTGAGGCAAAGGGCAAGATCATCACCAAGAAAAAAGGTTCTGTCACCTATGTCCTATACCAATACGGTCAGGAATACAAGAGCGAAAAGAGATATGCTATTCCGAAAAGAGCCATCATCGGAAAAGTTTCTTCAGAAAATTCTTCGATGATGTTTCCGAATGAGCAGTATCAGGGATATTTTCCTGATGCTGTCCTTCCGGGAGAACGAAATGATGCCGACCGCAGCTGCTGTCTTCGCATAGGTTCCTGGATTGTCATTAGGCATGTGCTTGATGAATACCATTTGTCTGAAATGCTGTATAAGCCACTTGGCAAAAATACAGGGCTGTTTCTGGATCTTGTGTCGTTCTCAATCATCGATCAGGATAACGCCGGTCAGTACTATCCGGATTTTGCGTTCTGCCATCCGCTTTTCACTGATCAGATGAAGATCTACAGCGATGTGACGGTGAGCAGACTGCTCAGCACAGTGAGCTGCGATCAGATCATCACCTTTCTGGATGACTGGAATGCCGGCAGAGATAAGAAACAGAGAATTTATGTATCCTACGACTCTACCAACAAGAATTGTCAGGCAGGTGATATCGACCTGGTCGAATTCGGAAAAGCAAAGGATGATAAAGGAATTCCTGTATTCAATGTATCGATTGCCTTTGACAAGACCAACCGTGTACCTCTCTTTTACGAAGAGTATCCGGGATCCATCACAGATGTTTCGCAGTTTCGGTGCATGGTCGACAAAGTCATCGAGTACGGCTATAAAAAGATAGGCTTTATCCTCGACCGTGGATACTTCAGCAAGGAAAACATCCAGTACATGGATGAAAACCAGTACTCATTCATCATCATGGCCAAGGGATGCAAATCTCTTGTAACATCGATGGTTAACAGCATCAGAAATACGTTTGAAACAGACCGCAAGTGTCTTATCCGGACCTATAAGGTCTATGGCACGACGATCACCTCCAGACTTTATGAGGATGATACCGATAATCGGTATTTCCATATATTTTACAATCCATCCCGGCAGGCTGCCGAGAGAGAAAAGCTTGAGCAGAAGATAGAACGTTATCACGAATTTCTTGATCAGCATATCGGAAGCGATACGCAGTTCGGAAAAACCTATCAGGATTATTTCAACCTGTACTACAAGGGGAAAAAGCTTGTCGGCGTACAGGAACGGTCCGATGTAGTACAGCGTGAGCTGAATCTCTGCGGATACTTCTGCATCATCACTTCGGAAAAGATGACTGCAGAGCAGGCGTTGATTCAGTACAAAGGCCGTGATATTTCGGAAAAGCTGTTCAGCGCCGATAAATCCTTCCTTGGCGGTCAGAGCATGCGCGTTCAGTCTTCAGAAGCGGTTTCAACAAAAATTTTTATTGAGTTTATAGCATTGATCGTTCGGAACAGGATCTATAATCTCCTGAAGGAAACGATGCAGAAACTCGATGGTAATCCGAACTATCTGACTGTTCCAGCCGCGCTCCGTGAACTGGAAAAGATCGAGATGGTACGGAGAAACAATGGCAACTATATCCTGGACCATGCAGTAACCCGCAAGCAGAAAAACATTCTTGCAGCTTTTGGTTTAGATGAAGACACCGTCCAGACCAATGCGGCTGAGATCGCCAGCTGTCTTGCAGGCAATCAGTCGCTGATAAACAGCAAACGGAAGGAGGCTTAAAGCCATGGCAAGAGTCAAATCAGTATCATCCATCGATGCCGAAATAGCTAAAACCCAGGAAGAATTAGCCAAGCTCAAGGAAAGATACGATAAAACTGCCTCCAAGCTAGAACAGCTACAAGAACAGAAACGTTCATACGAAGCAAAGCAGATCATGGATGCCTTCATCAAGAGTGGTAAAAGCCTCGATGAGGTGATGACCTTCCTGACTCCATGAGCTATAATCATGTGGTCAGAATGGTTTTAGTGTAACTTTTATGAAGAGTTCACAATGAATATACCCTTACAGTGGTATCTCTCCACTGATTTTTCCTTACATACTGTCCGTTAGCCTTTCGATAGGCTGCTGCCTGCTCGAAACTAAGCGGCAATTCAAAGGAAAGAGAACTCCTACCTATTTGCAATAGCAGCCTGTGCAGCAGCCAGTCTTGCGATCGGTACACGGAACGGAGAGCAAGAAACATAGTCCAGACCGATTTCGTGGCAGAACTCAACAGAAGTCGGGTCACCGCCGTGCTCACCGCAGATACCGCAGTGCAGCTTGCTGTTTACCGGCTTGCCCAGATCAATTGCCATCTTCATCAGCTTACCAACGCCAGTCTGATCCAGCTTAGCGAACGGATCGCTCTCGAAGATCTTAGCGTCATAGTATGCGCCCAGGAACTTACCAGCATCGTCACGAGAGAAGCCGTAAGTCATCTGAGTCAGGTCGTTTGTACCGAAGCAGAAGAAGTCAGCTTCCTTTGCGATTTCGTCAGCAGTCAGAGCAGCTCTCGGAATTTCGATCATGGTACCAACTTCATAAGTCAGGTCAGAACCAGCAGCAGCGATTTCAGCGTCAGCAGTTTCTACAACAACCTTCTTTACGAACTTCAGTTCCTTTACATCGCCGACCAGCGGGATCATGATTTCCGGCTTAACAGTCCAATCCGGGTGCTTCTTCTTAACGTTGATAGCAGCCTTGATGATTGCCTTGGTCTGCATTGCAGCGATTTCCGGATAAGTAACAGCCAGACGGCAACCACGGTGACCCATCATCGGGTTGAATTCGTGCAGAGAAGCGATGATTGCCTTGATCTGCTCAACGGTCTTGCCCTGTGCGTCAGCCAGCTTCTTGATATCTTCTTCTTCTGTCGGAACGAATTCGTGAAGCGGAGGATCCAGGAAACGAATGGTAACCGGGTTGCCTTCCAGTGCTTCATACAGTGCTTCGAAGTCGCCCTGCTGCATCGGTTCGATCTTAGCCAGAGCAGCCTGTCTTTCTTCTACGGTGTCAGAGCAGATCATTTCACGGAATGCTGCGATTCTGTCAGCTTCGAAGAACATGTGCTCGGTACGGCACAGACCGATACCTTCAGCGCCCAGTTCACGAGCCTTCTTTGCGTCAGCCGGTGTATCTGCATTGGTACGAACCTTCAGAGTTCTGTACTTATCTGCCCAGCTCATAACACGACCGAAGGTACCAGCGATAGAAGCATCTACAGTCGGGATGATGCCGTCATAGATGTTACCGGTAGAACCATCGATAGAAATGTAGTCGCCTTCTGTGAAGGTCTTGCCAGCCAGTTCAAACTTCTTGTTTTCTTCATCCATCTTGATGTCGCCGCAACCAGATACACAGCAGGTACCCATACCACGAGCAACAACGGCAGCGTGAGAAGTCATACCGCCACGAACGGTCAGAATACCCTGAGAAGCCTTCATACCGGTGATATCTTCCGGAGAAGTTTCCAGACGAACCAGGATTACCTTTTCGCCCTTTGCGTTCCAAGCTTCTGCATCGTCAGCAGTAAATACAACCTTACCGCAAGCAGCACCAGGAGATGCACCCAGACCCTTGCCGATCGGAGTAGCAGCCTTCAAAGCCTTGGCATCAAACTGCGGGTGCAGCAGGGTGTCCAGGTTTCTCGGGTCGATCATCAGAACAGCTTCTTCTTCTGTCTTGTGGCCTTCATCTACCAGGTCGCAAGCGATCTGCAAAGCAGCCTGTGCGGTTCTCTTACCGTTCCGGCACTGCAGCATGAAGAGCTTCTTGTTTTCAACGGTGAATTCCATATCCTGCATGTCGTGATAGTGGTTTTCCAGTGTATCACAAACCTTGATGAATTCAGCGTATGCATCCGGGAATTCCTGTTCCATCTGTGCAATCGGCATCGGAGTCCGAACGCCGGCAACAACGTCTTCGCCCTGTGCGTTGATCAGGAATTCACCCATCAGCTTCTTTTCACCGGTAGCCGGGTCACGGGTAAATGCAACACCAGTACCAGATTCGTTGTTCAGGTTACCGAATACCATCGGCATTACGTTAACAGCGGTACCCCAGCTGTACGGAATGTCGTTGTCACGACGGTATACGTTTGCTCTCGGGTTGTCCCAGCTACGGAATACAGCCTCGATTGCGAGCTTCAGCTGTTCAACCGGATCAGACGGGAAGTCTGTGCCCAGCTGGTTCTTATACTCAGCCTTGAACTGTTCAGCCAGTGTCTTCAGGTCAGAAGCAGTCAGTTCTACGTCGAACTGTACGCCCTTTTCAGCCTTCATCTTGTCGATCAGCTGTTCAAAGTACTTCTTACCAACTTCCATAACAACGTCAGAGAACATCTGAATGAAACGTCTGTAGGAGTCATATACGAAACGCTCGAAAGCCGGATCAGAGTTGCCAGCGATCATAGCAGCAACTACTTCGTCGTTCAGACCCAGGTTCAGAATGGTGTCCATCATACCCGGCATAGAAGCACGTGCACCGGAACGAACAGAAACCAGCAGCGGATTCTTCAAATCGCCGAATTTCTTGCCGTTGATCTCTTCCATCTTTGCAACGCCGTCCATGACCTGTGCCATGATGTCGTCGTTGATTTTACGGCCATCCTCATAGTATTGTGTGCACGCTTCTGTTGTGATGGTGAAGCCCTGCGGAACCGGCAGACCGATGTTGGTCATTTCAGCCAGGTTTGCACCCTTACCACCCAGGAGCTCTCTCATTTGTGCATTACCTTCATTGAACAGGTAAACAAACTTCTTGCCCATTTCAGTGATACCTCCAAAAATATATTCTATCGACCGGATTCCAAACGAAGAGCATTTTCTCATCAGAAACCGGGCTCATTATCATTATAACATACTTTGTAAGAAAATGCCAGACCTTTTTTAAAAAAATATTTTCCTTTTTTTCGGGCAACTTATACAAAAATGATGGGATGTGGAAAAAGTTCGAAAAACCCCTTGCAATTTTTTCAAAAATTTGTCATAATGTATGTGGGGTTGGATGAGATGGAAACCCGAAAGGAGTCTTTTAGAAAATGAATCAAGTTGTAATATTGGCCGGCGGCCATGGAAAAAGAATGAAGGCAGAAATCCCGAAGCCGATGCTGAAGGTAATGGATCTGCCGATGTTGAATTGGGTGATTCGTGCTTGTGAAGCAGCATCGCTGAGCCGCATCTGCGTCATTACAGGATACAAGTCTCAATACATTGAACATTACTTAAATGATAAATATACAACCGCTTTGCAGCCGCAGCGGCTGGGAACCGGGCATGCTGTGATGCAGGCTGTTCCGTTCTTGCAGCAGGAATTGGATGGCAATACGCTGGTACTGTGCGGAGATGCACCGTTTATGGATGCAGAAACCATTCAGCATGCATTGACAATGCATGAACAGCAGGGCAATGCGGTGACGGTGATTACAGCAGAACTGGATCAACCGCATGGATATGGCAGGATTCTTCGGACGGAAACCGGAATTGCCGGTATTGTGGAGGAAAAGGATGCGACAGAGGAACAGCGCCGGATTCAGGAAGTCAATTCTGGTGCCTACTGGTTCCGGACAGCCGATCTGATTGCGCTGCTGGATACGCTGGAACCTTCCAATGCGCAGGGGGAATATTACCTGACAGATACGGTTGGCGCTGCAATTGCAGCTGGAAAGCGTGCAGGTGCCTACAAAACTGAAAATGCAGATGTGGTACTGGGTGCCAATACCCGGAAGGATTTGCTGATGCTCAATGAAGTGGCACGGCAAAAAATCCTGGACAAACACATGGAAAACGGAGTAAATTTTGTTTGTACCGATGGCATTTTAATTGGACGGGATGTAGAAATCGGTGCAGAGACCACGATTTTACCGGGTACTATTATAAAGGGAAAAACAAAAATTGGCATGAAAAGCACCATTGGCCCGAACTGCCTGATTGAGAATTGCTCCATTGGAGATCTGGTTACATTGAATTATGTACAGGCATATGAATCCTTGATTGAAGATGCCGTCAAGATTGGCCCATTCGTTCACATTCGTCCCAATTCGCATATTAAGAATGGCGTAAAGATCGGGGATTTTGTAGAAGTAAAGAACTCCACCATTGGCGAACAAACCGCAATTGCACACCTGACCTATGTCGGCGACAGTGATGTCGGCAAGAAGGTTAACTTCGGCTGCGGCACAGTTACCGTAAACTATGACGGTATGGTGAAGAACCGCTGTGAGATCGGAGACAACTGCTTCATTGGCTGTAACACCAACCTGATTGCACCGGTGAAACTGGGCAAGGGTGCCTATACAGCGGCCGGCACCACTGTCACCAAGGATGTTCCGGATTATGCATTGGCAGTCGAGCGTGCAGACTTGAAGATGAAGGAAGGCTACAGCCTGCGGAAACTGCGGGATAAGCTGATGAGCAGCGACGACAAGAAGTAATCTGCGTTTACAGGCACATGGATAGATAGAAAGGAATCATGCGGCATCGGGGAACCGGTGCCGCATGAAGTGGGTTAACAAGAAATATGAGTATTTTTGATTTATTTGCGCAGATCAGCAAGGAAACACCACATGCAGGGCCGATTCAGCGGCTTGTTGTCGGATTGGGAAATCCAGGGCTGGAATATGCACGTACCCGGCACAATGCTGGTTTTTTGGCAGTGGATACCCTTGCCAAGCAGGCAAATGCCTCTTTGCAGCAGATGAAATTCCGGGCGGACTGTGGGGAAGCCATGCTGGGCGGCGTGCGCTGCCTGCTGATGAAGCCGGTTACCTATATGAATAACAGCGGAGAGGCAGTGGCTGCTGCGGCAGAATTTTACAAATTAAAGCCGGAGCAGGTTCTGGTGCTGTATGATGACATTTCCCTGCCGCCGGGCAAGCTGCGGATTCGGCGAAAGGGCAGTGCCGGCGGACACAACGGCATAAAGAGCATCATTGCGCTGCTGGGATCAGATGAATTCCCCCGCATTAAAATTGGTGTGGGTGCAAAGCCCAATCCGGCGTATGATCTGGCAGACTGGGTGCTGAGCAAATTCCAGGAAGCCGAATGGCAGGAAATGGAGCAGGCATTTGCCCATGCAGCAGATGCGGCAACTTTGATTGTACAGGATCAGATGGATCGTGCCATGAATTTATACAGCAAATAATAGAGATAGATGGAATTAGGGAACAAGAAAGGAGACTGTCATGCGATTTTTTCAAGAGGCATTTGCCGGATTGGCAGCTTACCGCAGCATCGAACAGGCAAAAGCAAATGGGATTTCGCCCGTTTCCCTGACCGGTGTTGCACAAATTCATAAGGCACAGCTGCTGGTTACGCTGTGCCAGAGCGGAACGGTATTGGCGGTAACCGGAGACGAAGCGGAAGCCAAACGGCTTTGCGACGATATCAATGCCATGGAGCAGGCGCAGACAGCTGTGCTGTTTCCTTCCAAGGAATTGCTTGTAACGGCGGTAGAGGGTGTTTCTGCTGAATATGAACACGCTCGTCTGGCGGCGGTAACGGCATTGCAGCAGGGCATCAGCCGGGTTGTTATCGCCAGCATGGAAGCACTCATGCAGCCCACCATTCCGCCGGAGCAGCTGCAAAAGGAAACCATTCGGCTCAGGCAGGGGGATGCGGTCAATCAGACAGAACTGATTCAGCATCTGACAGCAATGGGCTATGTCCGTGGGGAATCCGTAGAAGGAGCGGGACAGTTTGCAGTTCGGGGAGACATCATCGATCTATTCCCGGTTCAGTTGTCTGCTCCGGTTCGAATGGAGCTGTGGGGCGATGAGATTGACACCATGGGCAGCTTCGATCCGGAGACCCAGCGGCGGACAGAAGCGCTTGAAGCGGTGTTGATTCCGCCGGCAAAGGAAACGCTGTTTGATCCGGAACAGCTGGCACAGCTGATCGAAGCACACAGCCAGACGCTACGAGGCAAGCATGCTGATGCCGCACGGGAAAAGCTGCTGCGGGATGCGGAACAGCTGCAAAATGGAGTTGGGCTTTCTCATGCAGATAAGTACTATCCGCTGCTGCATCCACAGCCGGCACTGCTTTCCGATTATGGCATGGATACAGTTGTGTTCAGCGAATATGCAGCCGTTGCGGAACAAGCACGTTCGGTTATGGCACAGTATCAGGAGGATTGTAAGATTCTGCTGGAGGAAGGGGATCTCTGTCGGGGATTGGATGGCTACTACCAGGAACCGGCAGTCATCCAACACCGCCTGGAGCAGAAGTTCTGCATTTATGCCAGCAATTTCCTACAGGGCGGACAGCGGATTGCGTTTCAGAAGCTGCTGAGTGTGGAAGCAATTCAGACGGCTCCATGGGGCGGTGAAATGCGGCAGCTGACAGAAGATTTGCAGGATTACTGCCGGCAGGGCTATGCCGTGATGCTGGTGGCAGGCAGTGAAAAGACGCTGCCAATCATCCGGGAGGACTTGCAAAAGGATGGTTTATCCTGCGAATTGGCAACAGAAGAGGCACTATGGAAGCGTGGAACGGTCTATTTAATGACGGGTTCCATGACCGGTGGATTTGCCTATCTGGAAACCAAAACGGCAATGATTACCCAAGCCAAAGCCATGCATGCCAAACAGAAACAGAAGCGGCATAAAAAGGGCGAGGAAATCCGTTCCCTTTCGGATGTGACACCGGGCGACCTGGTGGTGCATGCGCTGCATGGAATCGGCCGATTCCTGGGTATCCGGAAGCTGGAACTGGAGGGCATTACCAAGGATTATATCACCATTCAGTATGCCGGCAATGAGAACTTATATGTGCCGGTTACGCAGTTGGATATGGTGTCGAAATACATTGGCCCCCGGGAAGATATGGGTGTGCGGCTCAATAAGCTTTCTTCGCCGGAGTGGCAGAAAACCAGAAATAACGTCAAGCGTGCAGTCAAGGACATGGCAAAGGAGCTGACCGCCCTGTATGCCAAGCGGGAGCAAAGCAAAGGGTTTGCCTTCCTGCCGGATGATGGGGTACAGCACGATTTTGAAGCACGATTTCCCTATATTGAGACCGACGATCAGCTGCAAAGTATTGCGGAGATTAAGAACGATATGGAACGGGCACGCCCGATGGATCGGCTGCTGTGCGGAGATGTCGGTTTCGGCAAAACGGAAGTCGCCCTGCGTGCGGCGATGAAATGTATTCTAAGCGGCAAACAATGCGCCATTCTGGTGCCGACCACGGTGCTGGCGATGCAGCATTACCAGACCGCTGTGCGCCGGTTTGAGCAGTTTCCGGTCAATGTGGTGCTGCTTTCCCGCTTCCGTACTGCCAAACAGCAAAAGGCAGCACTGGAGCAAATGAAGAGCGGTGTTGCCGATTTGGTGATCGGCACGCATCGGTTGGTACAGAAGGATATTCAGTTCCGCAATCTGGGGCTTGCCATTGTGGACGAGGAACAGCGCTTCGGCGTTGCGCATAAGGAAAAATTTAAGGAGATGTTTCCCGGGGTGGATATGCTGACGCTGTCGGCAACGCCGATTCCCCGGACACTGAACATGGCCATGAGCGGCATTCGGGATATGTCCATTCTGGCGGAACCGCCGCAGGATCGCTATCCCGTACAAACCTATGTAATGGAATACAATCCCGGTGTACTGATGCAAGCAATGAGCCGGGAACTGAAACGGGGCGGACAGGTCTACTACCTGCACAATCGAGTGGAGACCATTGAGTTTACAGCCTCCCGGATTCGGCAGATGCTGCCGCAGGCGGAAGTGGCTGTTGCACACGGGAAAATGAGCGAGGAGGAGCTTTCCGAAATCTGGCGCAAACTGGTGGAGAATGAGATTCAGATTTTGGTCTGCACGACCATCATTGAAACCGGAGTGGATGTCCCCAACGTCAACACCATGATTATTGAGGACGCCGATCGGTTTGGCTTGTCGCAGCTGTATCAGCTTCGGGGACGGGTCGGCAGATCCAATCGGCGCGGGTATGCCTACTTTACGTTCCGCCGGGAAAAGGTGCTGACGGAAGTTGCCAGCAAGCGACTTTCTGCCATGCGGGAATTCACCCAGTTCGGAAGCGGCTTTCACATTGCTATGCGGGATTTGGAAATTCGAGGTGCTGGCAGTATTCTGGGCGGCAGACAGCACGGACATATGGAAGCGGTCGGTTATGATATGTACCTAAAGCTGCTGTCCGAAGCCATTGCAGAAGAACGGGGAGAACCGATTCAGAAAACGTCGGAGTGTGTGGTAGACCTTCAGATCGATGCGCATATTCCGGAACGGTATATTGAGAGCCTGGCACAGCGGCTGGATATTTATCGGAAAATTGCTGCCATTCAGTCCGAAGAGGATCGACTGGATATCATGGATGAACTGATCGACCGGTATGGAGATCCGCCGCAGGCAGTCATTGGCTTGCTGTCCGTTTCCATGCTGCGAAATTGTGCCGCACAGTTGGGCATTACCGAAATTACCCAGCGCAACGGCAGACTGCTGTTTTATACGGAACATCCCACACAGGAAGAAATTCTGGCGCTTTCTGCGGCATTCCGTGGGCGTGTGCTGTTTAACAGCATTGGAAAGCCTTATATTGGCGTTCAGCTGCAAGCGGGCGAAGATCCACTTGAACTGATGCGAAAAACCGTACAAATCATGCAGCAGGCCGCTGCGGAAGCGGTACCTTCCGACACAAATCCTGTGAAATAACGCGGTAATCCACAAGATTCCAACAATTGATTTAGTCAAATTGTACATAGACAGCAGCCGGGAAGTGTGTTATAATAAAATCATCAATCGATACTTGTCGAACTCGTTCGAGCGGGATCCGGCATCGATTTCTAGGAGGAGATCGCAATGAGTTGGAAGAAATTTTTTGCAGCAGCGGCAGCCGCTGCCATAGCAGCCAGTGCTGTGGCATCTATCGGCGTTTCTGCGGCAACCACCACCATTACATATAGAGGCATGACCACAGGCGCATTCGGGACAAGAGACAATGTCGCAACGGATCCCGCCTACATGCGATATAACATTTTGAATACATTCGACGGCAACAACTTTCAGGATATTGATTCCCAGTATGAGGTATCTGATTACATTGCTGTAACTTTTACCATTAAAGGGCTGGACTTTTCGAAGGGAGATTCCTATTACGCTGTTTTAAACGGTGCAGTGGGCGGATATTCCAGATGGGATAATGCAGAATCTTCTGCGGAAAAAGTGGAACTGGATCAGAACGGTACATATACCGTAAAGCTTTCCTTCCCGAATCCGGCGACTTCCATTGATGCGCTGGTCATCGATACCAACATCAATGTGTTCGACTATAACCAGCGTGGAAACGTTTCCAGAAGCGGTGTGGAAATGACCATTGATGAAATTACATCTATGGAACCGGAAGTTACTACCACGACTACAGAAACCACCACGACCATGAAAGAGACGACTACAACGACCACGACCATTGCTGTTCCGATTCCTTCCAGCAGTGCCAGTGCTGTGGATTCCAATGCAATCAATACACAGACCGGAGACGGTGCAGTGGCAGCCGTTGTACTGGGCGCAGTAGCAGCTGCTTCCCTGGGTGTTGGTGCCTTTACCATCACCAGAAGAAAGAAGTAATTCTATCGGGAATAGCATCCAATTGAATCGGACGTAAATGAAAAACAGGAATTTCTGCGTTTTTTGCGGAAATTCCTGTTTTTGCTTGCAATTGGGAAAATTGTATGATATAATGAAACTATCTTATGATGATATTTGTGCAAAAGATGAATAATTCATAACAGCATGCTGGCTCGGCGTTTGAAAAACTGTCGGTCAGCACATTTCGAAAGGAGTTTTTACAATGGGTTTGATTCGAGCAGCGGTTGGTTCTGTTGGCGGAACACTGGCAGATTCGTGGTTGGATTATATTGCGGCGGACAATATGACAGAAACCACCATTATGACACGTGGTGTCCAGGTGAGCAATCGGCGCGGCAGCAATAAGAAGGGCAATGCAGATGTCATCTCCAACGGTTCCAAGATCGTAGTTGGCCCGAAGCAGATGATGATTCTGATGGATGGCGGAAGAATCGTGGACTACACCGCAGAGGAAGGCTACTATGAAGTCTATCTTTCCTCGTCTCCATCTCTGTTCAACGGCGAATTGAAAGCTTCTGTACGGGAAACCTTTGAACGCTTTAAGTTCGGCGGACAGCCCGGAAAGTCTCAGCAGGTCTATTTCCTGAACTTGCAGGAGATTCGTGGCATTAAGTTTGGAACACGGAATGCCCTGCAATATTTCGATAATTTCTACAATGCAGAACTGTTTGTACGGTGTCATGGTACTTTCTCTGTGAAGATTACCGATCCGCTGAAATTCTTTATGGAAAGCGTGCCGCACAATGCACAGCGCTTGGATTTTGCGGAGATCAATGCACAGTATACCTCTGAGTTCTTGACAGCATTGCAGTCTGCAATCGGTCAGATGTCAGTGGATGGCGTGCGGATTTCCAGTCTGCCGGCAAAGAGTATGGAACTTGCCAAGTACATGAGCAATGTGCTGGACGATGATTGGAACCAGAACAGAGGCATGGAAATTGCATCAGTCGGCATTGCGAGCGTCAGCTATGACGATGAAAGCAAACAGCTCATCAATATGCGGAACCAGGGCGCGATGCTTTCTGATGCGACCATTCGGGAAGGATACGTACAGGGCGCTGTTGCAAAGGGCCTGCAAAGCGCAGGTGCCAATACAGCCGGCGCCGGTCAGGCATACATGGCAATGGGTATGGGCATGCAGGGCGCAGGCGGCTTTATGCAGGCAGCTTCTGCCACCAATGCGGCACAGATGCAGCAGCAAGCAGCAGCTGCCGCTGCTGCACCGGCTCCATCTGCTCCGGCGGCAGGTGGCTGGACTTGTTCGTGCGGAACGGTCAACCAGGGCAATTTCTGTACCAACTGCGGCAACAAAAAGCCGGCTCCGGCAGCCGGCTGGACTTGTTCGTGCGGAACAGTCAACCAGGGCAATTTCTGCACCAACTGCGGCAGCAAGAAGCCGGCAGCAGACTGGACCTGTTCCTGCGGAACGGTGAATCAGGGTAATTTCTGTACCAACTGCGGTCAGAAGCGCAGCTAAACCATCAACCATTGAGAAAGGGAGCCTATGGAAACCGTACAATATAAATGCCCCTATTGCGGCGGCGAGCTGAAATTAAATCCTGATACGGGTTCGTTTTCCTGCGAATACTGTCAGAGTGATTTTGACGAACAGCAGATGCAGGCGCTTTATGGCGATCAAAATGAACAGGCTATGCAGCAGGCGGATCCGGAAGTCGATACCTTGCAGAATGACCAGGAGGCAGCCGATTTTGCGGCGCATACGAAGCTGTATGAATGCCCGTCCTGCGGGGCGCAGGTCATTGCAGAAGATACCACATCGGCGACGTTTTGCTATTACTGCCATTCTCCGGTTATTTTGGCTGGACGGCTGTCCGGAGATTACTGCCCTTCCCAGGTGATTCCGTTTACGGTCAGCCGGGAAGCCGCAGTGACAACGATGAAGCAGTGGTGCAAAAAGCGCTGGTTTCTGCCCAGCGATTTTAAGCGGCAGCAGCAGCTGGAGAAAATGACCGGCGTGTATGCGCCATTCTGGCTGGCAGACTGTGAAACCCGGACGGATTATCATGCCATCGGGAAAGAGACCCGAAGCTGGAAGAGCGGAGACTATGAGATTACGGAAACCAAAGAATATGCAGTGCATCGGGATGTTTCCATTCCGTTTGTCGGAATTCCGGCAGACGGTGCGAAGAAAATGGAAGACGAGATGATGGACGCCTTGGAACCGTATGATTATCAGGCACTGCGTCCGTTCCAGATGCAGTATTTGAGCGGCTTTATGGCAGAAAAGTACGACATTGTATTCAATGATGTTTTCCCTCGGATTCAAAAGCGAGTGAACCAGGGCTGTAAGGGCATCATTGCGGAAACGACCAGACAGTATTCTTCTGTTTCGGTAAAAAGCTGCAACACACAGTATCAGAAGGTGCAAAACCGATATGTCTTAATGCCAGTTTGGTTCATGACATACCTGCATCGGGGGAAGCGGTATAGTTTTGCACTGAACGGACAGACCGGAAAGCTGGTGGGCACACCGCCGCTGAGCTATGCAAAGCTATTGGGCTGCTGTGCAGGTTTGATGGCGTTGGTGGCTTTGATTGGAATGCTAGGGGGGTATCTGCTGCGATGAAAACTTGGAAAAAATGGATGGCAGGGATGCTCTGTGCTGCTTCTGCTGTATGGATTGGCGTTACTGCGCATACAATGGCTGCCAGTGCGGAATGTTCGGATCCGGATGTTTGTGCGGTTTATGACGATGCCGTGGTGCTCACTGCGGAAGAAGAGCAAGAACTGGATGACCGGATTCGGGAGACAGCGGAAAAGATTGATATGAATGTAGCCGTCTTTCTTTCTGGTACCCGGGTTGATCGGGCAGATACACGGGACACCGCCGCAGATTATTACATAGAGTTGTTTGGGAAAAAAAGTGACGGCGTGTTCTATTATATGGATTTGTCGGGAGATGGGGACACCTCGTATGCCCCATATGACTACATCTATACAAGAGGCTGGGCGCAGTTCTATTATACCAACAGCGAAAGCAACAATCGGGTAGATGAGATCTTTTCTGCGCTGGATCCGTATTTGGAGCGTGGGCAAGAAGATCCATATGAAGCAGTATTGGCGTTCTGCAATGAACTGGAATACTATTATGGAGAAGGGATTCCCGACCATTATTATGTGCGGCAGACAGATAAAGAGGGTACCGATGAAGAGTATATGTATGTGCAGGATGGAGAGATCGTCTATGCTGCAAAGCCGCCGTTTCGGGCGGATATTTGGGTACCGCTTTCTATTTTAGCAGGTGTTCTTGTTGCATGCTTTACCTTCTTTGCCGTGAAGAAGCGTTACCGCTTTAAATTCCCTTCTCCTGGCACGCATTATGTAGATCGAGAAAAGGTTCACTTTTTGCAGCAATCGGATGTTTTCCTGCGGCAATATCAAACTAGAACAAAAATTGTGCATGAATCCAGCTCCGGCGGAGGCGGCGGAGGTGGCGGCACCAGTTCCGGCGG
>OGOO01002095.1_pt1 | contig 15269 bp, 17 predicted proteins | sample 1552651 | NCBI WGS metagenome assembly OGOO01 (sample SAMEA2580118, study PRJEB22360) | human gut metagenome | biome: human gut; feature: human-associated habitat; material: faeces | place: Denmark | collected 2008/2010 | reverse complement strand
TTTTTTAAAACAAAAAAAATATATAATATGCAAGCTTGGATAACAAGTGGAGGGTACTATACATATAAAGTAGAGTTTGAAGAAGATTTATTATCAACAGGAGGTGCAGATAGTAATAAAATAGAAGAATATTATACTGTTGTAAAAGAAAACGAAAAATATAAAATAAATATTAATAGATATATAGGAAACATAGAAATTAATAAAATAACGGAAAAAAACAATGTGAAAATTACGGTATTAAGTAAAAATATTTATTTAGATAATATAGAATATAAAATAAAGGTAGAAAATTTATCTAATAATACAATAGTATTAGACACTAAAAATACAAAAAGAACTACGGCATTGATGGATTCTAATAATTTTGCATATCCAGCCTATATGTATAAATTATTAGAAAACGATTTAACAGTGTATTCTGGAGAAACCAAGGAAATAAACATTCAATTTAATCAACAATATAATGCAAAATATTATAATACAAAAATAGTATTTAATAATTTTAACCTAGATAATAATTCAAATAAAAAAACAATTTTTGAAGTTGATGTATAGAAAAGTGGTGATAATTAAATGGAAGAAGAAGAGAAAAATGATTCAATAAATATGAAAGACGCCGCTAAAAAGGCAAAACAAACAGCTGACAAAGCTAAGAAAACTGCAGGAACTATTAAAAAAATAGTTCAAGTGCTTATAAAACATCCATGGTTAATTTGGATAGTGGTAGGTGCAATTGCATTAATTATATTATTAGCATCTTTTGCATGGCTTTTAGACCTATTGGATAATAAAAATACTAATAGTGCTGTTGCATCAGCAACAGGCGCTATAAGTTCTTCAACATCAAATGAACAAGATGAGGAAATTATACCATGTATACAAACAGTAATTAAGGAAATAGATGGTGAATATAAGTATACTTTTATATTTGACATAACAGATGAGGAAAAAGAAAACGTTAAGGCTATTTTAAATCAAAACAGCATTGAATTAACAGAAGAAAACATAAATTTTGTAACAGCATTGGTAAGGTCGGGTTATAAAATAGAAGACAACTTAAATAAAGATACACTAGAATCTCTACTATTGTTTTATAAAGCCCAAATTGCATCAGAATCTTTAGATTTAAGAAGTAGTGATAAAATTCTAGTAGATGGAGAATATACTGCTTGTCCAATTTCTTTAGAACAAGAGGGAGTGCAGGGAACTGTGAGATTGGAAAGAGTAAATATAGATGAAAATTCTAAAACGCAAAGAGTGCTTATGTCATATATACCTAAAGAAAGCTTTGAACAATTATTACAAGGAAATAGTCAGGATATAAAAAATTATTTTACAGTAAATAGTGCACAAAATTGTTTAATATCTGGTTGGAGGCAAACAAAAGTAACATATGAATATCCAGAGAACTATCCATTAGAAAAAGAGCAAAATGTGGATACTACAACAGTTAGTTGTTTAAATGGAAATAGTGGAGTTCCATATAAAAATTATATAAATAAATATACAATGCCAAGTGAATTATTAACAAGTTTGCGAATTTATTTGGATGATATGGAATTTTGCAAGAACTTAGTAAAATGTGTGGAAAACAGCAATATAGTAATAAGTTTACACGAAACAAGTGTAATACAAACAAGTGAATACACAGAAGAACACAAGATAAGAGATGTGAAATATTATGACTACTTCTACACAGAAGAAGGCACTGCAACAAATATTCAGTTTGTTAAAAATTTTACTAGTTTAGAACAATTAAAAGAATATATAAAAAACGAGGGAATACGGATTTCCAGGTGATATGGAAATAGCATTAGGAAACAATGAATGGACATACAACAATAATAAATACACTCTAAATGTTAGAAGAGCTACTGGAATAATGTATATAGCTATACTTTGGAAAGCTGAAAAAACATCTGACCTAGGCAGTGCAACACCAATAATACTACAAAGTGATAAGACATATACTGCTCTAGAACAGCCAGGCACATATAATGTGAAAACAACCAGAGTAAATATAAATAATACAAATAGACTAGATATAACTAGAATAAATACATGGTATTTGGATTATTATAAAATTTTGGAGGCAGTAGGAGATAAAACAACAGAAGATACTGGAACACAAAATTGTGGAGAAATTCAAGAAACAGCAATAGACACGGAGGCTGTATATACAAATTATCCTAAAACAGAATTAACACAAGAGCAAATAAATAATGATACATATATAAAACAGTACAAAAACAAAGCTGGAAATGAAGAAATAGTATGGAACAACGAAAAGTGTAATTTATATATAAATAGAATTGTTGATAAAATACCAAAAACATATAGAAATATAACAGAAAAAAGAGAGGAAAGAGCACCACGTATATCAACATCAATGAAAATAAAGGAAGAAGGAAATGGATTCTTATATTATTACGATCAGTCTAAAAATGCAAAAGATAATATGAATAGTATTAGCCAATGGTTATTTGATGCAATGGCAGAATTCGAAAAGACAGAACCATTAATAGATGTTATTAAATATCTTTTATACATATATGACGGCAGCAATTATGGAGTAACAGAATTAAATATAAATGTGGAAGACATAGGCGATTTTAATCTTAGTGAATATTCTAATGTTAGCTTAGAAAAATACTTAAGACAGTTTTCACATGGGACTACAGAATCTAATGCACCAAAATCTGATGACGAAAAATATTATTTAATGTATGGAGATTTAAAAAACTCTGCAGGATATCCTACAATAGGTAATTCAGATATACAATGGGCATCACATTATCAAAGATTTAATAAATCGGGATTTGTATTAGAAAACAATGTAGAAAAAGAAGTTCCAAATGTTGCAGAATATGTAAGACAAAAATTAGGTGGAAGTAATGCATACAAAGGCACTGATGCAGAAATAAGAGCAAAACAAATATATATAAATATTGAATTAGTTGATTCAGTGGGAGAAGAAATAAGAAATGAGACAATAGGATATGTGGAAAATGAAGTAGGGGATATTAGTCTATCAAAACAACAGGAATATGCATTAATAGAAATAGCATATGCTCGTGGGGTAGGACGATTAAAAGGATTTAGAGAAACATATGAAGCAGCAGCAAAAAAATATGAGATAGACTCAGAAGAATTTAATATGTACATATGGGATAACTGGTGGTATAACAATGGTGTAGAAAGTGCTCTTGGCAAAATAAAAGGACAAGATGCTTCATTTGAAACATATGTAAAAGGAACATTTGATTTTTCTAAACCATATGAACCATCTTGGATGGGCGCACAAGGTACAAACATATTTGATAGAAAATATATGCTATTTTATACTAAAGCTCAGTTAGCAGAATTAAAAAATCCTAGTGTGAAGACAGCAAGAGAAAGTGGTGATACTACAGAAATTTTTACATATGTACAAGGAATAAGTGGATTTCTAGATGTTGCAGAAGAAATTTGGCGAACTATATACGAAAATTTTGGAACATATGGAGGTTTAGGTGCAATACCACCACAAATAAGTAGTAACAAATATGAGAATCAAGTAGATTGTAGCGGATATGTATCTTGGGTACTTTACGAATATGGGTATACAGATATAACATCACAAATAAATTCAGAAGGTTTTTATAGTACAGATTGGACAGAAAAATATGGATGGGAAGAAATACCATTTAACCAAGGTGCAGACATAACGGATTTAATACAGCCAGGAGATATTGTGGTAAGAAGAGGAGATACAGCAGGGCATGTTGCTATAGTAGTTGAACCATTAGAAGATGGAGCCGAATCATATGATTGTGGAAATGCGGGAAATTGGACAAATAGTGGAGGATATCCGGTTGAAAAAAGTTATTTCTATACAGGAGAGAATTTACCGGATTACCCGCAATTATCTGCTCACGGAAAAATTATAAGGGTTACAGCACCATAAAAGGAGGTTAGTATGCTATTTCAAAATAAATTAAGAAAAATAATGATTATATTATTAGTAATTTTTACAACATTAGTAGTTGGAATTTGTTTAATAAAAAATAAAAAAAAGGAAGGAAGAGTAGCAGAAGTGCCAACTCCTGATGAAAGTGTGGGAGAGGAAATACAAAAAGAAAAACAAAGAATGTTAGTGAAGGACATTAATGAATACAATAGAATAAAAAAACATTTAAAAACTTATTTAATATATAAAAAAGCACAAAATGAAAAAGCAATACAAGAAATAACTGATAATAGAGATACTTGGGCAAATAAAACGCCAAGTGAATATTCAGATATAGTCTTACAGGAGATATATAGAAAAAATAATAACAATATAGACATAAATTTTATAAAATTCAAATTTTGTAAACATATAACAGACTTTTATGGGGTAATTATAGTTGATAATGCAAATAGAACTTTTGAAGTTTTAGAAAGTACAATACAAGAATATGAAGATGCTAAATTGGGAAAAGTAAATGAAATATATTTAAATCTTACAACAATAGATAAAAAGACATATAATGTAATTAAAAATGTTCCAAATAGAATTACAGAACAAGAAAAAGTAAAACTATATTTTGATGATTATATAACAAAGGCTATATACTATTCTGAGGAAGCATATAACAATATAAATGAAGAATATAAAAGCAAAAAGTATGATACAATAGAAAAATATAAAACATATTTAAATGAAAATAGGCAAACATTATTAAATTCTGAACAAAAAGGAATAAAATCATATGCAGTAAAGAAATATGCAGACTATGAACAATATGTGTGTGTAGATAATTATGATAACTATTATATATTTAACGTCCAAGGGGCTATGAGTTATAACATAATATTAGATACATATACAGTGGATTTACCACAGTTTGTTGAAAAATATAATAAAGCTAGTGACAAGGAAAAAGCCATTTTAAACATAAAAAAAATATTTCAGGCTATTAATCTAAAGGACTATAATTATGTTTATAATAAATTGGATACCGACTTTAAAAACAGGTATTTTAAACAAGAAAGTGAATTTGAAAAGTTTGCGGATAGTAATTTCTTTTCAAAAAATGAAATTACTATCAAAGAATACGAACAAATACAAAATACGCATGTATTTACAGTAAGTGTAAAAAATGCAGAAGACAAAAATGCAAATACGAAGGACAAAAAAATAATAATGCAGTTAAAGGAAGGAACAGAATATGTAATGTCTTTTAGCGTAAACTAAAATGATAGTGTAAAGTAATATATGAAAAATGTAGTGGCTATTTTAATCGCCTGTACTTCGAAGAAATTACTAAAAAAGAACATGAAGGGAGTAAAAAAATGGATGGTAATAAAAATTTACAAGAAATATTGTTCAAAATGGAAGAAATTAAAGCTATAGTCATAAAACAAATTGAAAGTAATCAAAAAATTAAAGATATTAAGCATTGTGATGATTTACAACTTGGACAAATAGGGATAGAAGGAGCATATACGGCTGAAATAGAGAGCGAAGAAATAAGTAAAGAAACAGGAGAAAAATTAAGAAAAGTTATATATAAAGTATATGGTGAAGATCATACACAGATAGCCAACATAGATGAAAAAGGAAATGTAGAATTTACAGACGAATATTTAAATAAATTAAAAGAAATAAATGAACGACAGCTAAATTCAATACAAACTAGAGGTGTGCAATTAGAAGAAAAAAAGCCTGAAGGGAAAAATGAAATAAGCTATAAGGAAGAAAAAAGAAAAGAAGATGAAAATAGACAAATAGAGGAGATTGCTAAACAAAAAAATATACCTAAAAACAATGTTTTAAAAGTAAGAACAGATAGTAACTTATACAAAAATCACCCTGAACTTAAAGAAGAACCTAATTTATATTTTTACCGTGATGAGGATGGCAAAATAAAGGCAGAATACATAGATGAAAAAGGAATAATACATCCATCTAAATATTTTGAAGAATCTACTACAGCATTAAGTGAGCAAACTGTGGATTTGGGACAAGATGGGAATCCAGTAAAAAAGAAAGTACCATATCAAACAATGAAAACCAACTTAAATGGAAATGATGAAGATATAAAGGCTGTAAGAATTATCATAGAGATAGTACAAGGTTATTTAATAGTAAAAGAGAGCAGATTAGGAAAAAATGGAAAATGGGAATCTCATGAAATAGAAGTTATGGGAAGAGATTATAATTCTAAGGAAATAAATGATGTAACATCAACAAGAATTGGGGGAGAAGCAGATCCTTCAAGAACCACAGATGCGTATGAAAAAGTTAAAGAAACCAGTATGTCTAATGATGGCGTTCAAATGGAAGAAATGCAAGAATATAGAGAATCTTTAATAAATAAGTTTATAGACGAAGGGTATAATAGAGAGGAAGCAACTAAAATATATAACTATATGATAGAAAAAAGTTGGAACCTTACAGAAGAACAAGCCAAAGACAAGGTTAATGAGGAAATAAAAGGAAAAAATGAAATAGATGAAATGGATGATAATACCGAAGGAGAAGGAAGAACCGAGGGTGGCGATGCATTAGAAAGATTATTTAATCGCGGAAATCCAATTTAAAAAGAATAAAAATCACCTTATAAAATATAATTTAAAAGGTGATTTTTTTATGAAGATAAAAAGACTAAAAAAAGTAGGTATAATTTTATTACTTATAATATGCTTATTTTTTAATATGGTAAAGGCAAATACAGAAGATGAAGAAGATATTAATATAAATGAAATATTACAGGTAACAAGTGCTGAAGTTGATATGCCAAAAACCAGTTCTAGAATTGCCTTGATATATGATAGGGCATCTGGGGAAGTGATTTATGAAAAAAATGGTTATAGAAAAGCAAAGATGGCAAGTACTACAAAGATAATGACAAGTTTGATTGTTTTAGAAAATGGTAATTTAAGTGATACTGTTACAGTAAGTAAAAAAGCAGCAGGAACCGGCGGGTCAAGATTAGGCTTGAAAACCAATGACAAAATAACAGTAAATGATTTATTAATGGGACTAATGTTAGAGTCCGGAAATGATGCTGCAATAGCTTTAGCAGAACATATTGGTGGTGGTGTAGAGAAGTTCGCAGACTTAATGAATGCCAAAGCAAAAGAATTGGGATTAAAAAACACGCATTTTGTAGTACCACATGGATTAGATAATGAAGAACACTACACTACTGCACTTGAGCTTGCTAAAATTACTGATTATGCACTAAAAATAGAAAAATTTAGGAATATTGTTGCAACAAAAGAATATAATGTAACAATAAACGGATATAACAAGGTAATAAGTAACACAAATGAATTATTAGGAAGCCTTGACGGTGTTTATGGAGTAAAAACTGGATTTACAAATGGGGCAGGAAGGTGTTTAGTTACATCATGCAAAAGGGGAGAATTAGACATTATAACAATAGTTTTAGGAGCAGACACTAAAAAAATAAGAACAACAGATAGCATAAATTTAATAAATTATGCATATAAAAATTATAAGGTAATGAACATAGAAAATATAATAAATCAGAAATTTGAAGAATGGAAAAATATAAGAGAAAAAGCAATAATAGTTAATAAGGGCATATTAGAAAATGCAACAATTAAATTAGGTGAATTTAAATATACCAAAAGAGCCATAAGAAATGCAGATATAGATAATATTAATATAGAAGCAAACTGTTTAATGTACTTAGAAGCTCCGGTAGAAGCAAACAAAAAAATAGGAACATTAAAGGTAAAAGTGGGAGAGGAAACAATACAAACAATAGATATATTAGTAGAAAGAGCTATAAGAAAAAAAGAAATAAAAGATTATTTTTATCAAATTTTAAAGGTTATATATTGACTTTTGGCAATAAATTTGCTATTATAATTAATAGCTATGCGAAAGTAGCTCAGTTGGTAGAGTGCAACCTTGCCAAGGTTGATGTCGCGGGTTCGAGTCCCGTCTTTCGCTCCAAAAGTGCGATACGAAAGTATCGCAATAATTTATATAAAATAAAAGGCGACATAGCCAAGTGGTAAGGCACGAGTCTGCAAAACTCTGATCCCCGGTTCAAATCCGGGTGTCGCCTCCAAAAAATTCCCTACGTCCTATAAAAAGACGTAGGGTTTAAAACTATCTACAGCAAGGTTTATCAAAGCATTTACATGGTCTTTTATCCCATGGTTTATCACATGGTTTTTCTTCTGGTCTATCACAGTGTTTTTCACAAAAATCATCACAAGGTTTTTCACAAGTATTGTTTTCATGTTTATCACAAGGTTTTTTATGATGCATATCGCAAGGAGGACATTCTAATTTTATACCTTGCAAACATCTACCTTCATGCTTACAAGAAGTACATATTTTACAATGTTTTACCTCGTCAACCCAGATGACTATTTCATAAAATTTATTTGCACAAAGAGGACCAAAAACAAATTCACCATGTTCATCAGTAAAAGTATGAGACACAGGTCTTCTTTCTTCTTTTCCACAATCATTAACAACTTCCACAAGTTTAACAACAGCATCACAAACTGGATTGTGACAGCTATCACTTACAACACCATAAATTACAGATCTATTATCTTCTGGTAATGTTATATCTAAGTCAAATTGCTTACCAGTAGCAAGTACACCATCTAACTTTATAACAGGGCACATATTTTTCTCGCATTCCATAAATTTATACTTCCTTTCTTTAAATTATAATATATTATATGATTACAACCTTAAGGACGTTCCTTTTTCCGACAAAATGTCACAAGGATGGATGTCTCCAAAGCGACAAATGCATTGAAAAAAGTTTAATGTTAATATATAATAAGCAGGAAAAATGAGTATATATATATGACAGTATATATGAAAGGAATGAATGGAAAAATGGATAATAGACCAATTGGAATGTTTGATTCAGGAGTTGGAGGGTTAACAGTATTTAAAGAGGTAAAAAAGCAATTGCCAAATGAAAATATAGTTTATTTAGGAGATACAAAAAGGTTTCCATATGGTAGTAAATCTAAAGAGAGTATAATAGAATTGACAAAACAAGGAATAGAGTTTTTAATAGGGCAAAATGTAAAATTAATAGTAATTGCATGTGGAACTGCTACTAGTCAGGCATTAGAAGAAGTAAAAAAGATATATTCGATACCAATAATAGGAATAATAAATTCTACAGTGGAATATTTGGAACATAAATATAGAGATAAAGAACCACAAATAGGTGTTATAGCTACAAAAGGAACTATAAGAAGCAATGGATGGCAAAATAAAATTGAGTTATTAATGCCAAAAGCAAAAATAAAAACAATGGGTTGCCCATTGCTAGCTCCAATGGCAGAAGAAGGATGGACTGATAATAAAATTGCTGAATTAACAGTAAAAGAGTATTTAAAAAACATTAAAAATGTCGATGCACTAATTTTAGGATGCACACATTATCCACTATTTCAAAAAATCATAAAAAGAGAAATGGGGAGAGGTGTTGAAATAATAAACACTGGCGAGAAAATAGCACAAAATCTAACTACATATTTGCAAGAAAATAATATTAATAGTGAAAATAAAGGGCAAGATATAATATATTTAACAGACACCGAATGTAATTTTATTCATGTGGCAGAAAAGCTTTTAGGTGATAAACATATAAGCGAAAAAGTACAGAAAGCAGATTATTTAAAAATTATAAGATAATAAGATGCATAAACTTTGATGAGAAGAATATATTTGTATTAACTTATGTTAGGAGGATATTTTTTATGTTTATTGTTCTTAACAAACAGAAAATATATTCATATTTAATTTCAATAGTTACAGTGTGCATGTTATTTGCATTTGCGAGTGGTATAAATGTAAACGAAAAGTCAATAATAACGTCGACAACAAGCAAGTTATTGCCTATATATAACGTAATTACAGATGAAAATAAGGTTGCTTTAACAATGAACTGTGCATGGAATGCGGATGATATAGATAGTATTTTAGGTACATTAGAAAAAAACAATGTAAAAATTACATTTTTTGTGGTTGGGGAGTGGGTAGATAAGTATCCAGAAGCGGTAAAGAAGATTCATGCAGCTGGGCATGAAATTGCTAACCATTCTAACAAGCATCCACATGTTAATAAGTTAAGTTTAGAAGAAAATATTAGTGAAATAAAACAGTGTAGCGAAAAGGTAAAAAATCTTACAGGAACTGAAACCGTACTGTACAGAGCTCCTTACGGAGAATACAATAATACAGTAATAAATGCGGCAAAAGAAGGAAATCATTTGGCAATACAGTGGAATTTAGACACATTAGATTATACAGGAATTGAAGGCCAGGATATGTGGCAAAGGCTACAAGATAAAATAAAAAGTGGCAGTATAATTTTAATGCACAATGGAACTAAACACACGGCAGATAGTTTAGAGATGTTAATTAAAAATATAAATAATAAAGGACTAAAAATAGTTAAAGTTTCTGACCTAATATATAAAGAAAATTATATTATTGATAATAATGGAGCACAAAAACTAGTTAATGTATAAATGTAAATTAATGTGAAATAATAGAGTATATATAAGCATTAAGGAGATTTTTAAATGTTCTTTATTGGAATTATAAGTGAAGAGAAAAATGAGAAATATATAAAAGAGATGCTGAAACATAATATAAACAACAGTAATGTTATATTTATCAATGAAAAAAATATAGATAACATTAAAAATGTCAAATTTAAAATTATAGTTCTAAATAAAGAATTAATTAATAAAAATTTAGAAAGTATATTATTAAATGCAGAATATTTAATACTTAATTCAGATATTAATGTTAAATTAGTGGGAAACCTGAACTTAAAAGTAATAACATATGGGTTTAATCCAAAAGCGACAGTAACAGCTTCAAGCATTACAGAAGAAGAAATGCTTGTATGCATACAACGAAATATTGTAGATATGTATAACAATAAATTTGAACCGCAGGAAATTAATATAGAAAGAAATGAATTGTTAGACATATATGATAACATGTATATAATGTGTATTAAAATTCTATATGGAAAATATTGAAAAAAATGTAATTTTATGTAGACAAATTCAAAAAAACGTAGTATAATAATAAATGTGAGAGATATTTTTTAATATCATAACAAATAAGGGGAGGAAACCAAATTGAGTACAAATTATGAAGAAAATAACCGCTTAACATTAGTGGGAAAAGTAACAAGTGATAAAGTATTTAGTCATGAAATATATGGAGAAAAATTTTACATATTTAATTTAAGTGTACCACGTTTAAGTGGTAGCGAAGACATTATACCAATAACAATATCAGAAAGACTATTGACAAATGCTGAACTAAAGATTAATGATAAAATCTCTATTGATGGACAATTTAGATCATATAATAGTTATCAAAATGAAAAGAGTAGATTAATACTTACAGTTTTTGCAAAAGATGTTCAATTTTTACCAAATCAAGAAGAAGAGATAACAGTTGGAAAAGATATTATATCTAACGAAGTTGTATTAGATGGATATTTATGCAAAAAACCAATATATAGAAAAACGCCTTTTGGCAGAGAAATTTCGGATATATTATTAGCAGTAAATAGAGCATATAACAAATCAGATTATATACCATGTATAGCATGGGGAAGAACAGCAAGATTTTGTGAAAATCTAGAAGTTGGTACAGAATTAAGAGTAACTGGTAGAGTACAATCAAGAGAATATGAGAAAAAATATGAAGACGGAACTGTAGAAAAGAGAATAGCATATGAAGTTTCAGTATCAAATCTAGAAATACATAATAAAGAAAACAATGATGGAGAAGTAGAAGAAACAAACCAAGAAGCAATATAGAAAAAAAGCACCACAACGGTGCTTTTTAAATTTTTTTCTTTTCCTCTGGGATAATTATTTCTTCAGTTATTTTAGGCTTTGGTTTCTCGATTTCAATATAATCAGTAACAGGGGAGATGTTTAAATCACCATTGCCATTCACAATTTCTATATTTTTTTCATCATTCATTGTAACCACCACCATTAACAATATTTAAGCTTATAATAGCATAATAAAGCAAACAATGTCAATCTAAAGTAGACAGGTTTTATTTTATTTTTGAAGTTTGTCTATAATTTTTTTGTAAACATTTTCTAAAACCCATTTTTCATTTACAACAGTTTCTATATCATTTATATCAATCCATTTAACTCCACTATTTTCATCAGCTTTAATTTTTAGTAATTCATTTTCATCAACTTCTAAAAGATATGTTAAATTTAAATGCACATGAGAAGGCACATAATTGCCTCTTTTTACATGTCCATTAACACATATAATTTCTAAAGAAAATATATCATTCTTTAGAATTTTTACATTCTCAACACCAGTTTCTTCTTTTAATTCGCGTACAGCTGTTTTTAACAAATCAGATTCTCCATCAGCATGTCCACCAGTCCATGCCCATGACTTGTATATGTTGTGATATATCATTAACACTTTTGTTCTATTTTTGTTCACAGTCCAAGAAGAAGCAGTGAAGTGACCAAATTCATTTTTTCGTGTTAAAACATCATCAAATTTATTTATATATTGCAACATTACATGTTTATCATTAGCCTCTTGCTCATTATAAGGTATATATTGTTCTATTTGTTCTTTTAAATTCAAAATATCATTTCTCATGTTATTACCTCACTTTCGATTTTCAAAATTTCCTATGTTTTTTATATTTTTACACTCTTTTTTACCATATTATAAATCCACCTTTACATTTTTTCCTTTTTATTTCGTTTGTGTTTATTGTAACATAAACAATAAAAAATTTATATAAATCAGACACAACTTTTTCAAGTTTTGTTAGAAATCTGATAGAAAAATTAATCGTCTTTTTAATCAGAAGTTATTCTTATAAAATCCTCTGTTTATCTATTGCTATAAAACTTATTTTCATTTTTAAAAGAAACAGAGTTTACGACCATATGATTGTGTATATTATCTGTATTTAAGGGAGTTGTAACTGCAAATTGTATGTTGTAGTCTATACAAATACAATTCTACCAATATGAAATATTTTACAAATATCTTCGGTTGTATAAATTATTGGCATTGGTTTTTCTTTTAACTTTGTTGTATTCATAAGCAATCCTCCTTTCGTTTGTACATTTTGAAAAGCTACCATCTATTGACATTATTTCTTGAAAATTATATATTATAAATATAGTTTAAAAAAGCCTAGTATTTCATATGTGGCTGAAGATAGACAAATAAAATTCAAATGGAACCTTATAAGGGATTTTCTGCAAGCAATTTATGGAGAATGAGAAATTTTTATCTTACATACAAAGATATAGAAAATCTCGCACCACTCGTGCGAGAAATTAGTTGGACTAGGAAAATATGTATTTGCGTATTAACATATATCGTTGTAATTGCTTATTCATACATAGTAAGGAATTACTCTAATATACTATTAAGCTCATTAGTCCCTGTTATTGGCTTTACACTATCGACATTATCGTTAAAATATATAAGAAAAAAATGGGAGAATAAAATTAAATGAGTATAATTTATGTAATATCACAAATAGCAGGATTTATAGCATTTATTTTATCTTTAATTGCGTACCACAGAAAAAAGAAAAGCAAAATATTTCAAACTATGATGGTTGCAAATGTATTAGATATAATTCACTATATATTATTAGGTGCATATAGTGGCTGTATTACGAAAGTAATTGCATTAGTTAGAAATGAAATAATAATTATTAAAGAAAAGAATAAGAAATTAAATAATAAAATAGTGCTAATCTCATTGCTTTTTATATATTTAGTATCAGGAGTATTAACATATAAAAATATATATTCTATATTACCAATCCTTGCAGCGATGATATATTTATATTTTGTATGGAATGGAAATGAACTGAAAGTAAAAAAATGTGCTTTTTACTGCTATTTTTTATGGCTTATATATAATATCTGTGTATTTTCAATCGCTGGAATAACTTCAAATATTGTTTCTATTATTTCAACATTTATAGCCGTATATAATGAAAAAATGGTTAATAAAAGTAAGGAGGTTAAAGAAAATGGATAAATATATAATTGTAACAACACTTTGTAATAAAAAAGAAATAGCGAACAGGATAATAGATATATTGCTTAAGAATAAATTAGTAGCAGGAGCACAAATATCAAAAGTTCATTCTAAATATTGGTGGAACAATGAATTGGAAGAATGTGATGAATATAAAATAGATTTTAGAACAAAAGAAAGTTTATTTGGTAAAATAGAAACTGAAATAAAGAAAATACATAATTATGAAGTTGCTGAAATTTCCTACACTGAAATAAAAGATGGAAGCCAAGATTTTTTTAAATGGATAGATAACAATATATGTTAAAATTATTTAGAAAACTATTCAAAATAGTATTTGTGAGGGTATAAATGGAAATAAAAAGATTTAGTAAATTAAGTAAAGAAGAACTGAATTTTATAATTGATATACATTTTAATCATTGGGTTAAGTATAATCCTAAAATGATAAAAGATAATACAATATATAAATTTTCTCAGTTATATACCAAAAATCAATTACCTTTTGGAATTGCTTTACTGGATGAAAATAAAAATATAGTTGGCTTTTGTGTATTCAAAATAGAAAACTTAAAGCCTATAATCAAAAGATTGATAATTATATTATACCACAATTAACATAAAATGTCAAAAATTATCGTTCTCTCAATTTTTTCTTATCTTTCTTTTTTTCCTTAACAATTTCTTTTGATTTTTCAAGTTCAAGTTGATTTTTAAGCAGAATAGTCCTATTTTCAATTTCATAGCAGTTGACGATATCTTTTTGACTTTTTTAATTAAAGCCTTTAAATCGCTAATTTCGTGCGTAATCTTTTCTTTGATTCCTGGATTTGTTTCCTTACTTCTTTTTCTCCATAAATTTTCTCTTTTACCTTTTAAAATTCTTGCTTTCTCCTCTAAATTATATCTAAAAGATTTAAGTTCTTCTAAATTATTAATTTTATTTTTAGATAGTAAAATAGCTTGCTGACTTAAACTCTCTAAATGTTTTAATGATATTTTCATTTCTTTTATAATTGGTACTCTATAATTATTAAATTCAATTTTTCGAGGAAGTTGTTCAATTCTTAATAATAAGCATATTAGAATGTATAGAGCTGGAAGTTCTCTTAATTGATATTCTCTTTGTTTTAGTTTAAATTTATTATATTCTTTAATAGTCATTTTGTATTTTTTCTTTGGAATATATATTTTA
>OGOO01002085.1_pt1 | contig 15307 bp, 13 predicted proteins | sample 1552651 | NCBI WGS metagenome assembly OGOO01 (sample SAMEA2580118, study PRJEB22360) | human gut metagenome | biome: human gut; feature: human-associated habitat; material: faeces | place: Denmark | collected 2008/2010 | reverse complement strand
TTCGGCACTTGTTTGAATGCCCGGAAAACGAACCAAGAGCCTCTGTCGATGCCCGGTTTGGGTATCGGCAGAGGCTCTTTTTTTGTATCTTTTCTGTAAATACCGTTGAAAATCACGCGCTAATACACAGTGTCACTATTAGCGTTTCTGTATAACTATGCCTCTAACCCATATAATTGTTATAAGCGTTATAGAAAAGGTGTAGGTACGCGCTATGATTGACAAACGAATAGGTAAACGAGTAAAACAATGCCGGGAACGCCTCGGAATCTCGCAAGAAGAGCTTGCGGAAAAGACCGGGCTGACTGCAAATTATATTTCTACGGTTGAACGTGGTATGTCGTTTCCTCGCTGTGAGAAATTGATCATTCTTCTCAATGGGCTTGAGGTTTCGGCAGACGCGATTTTCTGTGACGTCCTGGAGCATTCGACAAGCTATAAATCGTCTGAACTCTCGGAGAAACTTGCTTCGTTGTCTCCGCAAGCGCAGAAGCGCATTTTGCAGATGGTTGAGCTGATGATTCAGCAGGAAACGGCAGATAATGGCTGAATCCGTCATGGGCTGTGTGATTTTTCACGCAGCCTTTTTTCTTCCCTTATTTCGACAGAATATTTCATATCTCCGTGCTATACTATGTATAAGAGACATAGAAACAGTCTCTAATACATAGTCAGGAGATGAAAAAGAAAATGAAGACCTGTGCTTTTACCGGGCATCGTCCGCAAAACCTCCCGTTTGGTTTCAATGAGGAAGACGAACGCTGCATAGACCTCAAAAAAACTCTCAGGGAGCAAATCATCAATCTCATCGAAAATGAAGGCGTCACGCACTTTATATCCGGAATGGCAATCGGTGTAGATATGTATGCCGCTGAGATCGTACTGGGACTGAAAGCGTCCTATCCGGGAATTACGCTCGAAAGTGCCATCCCGTGTGAAAGTCAAGCTGCAAAGTGGTCGGAAGCTCTGAGAGATCGGTATTTCGACATTGCGTCCAAGTGTGATAAGGAAACACTGATTCAAACCCATTACTCGCCCGACTGCATGGACAAGCGCAACCGTTATATGGTTGATCATGCGGATGTCCTGATCGCGGTTTGGGATGGAAGCCCCAGCGGAACCGGAAAGACGGTCAGATATGCTCATCAGCAGGGTAAATCTGTTACGGTCATTGACCCGGTTTCCCTTGATGTCACACAAGAATAAGGCAAATAATATCCCCTCTGAATCAAGCATTGTGAAAACCGTAAATTTACTTACGATAGTGAACACACATTGCACTGAACAGTGATTATTGGAAGCGTGTACGGCGTGTGCTGTCCCGTGAACTTTTCCACGGAATGCACTGAGTTTTCACGGCTTCGCAAAATGGAAAGCGCCACCCTACGAACAGTCCCTCGTCGGGAGAAAAATAAATCGCTGGAAACGGGAATGCCCCGGCACTGTGCATCTGGCACAGCGCCGGGGCATTTTTTCCATCACAGGAGGTCATTCAGAAGATTCATGCACTTAACCTTCTGTTGGAGATTTGCACTCCCGTACACATTCAGGGTAAAAGATACGTTCTTATGTCCGAGGATTTCAGAAAGAGACTTTATATCAAACTCCGGTATCTCGATTGCTCTAACTGCGAATGTATGCCGGATCTCATGAAACTTCACCTTCTCCAATCCATTCCGTTTCAGGAAACGGGTGAAGAACTGTCGATAAGTACGAGGCTCTGTCGGCTTTGTTTTGCCGGTCAAGAAGTAGTGGTTAGGGTTATCCGTGTAGAACTTCTTGATAATGTTCATCAGAAGAGACGGAACAGGGATCGTCCTTGCAGAAGTTTTCGTTTTGGGCGGTCCGATGTGAAGATAGGACTCGCCCTTCTTTTTGTCATAGATGCGCTGGACAGTCTTATTGATGCTGATGGTCTTATCCGTCAACGAAATGTCCTTCATCTGCAATCCGCAGAGTTCTCCAATGCGTACTCCGGTAAAGAGTGCAATGAGAATGCCAGCAGTCTTCCTGTTCAAGTTCATGTAGATACACTGAATCAGAGCTTGCTCCTGATCCTTTGAAAGAGAAACTACCTTCTTAATGCCAAGTTCCTTCGGGTACTCGACGAGATCCCAGTTCAGCAGCGGAATCGCCCTTTCTTTGTACGCAAACTCCATTGAAAGTCTGAGAACGAGGATCACATCCCGGATGGTCTTTACCGTTAGTCCTCCGGTCTTGTCCAACCTACCGGCATCATGGAGATACGAAATATAGCGCTGGATGTCCGTTTCGGTGATGCTGCCGATCTTACGCTTGCCGAAGTATGGAATAAGATGATTTTCGGCAATCAGCGTAAAGCTGGCATGGGTTGACGGCGTGATCATTGGCTGCTTTTGATTTAGCCAAGTGTTCACAAGCGTCTTGAATTGTGTATTGTTAGTCATATTGACCACCTCCACGAACATTATCCGTTGGAGGGATAATCAGGGCAGTATATTCCTCAAGTAACGGTCTTGAGAAGCGTCCGAAACTTCGGTTTCCGGGCTTCGATGAGCCGTGGAAAGCTGAGAAACTTTCAGATTTTGCAGAGCGTGTCACGCGGAAGAATACCAATAACGAAACGAGTCTGCCACTCACAATTTCGTCCAAAGACGGGCTTGTGGATCAGATCAGCTACTTCAATAAGACCGTAGCCAGCAAAGACATGAGTGGCTACTATCTCTTGAAGAATGGCGAATATGCCTACAACAAGAGTTATTCAGTCGGGTACGATTTTGGCTCCGTCAAGCGTCTTGACCGCTATGATATGGGTGCGCTTTCTACACTCTACATTTGCTTTGCACTCAAGAAACACGATTCTGATTTTATAAAAGCCTACTTTGATTCACTCAAATGGTATCGTGAGATTTACATGATCTCTGCCGAAGGAGCAAGAAATCATGGGCTTTTGAATGTGCCAACCGATGAGTTCTTTGACACGAAACATTACATACCGCGGGATTCAGCGGAACAGCGAAAAATTGCGGACTTTATGATTGCGTTAGAGCGTCGAATAGAGGCGCAGCAGTCCCTCGTTGATAACCTCAAGAAGTATAAAAGAGGTGTTATTCAACACGCACTTTCGCCTGAAAGGAAAATCAATAATTCGAGATTCCCCAAATGGCAGACTTCATGTTTAGGGGATTATTTCACAGAAGAAACAATAAGGACATCGAATAGTAAGTCTACGCCCTTAGTCAGCCTAACCGTTGAAGATGGAATAACCCCAAAAACAGAGCGTTATTATCGCGAGTTTCTTGTCACAAAAGATGGTGACAACTACAAAGCAGTTAAACCCGGCTGGTTTGCATATAACCCCATGAATGCGCACCTTGGTGCAATCGCCCCAAATCACCTTGGCTATACTGCGGCTGTGTCAGGATATTATAATATTTTCTCGGTAAATGAAGAAGATACAATTTACTTTTGGGAAGAATACCTCACATCTTACCCGATGCTCATTCACTACAAGCTGATTGCCACGGGATCGCTTATTGAAAAGCAACGAGTACATTATTCTCAATTTGTGAAAATATGTCGGTGCTTGCCATCGGTGGAGGAACAGAGATACTTGTCCAAAATGTTCGCAGCAATAAATGCTAAAATAGCGAATGCCGAAACAATGCAACGGCAACTGGAAAAAATGCGATTTTCACTTATGCAGCAGCTCTTTATATGAAAAGTTGTTGCATGAAACCGTTTTTCAGCTTGACAAGCGTATCATATTCACCCTGCGCAGCAGACAGACGGTATTCTACTGCATCCAGAATTTCAGCTACCTTCTTCTGCTTGCTTACAGTAGGTACAGAAACTGGAATGCCCATAAGAAGATCATCTGTCATCGAAACTCTGTCATGCCGTACCCCTTGAGAGCCGTTGTCATAGATATACCGATACCAGGCATCACTCTTGAAGTACCATGCCAAGTACGCAGGATTGATGTCCTCTTGTAGAACAAGGCAAGTATATAGCGGAGAGATGATCCCTTTTTCCTTGAGCGTATACCTGTTAAAAGGGCCATACGGAGCTGTATTAGATTTTCTTGGGTTATAGACAAAATCGCCTTCTTCAATCACATAGTAGTTTGATGTGTTCCCATCAACAGCTATGTCTTTGACAAAAAAGTCCCTTTGAGGGATTAGACCATACTCCGCAGAGTTTGTAATGACATTTTTGATGTCTCCATTGGTGTTTCGACGGGAAACCTTTTTGAAAATCTCGCCGAGTTTAACAGTTTTCCAGCCCTCTTGTGTAGAATGGCGAAAGATCGACTGCATGACACCTCTTTTATACTTCTTGAGGGATTCTACCAACTGAGCTTGTGCGACTATTCTTGCATCAAGGACGCTGAACAGTGCTGATACTTTGTCCTGCTCAGAAACAGAGGGAATTTGCACCTTTATCGTTTCTATCTGAGGATATTTCAAATTCCATGTGTCCGATGTCATACCTTGAGAGTTCTTTCTGAACTCATTGATCAGTTTCGTGCTTTTGAAGAGTGCTGCAAAATATCCATTGTTGATCTCTTGCTTGGGCATAAGAACGGTATATGCTGGACTTACAATACCGTCGCACGGAGAAATACCATTTGCGCCTTGCCACATTCGCATGGAATTGTAAACCATATCACCCTTGCGGACGATCTTATAATTGCTTTTGTCTTCGCTGGAATTGTCCTTGCCTTCAATCTCGGAACGGGGCTTGACACCATCGTTCATTGTAACAGACAGTAATTCCATGTCGGATGCTCCACGCTGACTTCGCTCTGCATAGATGTCACCAATGCGGCACTGTTTGTACTGTTCATCGAAGCCCGGAAAGCGGAGTTTCGGACGCTTCTCAAGACCGTTACTTGAGGGCTATTTCAGCAATCAAATAGAGGCTTGTAGCAAAGGTAAATCCCTTGCGGTAGCAGAGATATTCCGCTACTGCAAGGGATTTTGTCGGTCATATAGCTCCATTCTGCTTACTTTATCAGAAGTATAAAAGAGGACTCTTAATGCACTTTTTCTCCGATGAAACCACTCGGCAATGGAGGCAGTACACAATATCTCAAATAGGTAAAGTGATAACTGGAAGTACGCCTCCAACCAATGATAGAAGTAATTACGATGGTGATCTCATGTTTTGTTCGCCGGGAGATATTGGCGAACAGAAGTATATCTCATCTACTGAAAAAAGAGTATCACCGAAAGGGTTTGCTTTGGGAAGACCGATACCTCCAAGTTCTGTCATTGTGACTTGTATCGGTCTTATTGGTAAACTTGGTATTGCAACATCCGATATGATTACAAACCAACAAATTAACGCCCTGATTGTTTCAGGAGATTTCGACCATGAGTTCATTTACTATGCTTTTGAGAACTTCTTTCCGAAATACAGAAGCAAGGTTTCAATGCAGACTCTTCCAATTCTGAGTAAATCGGAGTTTGAGAGACTGCTGATTAAAGTCCCAAATCTCAATGTCCAGCGTAAAATAAGTAACTATTTGGCTGGAATGGACAAAAGGATTGAGCAAACACAACAGGAACTTAATATGCTTCAAGAATTGCGCAGAGGCATAATACAGAAACTCTTTATATGAATAGCTGTTGTTGCAATCCAACTCTCAGTTTGCAATACCTATCAAGGATTGCAAGCTGAGAAGCAATATATTGATCAATGGAAATCATTACCTTAACTAACTGTTCTTGTATTCCTTGATGCGGTACGGGAATGGTGAAGTTCCTTATCCGTTCGAGTGCAAGTTTAGGTTGTCCATTTTTCGTCTTTGAAGATTCGATTTGTGACTGTATCAAATCCGACGAAAGGACATAGTAAAGGTACTCGGAATTAACCCCCCTAAAGTTTGTAAACCGGTCACAGTTTTCGGTCAAATTCACGCCTTCCAAGTCAGAGGTAATAATGTTCAACTTTCCAAGAGTTCCAGCAACGGAGATTATTATATCTCCACCTTTGACTTTATAACGGGAAATCTGCTTTTCCGTATGTTTTGAAATATACTGCAAATTATTTGAACACACATATTTCTCGCCCATATCTGATACAGTGATGTACCGGTATTCGGTAGCATGAGAGCAAAATGTTTCTCCCTTCGGAATGCGTTTTCCGCTCAGCACATCGCATACTTCCTCAATTTTTAAGACGGAAGCGTCAGCCAATAGAAAGTAGTTAGATTTTTCTGCAAAAAATGCTTTCAATAATCCTCTTTTATACTTCTTGAGGGATTCAACCAAATCACGCTGCTTTGCGATTCTTTCATTGAGAGCAGCAAATAGGTTGGAAATCTTCTCTTGCTCAGTTGGCTCACAATATGGTATTCCGAGCCACTTAAATGCTTCGTAGCTTATCTGCCGTCCGTCTCTGATGCCTTCAACAGACTTTGAAAGATTGTGGTTGATAAACTCATCTGTATGAAAATATGCGTCATAGAATAGGCTTGAATGGGGACGCTTGCAGCGTAAGATGGTGTATGCTGGACTGACTATTCCAGCTTCATTTGCCATTTCCAGCCCACCTTCAAAAGAGCGCAGATGAATAATAAAGTCTCCTTGTTCAACCTTCTTATAGTTAGATAAAGACGCATCATCATAGTGGATGTTACGACCAGCTTGCTCTCTCGGAAGTGTACCTTTTCCTTGAATGATTGTCAGCACAGTTTCATCCGGGTGATTCTTGTCAGTGATATTCTGAAAAAGTTCTTCTGCCTTGAACACTTTCCACGGCTCATCGAAGCCCGGAAACCGGAGTTTCGGACGCTTCTCAAGACCGTTACTTGAGGATACATTTGCCATAATTATTTGCCCTCCACATCAAAGGGGAAATCAAGTCCCAGCTCATCGAAAAACGGTTTCAGTTGTGCGTCGATGCCTTTGATCTCAGCCTGAATATTGCGGATTTCTGCTGCAACAGCATTGAGGTCAATTTCCTCTTCCGGCTCAAAGGTATCAACATAGCGAGGAATGTTCAGATTGAATCCGTTCTCTTCAATCTCCTGCATAGTTGCAACATGGGCGTACTTATCGACATCCACACGATGCTCGTAGGTTTCGACGATCTTATCAATGTCGCACTCACGGAGGATATTCTGATTCTTTCCGGCTTCAAAGTCGTTGGACGCATCAATGAAGAGAATGTTATCAGAGTTGCCGTTGCGCTCCCTCTTGAGGACAAGAACACATACCGGAATGCCCGTGCCAAAGAAGAGGTTTGCAGGAAGACCGATAACAGCGTCCAGCACATTCAGCTTTTGGATCAGGTGCTTACGGATCACTTCTTCGGCTGCGCCCCGGAACAGAACGCCGTGAGGCAGCAGGACAACAGCTCGTCCATCTTCGTCCATGTGGTAAACCATGTGCTGCACAAAAGCAAAGTCAGCCTTGCTCTTAGGCGCAAGTTTGCCGTATTCATTGAAACGCTCGTCCTCCATGAAGTGCATATCAGCAGACCAATTTGCAGAATACGGAGGATTTGCAACCTGAACACGGAACTTCATGTCTCCGAAGTAGTCATGCTCAAGCGTATCGCCATTGTAGATATTGAAGTTACGATACGGGATGCCACGAAGGATCATGTTCATTCGGGCAAGGTTATAGGTGGTCGAGGTCAATTCCTGACCGTAGTAGTTACGCACATTTGCATAGTTCTTGAGGCGAAGAAGCAGAGAGCCGGAACCGCAAGTCGGATCGGCTGCGTCCTTAACATCGGTCAAGCCAAGACAAGCAAGGCGGCACAGCAGCTCGGCAGGACCCGAAGGCGTATAGAACTCACCGGCTTTCTTACCGGCTGTGGCAGCGAACTGACCGATCAGATACTCGTAGGCATTACCCAACACATCAATCTTCGTGTCATCCACGCTGAAATTGATCTCGTCCAGCGAAGCAATAATTTTCGCCATGACAGCACTTCTATCTTTAACGGTATGCCCCAGCTTCGTAGAATCAAGCTGCATATCGGAGAACAATCCGTCAAAGTCTTCCTGCGAATCGTTGCCGATAGTGGATTCCATCAGAGCGTTGATTGCTTTCTGCAAGAACTCAATGTCGAAGGAACGGTTCTCAACCATCTTGACCATCTTGCGGAACAAATACTCCGGTTCGATGATGTAGCCGAGGTCACGCAGAGCCTCTTCTACGATGGCAGCCTTGTATTCATCGTCATTCCAAGCATCCTCGTAGCTGATATTATCGTCTTTGAGAAGATTAACCATGTACTTCTCGGTCTTGTCGGAAAGGTAGTAATAGAAGATCATGCCCAAGATATAGTTCTTGAACTCGTATGCCTCCATGTTACCTCTCAGGGCATTTGCCATCGCCCATAGTTTGTTGCAAAGCTCTTTCTGGTGAGCCTGAATAGAATTATCCATTGTTCTCTCTCCTTATTGGTATTTCTCGGTGTGCTGCCGGATAAATTCGACGATCCGGTTGACCAAAGACCTCTTCTTGAGCAGCGGCATAGGCTTCTCAATACGGTCACGGATGTTTCCTGCATCCATTGTGCCGGAGAACTCATACTCAGAGATGATGTCCGTAAGCATGGAAGAATCAATATCCTCAGTCTTTGCGAAAGCAACGATCTCTTCTCGTTTCGCTTCATTTTCAAAGTCGTTGTATGCAGCGTCAATCTCATCCGCACTTTCAAGACCAACAACGACACGATCCAAGAACGCTTGAAGAATTTCAACCTTGCGAAGCAACTGCGGATTATCCGTCCTGCTCAATTCTTCCTTGATGTGCTTGATGTCGTAGTCCTTCTGCTTCTTGTCATCAAAGTGAATGTTGCGTATCAAGTTCATGATATAGGCAACATTGATACGGTCACTCTCCATGATCTCAATGCAGAAGTCCACATCATTCAGGACAGATACGACTTCTCGATCAGTTTTTTGCCGGGAGTAAAGCATCAGATACTTGCTCTTGTAGTCCTGATACTCCTGCTCGGACATGATGAGCGCATCCTGATCAAAGCTGAACTCAATGAATGTCTGCAAAGATTGGAGGTATTTTGTCAGCTCACGGAAAGTGATGACAAATTTCTTCTGGTCATCCTCGCTCTGCATGGTATCGACGGACTCAGGGTAGAGTGCCACTTCCTTGAGCTTCATAACCATTTCATTGAACTTCTCAACAAAATACTGATAGCCCGGAACGACAATGCCGGAGGTGTCCTGACTCTTGGAGAAGAGCGTCAGTGCGTCATCTGTCCGTTTCTTGAGGTTGCGGTAGCAAATGATGATACCAAACGGTTTCGTTTCTTTCTCGACACGGTTCGTGCGAGAATAGGCTTGCAACAGATCATGATACTTCAAATCCTTGTCCACATACAGCACAGAGAGTTGCTTGCTGTCAAAGCCGGTCAGGAACATATTCACGACGATGAGAATGTCCAGCGACTTAGTTTTCTTTCCTTTGACTCGATCTGAAATATCCTTGTGATACGCAGAGAAGGTGTCGGTAGAGAAATTCGTACCGTACATCTCGTTATAGTCCTTTATGATACGCTCCAAGGCATCTCGGCTATGCTCATCCTTGCCCTCAGCATCTTCGTTCTGCCCATAGGAGAAAATGCCGCTGATGTTCAGATCGTGTTTGATCTTCTTGAAGATGTCGTAGTATTTGACAAGAGCTTCAATAGAGGAAACAGCAAAGATAGCCGTGTACTGACCATTTCTCGTTTTGGCTTTGTGGTTCTGGACGATGTGGTTTGCAATGAGGGACATTCTCTCATCCGACATATAGAGTTCGCCAACATCAATCGCGTCAGCCAATGTCGGATCGTCCCAGTCAAAATCGCCTTCCATCGTCTTTATGTACTCAATATGGAAACCGAGGACATTGTTATCGAAGATAGCATCCTTGATCAAATAGTTATGCAAACATTCCCCAAACAGCATTTCGGTGGTCTGCGTGATCTTGCCCTCCGTCTTTCCGTTCACTTCAAAACGGGGCGTACCGGTAAAGCCAAAGAACTGCGCTTTCTTGAAATGCCGAACAATATCCTTGTGCATATCTCCGAACTGGCTGCGGTGGCATTCGTCAATGATGAAGACAACCTTTTCGTCACGGTATGCGTCCATTACCTTTTCGTATTGAGGACGCTTAACGGCATTTGCCATCTTCTGCATCGTCGTGACAATGAGCTGCCGGTTCTTATCCTTCATTTGCCGCACAAGAATGTCTGTGCGATCTGTGACATCAACAGAGCCAGCCTCAAACTTGTTAAACTCTTCGGTGGTCTGAGAGTCCAAGTCCTTACGGTCAACAAGGAAGATAACCTTCTTGATGTTCGGATTGGCTGCGAGGATTTGAGCTGTCTTAAAGGATGTCAGCGTCTTTCCTGCACCGGTGGTATGCCAGATATAGGCGTTGCGATTTGTGAGCGTAGCCTGCCTTATAAGGGCTTCTACGGCATACACCTGATAGGGGCGCATAACCATCAGAATCTTATCCGTATCGTTCAGGATGGTATAGCGTGTCAGCATCTTGATGATGTGATCCCTTGCCAGAAAAGAGATTGAGAAGTCCTTCAGGTTGGTAATACGGATGTTGTTGAAATCCGTCCAGAAGAAGGCGAGGCTATACATCAAGTCCCTGTCGGAGTTGGCAAAGTATTTGGTATCAACGCCGTTGGAGACAATGAAAAGCTGAATGAAGTGATATAGTCCGTTATAGGAGTGCTTCTTATAGCGCATGACCTGATTGACCGCCTCTCGAATGTCAATACCTCTGCGCTTTAGCTCGACCTGAATCAACGGCAAGCCATTCACAAGAATCGTCACATCATAGCGGTTGACATACTTTCCTACAACCGTTGTCTGATGTGTAACTTGGAAGATATTCTTGGTGTGATCCTGATCGAAGAAAGACAGGTAAACCTTCGTCCCGTCCTCACGCTCAAGGACAAACTTGTCTCTCAGAATTTTTGCGCTCTGGAACACAGACTTTCCGAGCATGAGGTTAAAGATACGCTCCCACTCTTTATCGGTGATAGGCGTATCAAGTTTGGGTGCATTGAAGGCTTCAAACTGAACTTTGAAGTTCTCCACCAATGCGTCATAATCAGGAATATCGACTGTGCTGTATTCCTGCTTGTTTAGCTGCTCTATGAATTGCTGCTCAAGAGCTGCTTCGCTTTGGTATGCCATATCTTCATCTCCAATACTTGAGGATTATTTTTGGTTGCCAACCGATCCTCATTTTATTTTATCACGGCAACTGTCCGATATAACGGACTCATTTTCGCCTTATTTCCAATGTCACATCGCCATTATCCGCAATGGACATTTGCATCGTTTTCAAATACTTGTCCACAAATTGTTTTTGTTCCGAAGAACTCATTTCAATTCGAGTCGCTCTTAACGCCTCTGTGAACATCTCGTAGATATTCAGCCGCACCGCCTGGTCTATGTAATGATACATCTCTTTGAACAGTGCGCCGATCTTAATATCCTCTGCATTGCCGGAGTAGAAGTCATCAATGTAGCAATAGAATATACCGGCATTGACAAGTGCGTTCTTCAAATCCGGTCCGCAGTTTTCGCGCTCTATCATGACAAGGAACCGAGCCTCCGGCAAAGAAGAAATCAGTCCCCAATAGTCGGAGTCGCTGGACACCAAAATAAAGGAATCCACATTGTTTTTGTAATGCTCCTGACAAGTTCGGGCAATCAGCATCACATCGACCAGAGACTTGTTCTGCTTTACCCGTTCGGTCATCATGTGTTCGACCGGGATGTGGGTAAAACTATCCAGAATACGCCAAGCAGATGCACTATGCACATCATCAAACAGGATGATGGATGCTATCTTTTGTGTGTACTGATAGTCAAGATTCTTGAGCGTAGCGCAGAGCTTGTACGGATCAGAGTTTTCACAATCTACCACTACAACAACCTTTTCGCTGCTACCAATAAACTCGTAGATGCTTCCTTTAATGTAACTTCCAGCATCAGAAACTTTACTGTACTCTGTAAAGTAGTCACCGTTCATTTGATAAAGCAGCGTCACGAATTTTTTATCGTTATAGAGCAGATTACCGACATCCTCCGGTTCCCAGTTTATATACATCTGGTAAGGATAAAAGAGCAAGTGAGAGTAATAAATATCTGCTGCTGCTTTTGTCCCTTCCTCTTTCAAGCCATCTGGCATGAGAAAGAGGTTTTTTACATACAGCCAATTCAGCCAAAGAGGAAATAGCTTCTTGCAATTATTGATCCGATCCGAAATCAGCTTGTTTATCTCAACGATATGCTGACTTAGCTTCGTGCTGGACTTCTTTATAAAACTAACGCCATCCGCATTTAGTTGTTGAAGGCTATCCTGCGGCACATATTCCGGCATACTGCTGATTGAGAGATAACTAAACTTCATGCGCTCGTTGATATGCTTGAAGTTTCTTTCAATCGCTGTCCTTATGATACACAAATGACGGATTATTCGTGCCGTTTTGTCTGCATCAAGTTTTTCGTATATCTCTATCTTGGGTGCTTCATGCTCATTATCAAAAATTCGTTTCGGAACACCAATCAAATATGCAACCTTAGAAACAATTTCATAGGTGCTGTCTTTGTAGGTGACTCGATCATCTGTGGGAAACGCCTCCGCTTCAACGAGGGCATTTTTCTCAGTCACAGCATTCTCAAGGACATCCATATATGCTCCTTTCGCTGAGGTATTTTTCTCTACCTATAACAAAATAGCCGCACGAAAACTCGGACCTACTTCTTGCCCGTTCGCACAGCTTCACATATATCTCCAATGTCACAATTCAAATAGTCGCAAATGCGCAGCAGAACAGAGAGAGCTACATCCTCGTTCTTATTGAGCTTACTCATCGTGCCGGGAGACAGCTCTATATCCTTGCGTAAAGTTGATTTTGGGATCTCTCTTTCAATGAGCATGACCCATAATTTCTTATAGCTTATCTTCATAAAAGCACCTCTCTCAAACGCTTATAGTGAGACTCAGTATATTATACACCAAACGCTTCAAATTTTCAATACGATGCTCCAAAAATTCAAAATATATTTCAATTTCATGGAGCGCATCACGGAGAAGAAAGCCTGAGCCGATTTATTCATACGGCTCAGGCTTTGATGGTTATTCCAACTCGGTGCTTTTTGCTTTTTCATGCTCCTGTGAGAGTGTCGGGCTGAGGAAATCATCCACATTTGCCTTCAAAGTGTCGATCGACCGAGCTTCCTTTTTGAGCTTCGCACGTTCATCATAGAGTCGCTGCTGCTCTTCAAGAAGTCTCTGCTGTTCCGCTTGCAGCGTCTTCAAGCTCGGCAGTTTTTCATCGCCCTGCATGGCAAGCAGTGTACCTCTTGCCGCCTCGAAAATCACAAGCTCGGCTTCATGCTTCGCCTTGAAGCTCTGCTTGTCTTTCGTCTTCTGGAAGGCGTCATATACGGGCTTGAGGCGCTGGTAGTTTGAGATGTTTTTGATGAGCGGCTGGACTTCCCGTAGACGCGCTTCAACGCCTTTCAGCTCCTTGCCGGTGCGTTCATAGGAGCTGTGAACGTCCTCGACCTTCCTCTCAAGATCGGCGTATTGGAGCAAGTTGTTTTCCGTGAGATAGTTGAGCGTCCGCGCCGCTTCCTTGAGGATTGTGAGCTTGGCTTTATACTCATAACCCCTGCTGTCGATGAGCCTGATCCGATCCTGAATATCTCCGATAAGGGAGATGCCATTCGGCATGGTCTGCCTTTGGCTTCTTCGGGGCGTCCGTCCGGCAATCCGCTCCTTGATGCGTTCCTCGGTGTAGTTCTCTCCGATGGTTTTAGACCGGGTAAACCGCTCCTGACCTTCAGCGCGGAAGGAGATGTATTTGCCGGTCTTGATTTCATAACCGGCTTCCTGCATGAGCCGCAGAAAGTCATCGTAGTCCTTCGCTGTGATGACAAGCCGGTCAATGGTCTGCTTGAGCTTTTGCTTCCAGCTCGTACCGCGTTTGGCTTCGGTGTATTCCTTGTAGTCCATGCCCTTGTTCTGCGATGGAGGGATCACAGACAGCCCATGTTCCTTGCATATCTCATCACTGAGTTGACGCAACTCCCGATAGGTTCTCCTGTTGCTTCGGTAGGCGTGGAAGTCCACATAGTTCACGGCATTGAAGATAATGTGATTATGGCAATGCCCCTTGTCGATGTGGGTAGCAATCACATACTCGTACTTGCCCTTGAGCCATTCGTCCGCAAGCTGCTTCCCGACCTCGTGAGCTTCTTCCGGCGTCACTTCACCGATGTCAAAGGACTGGATCAGATGACGGGCAAGCACCTTCGGCATCTGCGTTCCTTGCTGTACTGCAAGGTTTCTCGTCCATTCAAATTCTTTCGCCGCCGCATCGCTTGCAGCACACCCGAAGGACGAAACATAGAAGGCATCGTCTGTCTTCTGCGGGTCGAGAATATAGGCAAGAGCTTTATTTACAGTTCCTCGGATTGGCTTGATTTTAGTAATTGCCATATCTCACCCTGCCTTTCTTTCAGCTCTGCAATATCGTCTGCATAGAAGTGTCCAGTGGAGTTTATGCGGCGGCAAATCTGATTGATATTTGAGGCAACACGGCTGACTGCGGCGGCAAGTTTCTTCTGCTGCGTGTAGTCTACCTTGATGATATAGCCGTCAATCGCCATCTTCCGGAGATATGCTCCCATGTTCTTTGTTCCGAGCTGCGCCATCTTTGCCTTGATGATTCTTTTCTCATCGTCGGAGACGAAGAAGAGTACCTGATTTGGTCGCGTTCTGTTTGCCATAGGCGTTCCGTCCTTTCGTAAAGGAAGAGGGTTTGGGAGACTTCCCAACAAGCATTTTTTCGATTAAGGGGAGGGTTTCCTTAATTGGAAATCGCCGTGTGTATATACACCGGCTGTGCTTGCTATTCTCTAAAATCGTATTCCCTCGTAGAGACCCCTCGTAAAATACCCCTTCACTTTACAACGGACATTCTTTGAGAAAAAAACAGGGGTCTATGAGAAGAAATCTCTTATTTCCTTGACTCGTAGTCCTCGTCGATACGCTTTTTCCAATTCGTACCCAGAGGTACGCTGCAACGGACAGCAGAAACCGCTTCGCTCAGAACCTCATAGTTGAGCTGCGTTCCCTTATGGTCAGAGTGATAATTGACCGCTCGGTCTGCTCCAATACCGAAGTGCTTTGCCGTTTCAACTGCGTCAATATTTGCGCCGAGGAATAGAAACTCCCAGCCGTACTTTTCCTTCTGCCGCTCGATCATTTTCTTAACTGCCTCGCTGTCATAACGGCGGCTTGCATTCTCCATGCCGTCC
>OGOO01002080.1_pt1 | contig 15358 bp, 9 predicted proteins | sample 1552651 | NCBI WGS metagenome assembly OGOO01 (sample SAMEA2580118, study PRJEB22360) | human gut metagenome | biome: human gut; feature: human-associated habitat; material: faeces | place: Denmark | collected 2008/2010 | reverse complement strand
GGCAGCAGCTTTGATCGCTTCAGCTGCAAGTGCATCATCGTAGAGATCTTTGTCTGCAGGAAAACCTTCTGCATAAGTAACCTGTGCATCGGAAGGAACGGAATCCAGTGCGTTTGTGATCTTGAAGCAGTTGATATGAGAGCTTCCGCCGCCCTGGAAACGAGGCTTCTTTGCAAAACCACCGATGAAAGCAATTTTCTCGGATGCTTTCAGAGGGAGGATCTGCTCATCGTTTTTCAGAAGAACCATAGATTCTTCGGCAATGTGGCGTGCTTTTTCATGGTCTTTTTCCATGGTGAATTCCTGCGGTGCCCGGTTGTCTGCATATTCAAAAATTATGCGTAAAATGCGTTCAACAGCCTGGTCAAGAATGTCTTCCTTGAGGGAATCGTCTTTTACGGCCTGTACGATGAGGGCATCGTTGACCCCATTGGAGGAAGGCATTTCCAGCTCAAGACCTGCCTTAAGACCTTTGACGCGGTCATTGACTGCACCCCAGTCGGACATTACATAGCCCTTGAAGCCCCAGTCGCCGCGGAGAACGTCTGTGAGAAGCCATTTATTCTCAGATGCGAAAGTGCCGTTAATCTGGTTGTAGGAGCACATGAAGGTGTATGGCTGAGCTTTTTTTACTGCGGTTTCGAATGCAGGGAAATAGATCTCACGTAAAGTGCGCTCATCAGCCTCGGAAGAATTACTCATGCGGTGATATTCCTGGTTGTTTGCTGCAAAGTGCTTGATAGAGGTTCCTACATGCTGGGACTGTACTCCGTTTATAAAAGCGGCTGCGATCTCACCTGCGAGATATGGATCCTCGGAATAATATTCGAAGTTTCTTCCGCAGAGAGGAGAACGTTTGATGTTTACGGCCGGTCCGAGAACTATGGATACATCGTTGGCCTGAGCTTCTTTTCCGATGGTTTTGCCCATTTCTTCCATCAGCTTGCGGTCAAAGGAGCAGGCGCTTAAAGCGGCCGGCGGGAAGCAGACGGCTTTGATGCTGTCATTCATTCCAAGATGATCGCCCTTGTCATCCTGCTTACGAAGTCCGTGAGGGCCGTCGCTGACCATTACTTCCGGGATCCCCAAGCGTTCCACATGTTTCAGATGCCAGAAATCAAGACCTGAGCACATGCCGGCTTTTTCTTCCAGTGTCATCTGGCTTACGATTTTTTTCAGATCACGTTTCATTAAAAATACCTCCGAAATGTTTTTCTTACTATGAACTATAGCATGTTTTGCTGGTAAAATATAACAAAAATTTGTTAAAAATAAAAAATATTGCAGTTTAGCCGAATCAAGTAAGTCCCCTGCTTCAATTGCGAATATCCGCATGACCCTCACATTTTCAGGAATATAAAAACGATATGCAGGTCGATTGACAGAGCGGTGAGAGATATCTTTTTCTGGCTTTTGTGGGAAGAGTGTAGTAATATAGGTAGGAATAATGACAGAGCTGCCGGACAGAAGAATGGTCGACTGTCTGGCTTATGTGAAAGGACTTATAATGAAAGACATCATATCAAGTATTATTACAAGTGTACTGACAGCTTTGTACCAGCCATTTTGGTTTTCTGTGATCCTGTCTGTGATGGTACTGTTTTTTTATCTCTTTGCCTACCATAATGAGACAGGTGGAAGGGGAATCAGGGGAGCTTTTTCCGTGTGGTGGCAGTATTTCAGAGGAAATGCTTTTTTTCGGAAGCTGTTTTTTCTGACCTTTTATACAACCATGATCTTGTTTCGCACGCTGCTGAACCGGGATATGTGGATGAATCCCCTTTCGGATGTGATGGCGAACTGGTGGATCTGGAAATATGGAGAGGATGGTACCAGATATCTCACAACTGAGTGTATTGAGAATCTGATGCTGTTCATTCCGTTCACGATCCTGCTGTTCTGGACCGCAGGAAAGAAAATATTGAAAAAAACAACATTCTTGAATATTGTGTGGACCGGACTTAAGATTACCTTTGTATTCTCACTGTCCATTGAACTTCTGCAGCTTTTCCTGAGGCTTGGGACGTTCCAGGTTTCTGATCTGACATATAATACTCTTGGAGGAGGTATTGGCGGGGCTGTGTACTGGATTGGTCATCAGCTTTCAGTCAGGCGGGGAGCCGAATAATGTCTGCCGCAGATAGCAGGAAGACAGAGAAAAGAATCAGCCCGGATTTCTGTTCGTGAGTGATGCACTGAAATTTTTGCACGGTGCATCGCTAAAATTTCGTTGACAAATCTTCCATAACGTGTTAACCTAATACCAGTTTCAAAAAGAAAATGCGTAGATGAGGAATAGTACACAAGAGAACGGAGCACAGAGAGTTGCTGGCCGGTGAGAAGCAGCGGAAGGGATTTGTGGAACTCGCCTCGGAGCATCTGCCTGAAATCTTTATATATTATATAAGAGAGTAGACGCAGACGGTGTCCGCCGTTATCCGGAGAGGATATAAGGATGTATATACATTCCGTATCTGTCAAGTGTGTGAATTTTTATTCATGAAATAAGAGTGGTACCGCGTAGGACAGCAGTTGTCTTTCGTCTCTTGCAGAATCTGCAGAGTCGGAAGATTTTTTTATGTCTTTATATCAAAAACAGAAACCAAAGAGAAATTTTAATGGAAACAGAAAGTGGAGGAAAACAAAATGATGACACCATCCAAGTACAAACGTCAGTATTACATGCCGCCGGTGAAATGTATGAAATGGGCGGAGAAAGAATATGTGGATAAGGCCCCGATCTGGTGCTCTGTAGACCTTCGTGACGGAAATCAGGCACTTGTGATCCCGATGAGCCTGGAGCAGAAAGTGGAATTTTTCAAGCTTCTTGTAAAGATTGGTTTTAAAGAGATCGAGGTTGGATTTCCGGCTGCTTCTGAGACAGAGTATGAGTTTCTCCGTACGCTGATCGAGCAGGATCTGATCCCGAAGGATGTAACGATCCAGGTGCTGACTCAGGCAAGAGAGCATATTATCCGTAAGACTTTTGAAGCTGTTAAAGGCGCCCCAAAAGCGATCGTTCATGTATACAATTCCACATCCGTATCTCAGAGAGAGCAGGTATTCAAAAAATCAAAAGAGGAGATTCTGAAGATCGCAGTAGATGGCGCTGCACTTCTGAAAAAGCTGGCTGATGAGACAGAAGGCAATTTTCAGTTTGAGTACAGCCCGGAGAGCTTTACGGGAACAGAGCCGGAGTATGCACTGGAGGTGTGCAATGCGGTTCTGGATGTATGGCAGCCCACTGCAGATAACAAAGCAATCATCAACCTGCCTGTTACGGTTGAGCATTCTATGCCGCATGTGTATGCAAGTCAGGTGGAATACATGTGTGATAATCTGAAATACCGTGAAAACGTGATCGTTTCTCTTCATCCGCACAATGATCGTGGATGTGGCGTTGCAGACTCCGAGATGGGTCTTCTTGCAGGTGCTGACCGAATTGAGGGAACTTTGTTCGGAAATGGTGAGCGTACCGGTAATGTGGATATTGTAACGCTTGGTATGAATATGTATTCCCAGGGTGTGGACCCGAAGATCGATTTTTCTGATATGCCGCATATTTGTGAGGTTTATGAGAAATGTACCGGAATGCAGATCTATGAAAGAAGTCCGTACAGTGGAGCTCTTGTATTTGCTGCATTTTCCGGATCGCATCAGGATGCCATCGCAAAGGGTATGCACTGGAGAGAGAACGGAGATCTGGAGCACTGGACTGTTCCGTATCTGCCGATCGATCCGACAGATGTGGGAAGAAACTACGACGCAGATGTTATCCGTATCAACAGCCAGTCCGGAAAGGGCGGTGTAGGCTATATACTGGAGACAAAGTTTGGCCTGAACCTTCCTCCGAAAATGCGCGAGGCTATGGGCTATGCAGCCAAAGCAGTGTCCGATCACAAGCACAAAGAGCTTCATCCGGACGAGATCTTCAGTCTGTTCAAATCTACCTTCGAAAATGTGGTTGAACCATACAGCATCAATGAGGTTCATTTCCAGCAGAAGGAAGACGGCATCGTAACACGGGTTATTTCTACATTCCGTGGAAAAACCATCGTTACAGAGGCTTCCGGAAATGGTCGTCTGGATGCGGTAAGCAATGCACTGAAGAAAGCTTACGAACTGAAATACACACTGGAGACTTATCAGGAGCATGCTCTGGAGCAGAGTTCTTCCTCCAAGGCTATCGCTTATGTGGGAATCCGTAAACCGGATGGAACGCTTGCCTGGGGAGCGGGTGTTGATCAGGATATCATCCGTGCCTCTATTGATGCACTGGTAACTGCGATCAACAATCGATAAGCATCCGGTTCCGGATAGGTTTACAAAAAAATGAGAAGCTGCCATAAAACGCAGCTTCTTTTTTTGCCGTGCAGATGCTATAATAGTGCGGAATGTGAAAATAACAGTGAGTAAGAGGGATATTATGAAAAATAAGAAAAAAAACAGGAGCTCATACAGCCTGTCTGCAGAGCTGAAAAACGCTCTGAAATATATGTTGATATGGGGAATGATCCTGATCTTTTCCGCATATCTGCTTAGTGATTCGGAGATCCTCGGAAATGTAAAGCAGCAGGCAAGACCGGATACCTGGTCTATGATCGGTGTGGGAGGAAGCTTTGAAGAGGAGTTTACCTGCAAAACGAACCGTCTGTCCGGTGTGGAGCTTTTTCTTTCTACAGAGAGTGCATCGGTTGCTGGAACGTTTCAGGTAACGCTGTATCAGAATGAAAGGGAAATCCAGAGCTGGCAGGCCAGCAGACTGACCATATCGTCGGGGGATACCACGTATTTCCGGCTTGACCAGAAGCTTACGGAATGTAAGGGGCAGAAATTCCGGATCGTTTTAGATGGCGCAAAAGGGGATACCGGAGTGGCAGCAGGGTTGGTGAGCCAGAAGGATGATACACAGACACTTGCCTATCGGATCATTTCCAGGCCATTTCCAAAATCACTGGTGTTTCTGGTGATTGGAGCGGCGGCAGCTGTGATGCTGGTGATCTTTGCATTCCTGAAACGCAGACGGCTCCGGGCAGAAGTGGTGTTTGCCGTTGTTTATATTTTTATGAGTATCTGTACGCTGGCGGCGGTTCCGCTGGGCGCGCAGTATGAAATCGTGGACGGGTTCACGGCGCTGGGACAGGTGAAAATTTCGTTTCCGCTGTCCATTATCTGAGAAGCTATGAGGTTTCCAGAGGATATCTGACGTCGGAGGGCAACGGAGGAAACGACTTATTCTCATATGGAAGGACGTTTAACAGTGGTCTGGTTCCGGAATTTTCCGCCAAGGATCATGTATCATTATGGGATATCGGAGAGAATGCAGATCAGCGTATCGACCGGGAAAAAACACAGTTTTACGGATTTGGAAATACAGCCTTGTATGCACCTACTTCGTATCTTCCCCAGGCAGTAGGGATCCGCATTGCAGATCTGTTTACGGACCGGCCGATGGTTCTTGCCTATGCGGGAAGGATCGCCAATATGCTTATGTTTGGACTGCTCTTTTTCTTTGCCATTCGTCTGACGCCTGTTGGGAAAAATTTCCTCGTACTTCTGGGGCTGGTACCTGTGAATATCCAGTCAGCAAATTCCATGTCAGCAGATGCCCTGGCCCTGGCTTTGACGGTTGCTCTGGCTGCCTTTGTACTGGCTATGCGATATAAACAAAAAGAAGTGATGAGTAGAAGACAGCTGATATGGATGTACGTGCTGACCGGATTCTTGTGTCTTTGCAAAGTGGTTTACATGCCGTTTTGCCTGCTCCTGTTCCTGATCCCGAAAGAACGGTTTAAAAGCAGAAAAAATTACTGGTTTCATGTGGCCTGTGCAGGAGCTGTGATCCTGATCTTAAGTTTCGGCTGGCTGGCCATTGCGTCCCGATATCTCTGTGAGTCACAGCCAGGTGTGGATACAGCTGCACAGCTTATGGGGATCCTGAAGGATCCGGCTGCCTTTGTCCTGACTTTTGTGCGGAGCCTGGATAATTTTGGTGTGACCTATCTTACAGAAATGATAGGAAGTAATCTTGGATGGCTGAACATTCCTGTCTGTGCCCTGCTGGCAATAGGATATCTTCTGATCCTGGTCCTTCAGGTTTCCGGGAATGATGATATGTCGGGAATCCGTCTGAATCTTCCGGTAAAGAGCATTCTGGGCGGAGTCAGTCTTCTGGTATTTGCGCTGATCTTTGTAACGTTATATGGACAGTGGACAGCCTATGGATACGATAAGATCCTGGGCGTGCAGGGACGGTATTTTCTGCCGCTTCTTTTTCCGCTGATCCTTGCGCTGAAGCCCAAACGGTTTGCCGAAGGAGCCGGGGAAATACCATGGGGACTGTTTCTGGGAGCCTGGAGTATCGATCTGTGTGTTTATGCGACACTTTTCGTGCAGGCATTGTGCCGTTTTGCATAAGGTGTCGGATCTGGTCGAGCAAAAATCCTTGACTGGCTGAAAACAAAATATTATAATCAAATCTGTAAATAACAGAGGAAAAAACTGTTCTGAAAAAGGATAAACAGGCAGATAGAAGTACGATTTCCGGAAAGTGGGTGTACAACATTGGACGGAGATGGAGACGCTATTTGCCTTTTTTTCTGAAATGAAATACGGCATGAGTGTGGATAACTCTGCGGTTTTATGTGGATTTTATGTGGAATACATGTGGATAAGGTGTGGATAAAACACAAATACCGCCGTTGAAGCGTTAAATACGGGAAAAAGCTTGACATATTCAATATTATTAAATATAATTTTCCCATACATTACAAAAATGTTACAAACATGTAAAGGAAATCGTAATGATCCGTATTTATCCGGGAAGCGATGATAATGGGGGCTGTGACGTCGCATCGGAGGATTATGGGCTGTTACAGAAAATGAAACGCAAGGAATGAGATTATGAAAGTTGAGAAAGATTTACGTGAGGCTGACGGAGTGCAGGATGAACGTAGAAATGGAAAAACCGGAGGAAATTCCGCGCGCAGTTTTGCAGTGCTGACATTATGTGCAGTTTTGGCGATGGTTATTTCTCTGGGGACAAGGACATTTGCAGAAAGTGAGGGAGGCAGGGTTTATGCAGCTTCAGATGGAGGAGAGGGCTCTCCCTATGAAGAGGTTGCTGTTCCTACCGGGATCGCAGGTGTGGTTTCAGGAGTTACGGATACACCATTATCCGGAAGCACGGTTACAAGGATCGGAAGCTCCTGTGAGCAGGTGATCGTAGGCCAGAGAGTACAGAAAGTAACCAATACTGCTGCAGATCTTAATGTAAGCTCCTCTATGGAAAACAAAGTAAATGAACTTGATGCAAGGTCGATCACACTGGCAGAAAATCCTACACTGATGTCAGATGAAGACTATGATACACTTCTGAGGATCGTGGAGGCAGAAGCAGGAAGTGAAGATATCAAAGGCCGTGTTCTGGTGGCCAACGTCATCATGAACCGTGTAAAAAGCGAAGATTTTCCGAATACGGTGACAGAGGTTGTCTGGGATAACAGTGACGGCGTTCCGCAGTTTTCACCGACCTATGATGGCAGGATCAATGAAGTTGCAGTTTCCGATGAAACAAGGGAAGCGGTCAAGCAGGCACTGAAGGGTACTGATTATTCTGAAGGTGCACTGTTCTTTATCCAGAAATCTGCAGCAGAGGAACATAATGTGAAATGGTTTGAAAAGGACTTGAAGAGGCTCTTTAAATACGGGGTCCATGAATTTTATACATATAAATAGGAAGAACTGATGCAGTACAGAAGGAACCAACCGCCGGCAGAAACAGACCGGCGGTTTCTTTTTATCCGAAAGCTGTGAATATCTGTCTGATCATAGGGTGGGATTGGGCAATACAGATTCTTTTTTAAAAGTGGTGGCATTTTCCATAATTCCATGCTATAATGTGATAACGTTGAAAAGAAAACGAATATCTTACAATAGAAAGGCGGAACACCAATGCAGGTATTGTACAAGAGCACCAGAGGAAAAGAGCAGGCAGTTACAGCGTCTATGGCCATACTTAAGGGCCTTTCTGAGGACGGCGGACTGTTCGTGCCTGAAAGCATTCCACAGCTGGATGTACCAATGGACAAGCTGGCACAGATGACCTACCAGGAGACAGCATATGAGGTAATGAGCCGTTTCCTTACAGATTTTACCGAAGATGAGCTTAAGAACTGTATCAACAAAGCATACGACAGCAAATTTGATACAGAAAAGATCGCGCCCCTTCATGAAGCGGATGGGGCATATTTCCTGGAACTGTTCCATGGCGCGACCATTGCATTTAAGGATATGGCACTTTCCATTCTTCCGCATCTGATGACAACTGCAGCGAAGAAGAATAATGTTAAGAATGAGATCGTGATCCTTACCGCAACATCAGGAGATACCGGTAAAGCTGCCATGGCAGGCTTTGCAGATGTGCCGGGAACGAAGATCATTGTATTTTATCCGAAGCATGGTGTCAGCCCGATCCAGGAGAAACAGATGGTAACTCAGAAGGGTGCCAACACTTATGTGGTAGGTATTACCGGTAACTTTGATGATGCCCAGACTGCAGTTAAGAAGATGTTCAATGATCATGAGCTGGCAGCAGAGCTTGACAAGGCAGGATTCCAGTTCTCATCTGCCAATTCCATCAACATAGGACGTCTCGTTCCACAGATCGTATATTATGTATATGCCTACGCATCACTGGTACGCGACGGCAGGATCAAAGACGGACAGGAGATCAATGTGGTAGTTCCTACCGGAAATTTCGGAAATATCCTTGCTGCATACTATGCGAAACAGATGGGACTTCCAATCCACAAGCTGATCTGTGCATCGAATGAGAACCGTGTTCTTTATGATTTCTTCCGCACAGGAACCTATGACAGAAAGAGAGATTTCATCCTTACGACATCTCCTTCCATGGATATCCTGATCTCCAGCAATCTGGAAAGACTGATCTATCGTCTTACCGGAGAAAATGCTGAAAAATGTGCAGAGCTTATGAAATCCTTAAGTGAGGGCGGCGAATATACCATTACTGACGAGATGAAAGCACAGCTTGTTGATTTTTATGGTAATTTCTGCAGTGAAGATGAGACTGCACAGGCCATCAGTGATATCTACAAAAACAGCAATTATGTGATCGATACGCATACTGCAGTTGCAGCCGGCGTATATAAGAAGTATGTAAGTGAGACAGCGGATCATCTTCCGACAGTGATCGCCTCTACTGCAAGTCCGTATAAATTCACAAGAAGTGTTATGGAAGCACTTGGTGAGAAGCATAAAGATCTGGATGATTTTGGCCTTGTAGACGCATTAAGTGCGCTTTCCGGAGTACCTGTTCCACGTGCAGTTGAAGAAATCCGTACTGCCCCGGTTCTTCATGACAGGGTGGTAGATGCAGTGGATATGCCGGCAGCAGTAAAGGATATCCTTAAGATCAAATAATAATTGATAATAAAATCAGTAAGAAAATGTATTTTCTGTTGAAAAAGCACAAATACTGGTTTATAATAAAAACAACGAAAACCGAATCCTGGAACGTTCGATCCCCCTTTTCTTTTTGAACCTACATTGACATTTTGGGAATCCAAGATCGCAGATTGGATGTCAGACCTCACGTTGTGGTAGGCAGAAGATACTGTTGAGGATACCCACCTAGCATCTGCTAGGCGTCAAAAATAAGGGAACGGCATCCCGGGATTAATCGGTTAAAGACATAGAGCCGGTTAGTGGCTCTTTTTTCATATATGGGAGGAATTAAAACATGAGTGTTTCGGAAAGGAAATTTGGGGCACTTCCTACAGGAGAAGAAGTAAAAATCTATCATCTTGAGAATAAAAAAGGTGCCTATGCGGAAGTGCTTCAGTATGGTGCGATCCTGGTGAAGATATGTGTTCCGGATAAGAACGGAGATCTGAAGGATGTGGTCCTTGGATATGACGATATCCGAGGATATGAGATTAATGGATGCTTTTTCGGTGCGATCATTGGAAGAAGTGGAAACCGTATCGAGAATTCCAGATTTTTTATTGATGATAAAGAAGTGGTTCTTGCAGAGAATGAGAATCATAACAATCTTCACAGCGGTCCGGATGGCTTTGAGAAAAAGCTGTGGGAGGTAAAAGAAATTTCACAGGAGAAGAACAGCGTGGATTTCTTCCGCATCAGTCCGGATGGAGAGAACGGATTTCCGGGAGAATTTTCCATTGTTGTGAAATATGAATTCACAGAGGAAAACGAACTGAAGATTTTTTACAGAGGACGCTCTGATGCAGCTACCGTTGCCAATATGACCAACCATTCTTATTTTAATCTGAACGGAGAAGGCAGCGGAGATGTGCTTGACCAGGAAGTATGTATTCATGCGAAGTATTTTACTCCGGTAAAAGACAGCCAGTCCATTCCCACCGGTGAATATGCACCGGTGGCGGGAACGCCGATGGATTTCAATGTTTCCAAACCTATCGGCAGAGACATTGAGGCGGACTTTGAACAGCTGAAGTTTACAGGCGGTTATGACCACAACTATGTAACAGATAATTATGCAAAGGGCAATGTCCGTTCAATCGCTACTGCATACTGCAGGGAATCCGGTATCGGTATGGAGGTTTCCTCCGATTGCCCGTGTGTGCAGTTCTATGCAGGCAATTTTGTTAAGGATGAGAAGGGAAAGAACGGTCATGTTTATCATGAACGTTATGGATTCTGCCTGGAAACACAGGTGGAGCCAAATGCAGTCAATGTGGAGGATTTCCATTCTCCGATCCTGCTTCCCGGTGAAGAGTACAGCTCCGAAACAGTTTACCGTTTCTTTGTGAAATAACAGACAAACAGAAATAAAAGAGGTGCGAGAAGGCAATGCAGATACGTGTGGCAGAAGAGAAGGATGCAGCAACACTTTTGGAAATTTATTCCTACTACGTAGAAAAAACTGCGATCACATTTGAATACGAAACACCTTCCATAGAAGAGTTTACGCAGCGAATCCATAATATAAAGGTGAAATATCCGTATATTGTGGCAGAAGAGAAGGGAGAGATCCTGGGATATGCCTATGGTTCGGCGTTTCACCCGAGGGCTGCTTATGGCTGGTGTGCGGAGATGTCTGTTTATGTGAGACATGACCGGCGGGGCAGCGGTGCAGGAGGCAGACTCTATCGAGCCTTGGAGAGTCTTCTTGCAGAGATGGGAATTCTGAACCTGAACGCCTGCATTGCAGTTGCACCAAAAGATGATGAATACCTGACCAGTGCCAGTGTGGATTTTCATAAGCATTTCGGCTATAAGCGTGTGGGAGAGTTCCACAGATGCGGCTATAAGTTTAACCGTTGGTATAATATGGTATGGATGGAAAAGATGATAGGCGAACATAAGAGCCTGCAGCCGGAAGTAAAGCTTTTCCCGGAAATCCAGGATAAGATCGGATTTGAACGTTTTTCCTGGTAAAAAAAGAAACCTGAGGGAGGTCAGCATGGACGAGGAAAAGAAAAATATAATCCAGCTCATGCTGGGATTTGTGCGCAGGGCAAACGGAGATCATGTCAGTGCATATGCGGCCCAGGCAGCGTATTTTCTGATCATGTCTTTTATCCCGTTTATACTGTTTCTTACAACGCTGATCCGTTATACACCCTTAAGCTATAATGTTGTCAGGGATGCCATCATCGGGTTTGTGCCCGGAAATCTGCAGACCTTTGTGCTGAGCATTGTGGTAGAAGTATACAAAAGAAGTACAGCCATCGTGCCGTTGTCTGCGCTGATGGCGCTCTGGGCGTCCGGAAAGGGAATGCAGGCGATCACCAATGGCTTAAATACCATTTATCATGTAAAGGAAACCCGAAACTGGCTGATGACCCGAATCTATTCGGTTTTTTATATGCTGTTGTTTGTGCTGGCAATCATTGTCACTCTTCTGGTCCTGGTTCTTGGTAATCGAATCCAAGTAGCTGCACAGAGAACCATTCCGATTCTCGGGAGGCTGCTGGCCAAGGTTATAGGGGCCAGGACATTGCTTGTATTTGCCGTGCTGTTTGCAGTGTTTCTGGTCCTTTATAAAGTGCTTCCAAACCGAAAGGCAACCTTTAAAAGCCAGCTTCCGGGTGCATTTATGATCGCAGTGGCATGGATGATATTTTCCTATGGATTTTCCCTGTATTTTGAATTTTTTCCGAATTTCGGAAATATGTATGGTAGCCTGACAGCACTGATCATGGTAATGCTGTGGCTGTATGTGTGTATGAACCTGCTTCTTTACGGGGCGGAGATCAATGCCTACTTCGAAAATGAATTCCGAAAGGCCCAGAGATCTGTAAAAACACTTCTTTCCAAGAAAGAAAATGAAAAAAACAGTTCCAAAGAATCCTGACTTTGCGCTTGACAGAAGGCAGACCTTGTGGCATAGTATTAAAAGACAGAAAAGCTGTGAAGGTGTTTATAGAGGATCATTTTCTCACAGAGAAGGGAAGTCACCGGCTGTAAGCTTCCCCGGGTTCAGATGGTTCTTGAATTTCCCACCGGAGCTTCCTCTCTGAAGTAACAGTAGGAGATGACGTAAGCTGCGCGTTAAGCAGACAAGAGGTGCCCGTGATCTTTTCATGGGAAACTGGGTGGTACCGCGGATATTCCGTCCCTTTTATGAGGGACGGTTTTTTTATTGCCCATATCTGGATCTTCGGGGTGGGCGGCGGATCATTTGATCATTTTAATTAAAGGAGAAATAGACCATGGATATGAAAGAAAGACTTCAGGAACTGGCTGAAAATGCCAGAAAACGGATCGAGGAATCCGAGGGCCTGGATAAGCTGAATGATGTGCGTGTTGCATATCTTGGAAAAAAAGGTGAGCTTACTGCAATCTTAAAAGGTATGAAGGATGTTGCTCCGGAAGAGCGTCCGAAGGTTGGACAGCTTGTCAATGAGACAAGAGCTAAGATCGAAGAACTTCTGGAAGCCTCCAAAAAGGATTTCGAGGAGAAGGTCCGTGAGGAAAAAATGAAGGCAGAAGTGATCGATGTAACACTTCCTGCAAAGAAAGCGAAGATCGGTCATCGCCATCCGAATACTATCGCTCTGGAAGAAGTTGAGCGTATTTTCATCGGAATGGGCTATGAGGTTGTGGAAGGTCCGGAGGTTGAGTATGCGGACTACAACTTTACAAAGCTGAATATTCCGGAGGATCATCCGGCAAGAGATGAGCAGGATACATTCTTTATCAATGATTCCATTCTGCTCCGTTCCCAGACATCACCGGTGCAGGCGCGTGAGATGGAAAAAGGCAAGCTTCCGATCCGTATGATCGCACCTGGCCGTGTATTCCGTTCTGACGAGGTAGATGCAACACATTCACCTTCCTTCCATCAGATCGAGGGCCTTGTTATTGATAAGAATGTTACGTTTGCAGATCTTAAGGGAACCCTTCAGGAGTTTGCAAAAGAGCTGTTCGGACCGGAGACAAAGACCAAATTCCGTCCGCATCATTTCCCGTTCACAGAGCCGAGCGCTGAGGTTGATGTTTCCTGCTTCAAATGCGGCGGAAAAGGCTGCCGTTTCTGTAAAGGTTCCGGCTGGATCGAAATCCTTGGCTGTGGTATGGTTCATCCGAATGTTCTCCGTATGTGCGGAATCGATCCGGATGAGTATACAGGATTTGCCTTTGGTGTAGGTCTGGAGCGTATCGCACTTCTGAAATATGAGATCGATGATATGCGTCTTCTCTATGAGAACGACAGCAGATTCCTGAAACAGTTCTAAAACAGTGAACACGGATCATGAGTATCCGTCTGACAGTAAATATAGAAAAAAGAAGGGACAACCAAAATGAATACTTCATTATCTTGGATTAAAACATATGTGCCGGATCTGGATGTAACGGCACAGGAATATACAGATGCCATGACCTTAACAGGAACAAAGGTAGAGGGCTTTACAGAGCTGGATGCAGATCTTGATAAGATCGTGATCGGCCAGATCGATAAGATCGAGAAGCATCCGGATGCAGATAAGCTGATCATCTGCCAGGTAAATATCGGAACTGAGAGTGTGCAGATCGTAACAGGCGCTCCAAATGTAAAAGAAGGAGATAAGGTTCCGGTTGTTCTTGATGGCGGACGTGTTGCAGGCGGCCATGATGGAAAAATGACTCCCGGAGGGATCAAGATCAAAAAAGGCAAACTCCGTGGCGTTGAGTCCTTTGGTATGATGTGCTCTATCGAGGAACTTGGAAGCACCAGAGAAATGTATCCGGAAGCACCGGAATACGGAATCTATATTTTTCCTGAGGACGCAGTTGTGGGTGAGAGCGCTGTTAAGGCACTTGGCCTTGACGATGTGGTATTTGAGTATGAGATCACTTCCAACCGTGTAGACTGCTACGGTGTTCTTGGAATCGCAAGAGAGGCAGCAGCAACCTTCCAGAAGAAATTCTGCCCGCCGATTGTAGAGGTTAAGGAAAATGATGAGAAAGCTTCCGATTATGTAAAGGTTACTGTAGAGGATCCGGAGCTTTGCCCGCGTTACTGTGCAAGAGTTGTAAAAAATGTCAAGATTGGTCCGTCCCCGAAGTGGATGCAGAGATGTCTGGCTTCCAATGGAATCCGCCCGATCAACAACCTGGTTGATATCACAAACTATGTAATGGAAGAGTTTGGACAGCCAATGCATGCATATGATCTGGATACTATCGCAAATCAGGAGATCGTTGTACGCCGTGCAGGAAAAGATGAGAAATTCGTCACACTGGATGGCCAGGAGCGTATCATGGATGAGAACGTTCTGATGATCTGTGACGGTGAGAAGGCTGTCGGCATCGCGGGTATCATGGGTGGAGAGAATTCCATGATCACAGACGATGTAAAAACGGTTCTTTTTGAGGCGGCGTGCTTCGATGGAACCAGCATCCGTCTTTCTTCCAAGAGGATCGGACTTCGTACAGATGCATCCGGTAAATTTGAGAAGGGTCTTGACCCGAACAATGCACAGGCTGCAATTGACCGTGCATGCCAGCTGATGGAAGAGCTTGGTGCAGGTGAGGTTGTAGGCGGAATGGTTGATGTCTGCAGCGAGACAAGAGAGCCATCCAGAGTAAAATTTGAGCCTGAGAAGATCAACAAGCTTCTTGGAACCAGTCTTACAAAAGAAGAGATGATCGAATATCTCGGACGTGTAGAGCTGGCATATGACGAGAAGACAGATGAGATCGTTGCACCTACTTTCCGTCAGGATATCCACTGCAATTCAGACGTTGCAGAGGAAGTTGCAAGATTTTACGGTTATGATAACATTCCGATGACGCTGCCAAGCGGTGCTGCAACGTCCGGTGGATTATCTCAGAAATTACAGCACGAAGATATGGTTCGTGAAGT
>OGOO01002056.1_pt1 | contig 15504 bp, 10 predicted proteins | sample 1552651 | NCBI WGS metagenome assembly OGOO01 (sample SAMEA2580118, study PRJEB22360) | human gut metagenome | biome: human gut; feature: human-associated habitat; material: faeces | place: Denmark | collected 2008/2010 | reverse complement strand
GCCTAATGTCGCATTATACATCGGATTCAGCGCCTGAGACTCATCGGCGAACGTATATAATACCTGTTTTACATTGCCATTTTCATCATACGGATAATAATAAGGATTCAGCCAGGTATATTCGGAGAAATCACCATAAGGAGAATCGGTCATTTTCATATGAGAATAGGTCAGGTCATTCATGAATTTCAACGTCTTATAACGATACTGCAATTGTACGCCGACCCCCAGGTTATCCCGTCCGGAACCACGCATCACTCCGTTCTTATTCTGGTAATTCACTGTCAGTCCATACCGAAGTTTTGTATCGCCACCTTCCAAAAACAGGGAATGTTTATGGCTAAAGCCGACATCTTTTACGGGCTTGGCGATCCAATCGGTATCGATACCCCTTTTCACCAAAGCCAGCCGTTCGTTATATCCATCCATATAATCATCTCCGATCTGGATATTCGGATGGGAATATAATCCGGCCAACCGTTCGTATTCCACCTTTTCGGCAGCATTCATCAGATTATAATCGCTCAGGTCAGCGATTTCAAAATCACCTGAAAAATTATAGGAAACTCTCATTTTTCCCATCACCGGCGCTTTCGTTTCCACGACCACCACTCCATTGGCAGCACGCGAACCGTAGATAGCAGTCGCAGCTGCATCTTTCAGAATCGTAATACTCGCCACCCGGTTCGGATCCAAATCGAAAATCTTTTCAGAACTCACTTCAAAACCATCTAAAATAAAAGTGGGCATATTGGGCGAATTTTCATATTCACTCTGTAAATTCCCACCACCATGGATGGTAAATTCCGGCACATAATTGGGATTACTACCGGCATCCAGATTTTCCATCAGCTTAAAAGACGGATCGACCATGGAAAGTGTATTGAGAATATTTCCGGTCGACACTTGTTTCAGCTGTTCTCCCGAAAAGGTGGTAGCCGAACCGGTATAGCTGTCTTTTTTACGTTCGAAATACCCGGTTACGACCACTTCGTCCATTTCCACCTTTTCTTCTTCGAGTTTCACCCGTAAGAATTCCTGATTCCCGAGGACGACCTCCAAAGGTTTCATACCCACAAAAGAAAACTGTAAAACTGCTTCTCCCTCAGGAAGACTGAGCTGAAAGGCACCTTCGGTATCGGTTATCCCGCCCAAGGTCGTCCCTTTGATCCGGACAGTCACCCCCGGCAAGGTGTTTCCCAGCACATCCGTCACCACTCCTTTTATCTCCCGAATAGCCGACTGAAGCGGTGAAACCGTTTTTTCCCGGTCTTTAATGACTACCACATTATCCATTACCGTAAAAGTAAGGGGGGTGTGTTTCAACAACCGGTCCAAAATCGTTTTAAAATCTTCTTGTTTAGCTTGTAACGATAAACCGGTAATCTTTTCGATTTTATCCTGACTATAAAAAAATTGTAATCCGGTCTGTTTTTCCAATTCTTTAATCACCTGTTCCAAAGAGGTTTCTTTCACATTCAGAGTGACCCGGTGTGTCTGGGCTTGTACCCCAAAAAACAGGAAGACATTCAGTAGAAATACCAACAAAAATTTTTTTCGTCGTTCCCAGGAAAGCCCCGGTTTGTAATACCATTTTTTTTTCATAACTTTGATTTGTTTAATTATCCAATAATTTTTCAGTGTGATACGGCAATTGCTGCTACAATTGTCGTATCGTTTTATTTCGGATTTACAGTAATAGTTCTGTCTTTCACAATAAAGGTAACATCCCCGCCGGTTTCTATAAATTGCAGGAATTCTTCTACCCGTTCATATTTTTTCAGTTGACCTAATTTTTTTAAAGCTTCTCCATTGAAAAAAACTTCCACATCGTAGTTACGTCCGACCGTCTTCATCATTTCTTCCAGGGATTCTTTGTTAAAGAAGTAAATGCCGTCCTTCCAGCTTATAAATTCTTTAGGATTCACTTGCAATAATTCCGGTTTCTCCCCCCGACGTCCGGCCCTGACCTGTTCTCCGGGTTTCATAACTATTTCCCCCTGTTTCAAATTCTTGCCGGTATAGCTGACAGCTCCTTTCACCAAGGTAGTCACAACCCGTTCTTCATCTTCATAATCCCGGATATTGAACTCTGTACCCAAGACCCGGATCTCCCCGGATGAACCGGAAACAATGAAAGGATGTGCTGTATCTCTTTCAACAGCGAAATAAACCCCCGCCGTTGCGAACCGTTGAAACGAACCGGATATTTCAGCTTCGAACCGGCATTCAGCCAAACCCGGGTACCGTCGCCCAAGACCAGCGAATACTCACCTCCACGCGGGACGGTCAATTCATTGTACAGGACTTGTGGTTCTGCTGTCTGTGATTGGGAAGAATAAACCAATTGTCCGTCGTGGTACTGAATCCGGGTACCGTCTTTTTCAGCTATAGGAGCCACTTCTTCTCCCAAATTTATTTTTTCTCCATTGGCCAGGGTCACCACCGCTTTCGGTTTTACAATTCCGATCTCTTCCGACAAGGGTATCGAAGCGGGTTGCCACCAAACGAATAGTCCGACCCCTCCACCGACCAACAACGGAATCAGCAACGAGGCCACCCATCTCCAGCGACGGCGGCCGATAGACCGTTTTCCGGCCGTCATGCTCCAAAATCGCCGGTAAGCTTTATCCGTCTCAAAAATATCCGGTTCTTCCAATGCATTCTTTATCCACTCCCGGTCCTCAAATTCCCGGGCATACTTGTCCAACCCTGTCGTTTCTTTCATATGCCTGTATTCCTCGAGCTCCGAATCTTTCATCCGCCCCAACCAATATTCGAATATCAGATCGACAACCCTACCGATATCATATCCACGACGCTTCATGCTTTTTCAGATTTTTGTTATTTTTATATATTAAATCCGAAAAAGAAAAAAAGTATAACAGAAAAATGATTTTTTTTTGAAAAAATAGCTTGTACTCCCCACGCCGCTCTCTTTCGGCTATTGTTCAGCGAGCCATGCCTCGATTTTTTCTGCCGAGGCATCCTTGAGTATTACCCGTTTCCCGCTATCGAGCAGGTAGAGGGTGGGCATTGCCTTGAGATCATATACCTGTTCACGGGTAAGCCGTTTTCCCTCGTCATAACCATCGATCCAACGGGCGGGAAAGATCGCTTTTTCCCAGGCCGGCGTTTTACCCTCCACACACACGGATAGCAGGCATAACCGTCCGGCCTTCATAAATTCATTCATAACCGGTAAGGAGAGAAGCGCCTCCTTCACACGTTGACAGTCCGTGCAATCGGGATCATTGAAATAAAGCACAACATAATCGGCTTTTATACCCGAAAGCCGGTTCATGGCACCGTCGCGGGTCCGGTAGGTAAAATCGGCAGCCACATCACCCGGACGATTTTTCAGGGCCATTTCCAAGAGGTAACGGGGACGTTCTTTATCCCAATCATCCAAGCCGGGATTCCCGAGCAGTGAACGCAGTACCAGGATATGCAGCTCCTCGTTGTACATAGGCGAGTTGGGTTCGTAAAGATACTTGTCCGCCAAGGATATGAAATGGTACAACATCTCTTTTTTCACCATAGCACGCCGGAAAAGCGTGTCTACGGCAACCTGTGCTTTTGCCGTGTAGGGAAGAATACTGATAAAATCGACAAATGCCTGTTCCGTGATTTCAGGCCGGGAAATTAAGGTGGTGTCAGCAAAATTGAAATAATCCCAGTAATGCACGGCCAGATAAGCAGCCCGTTCTGCGGGATCCGTCAGAAAAACAGGTACCTCGGGTAACCGAAACTCCTCCGTCGTTCGTTGCGCCTGAGCGAAGGACGTAAGCCCGATACAGAAGATACACGCCCAAAGGGTTAGATTCAGAATTTTCATGTCGCTTGGTATTATGATTTATGAAAAACTCCGGACGCTTCCACGTTCGGAGTTTCCGATTGTATCATTCAAAATATCAGTTACCGGTAGCCGCTTGAAGTTCAATATCCGGCTTTGCGAACAGCTCAGCCAAATTATCGTAGATTTTGTGATAAACGTTTCCGGCAGTATCCTCGTAATGCAACTCGATTTTGTCGGAATACCAGTTGAACTCGTACTCCCTGCGCAGGCGCAATTCATATCGGCCGTCAGCCGTAACGGTAACCGAACCGATACGACTGTTGTTGCCGACACGCTCGAAAGAGACGAACGCACCGACAGGCACATCCTTTACACCGTCAGCGGTTGCATAACGGAGCGTTCCCGTAATCGACCGGTTGGTTACCCGGAAAGTCTTACTATAATACACTACTTGTTTCTCGTTGGAGGAAATCGTGATGTCGCCCGCACTTACAATGCTATTTGTGATAAACGGCAAGGTTTTACGCTCTCCGTTTTGGTTTACTGAAATAGTCGTTGTATTGTCTATGTTTTCGATTGCATTTGTACCATAGTTACGTTCGGCCTCCCTGTCAGCCTCCACTGTATAAATGAAACGTCCCGGAACCGCAGGATCGGCCTTTAGTTTCGTTCCATTCAATTTGTTTGCCGCCAAGCGGTTTTCATCAATCTTCAGCATGGGCGCATCGATATAAATTTCGAACTCATTGCCGAACGGGTCTACCGAGTTTCCGTCCGATCCGCAAAAACTGGTCACGTCAATGGCAATATCCACCTCCTGTTCGGGTTGATAAGTCCATACCAAAGGGGTTACCACTTCAGGAATATCTGCCGCTGAAGCGGACCTATCCGGTTCGTCATCTTTCCCTTTCCAATCCTCACCGGCATATTTTACACGTGCCCCGAAACGGAACGGATTGTAATTGGCCAGCTCAAACGTAACGCTTCGGTATGAATTACCGGCATATATACCCATATCACCGGCATCTGCCGCCAGTACCGCCTCATTACCGGGTTGGTTCGAGGCAATCCTGACCACTTCCGCGCTTTTTGCCCGGTTCGTGTACATATAAATCGAATATTTGCCGGTTTCCGTCGGACTGCCGGGCTTTATCGGTTTGAACATCAACATACGACCGCCTGCCGGATTGTTCTTTCTCCACCACATATCTGCCTCGTCAGTATAGAAATTACAATCAAACGACACAATATCGGCTTCCGACGGATCTTTATAATCCGACAAATACTGTGAATATAGCAAGAACTCATCTTTCTCTCCGGCATTGAACGGTGTTCCTCTTTGGTCATCTTCCACTTCATCGCCTTGTTTCTGCATGAGTTGCAGATCAAACTGCACCTTAGCATTGACCTTCTGCGGCACCAGGCGGTATAACACATATTCGTCATCTGCATATCCATCCGGATTTTGGGTAGGATCGGCGCTATACGCTTTCAGTCCCGTTACCGTGATGGACTTACGGGTGTCAGAGAACGTAAATTCCCGAGTCATGGTTTCGAAGTGTTCGGCCTCAATATAGAGCGTCCCTTTATATCCGGCAGCCTGTGACAGGATATTCTCGAAATAAACCCGTTGCACACCGGCCTGTTCGACCGTATATAGAAATTTATAGTCCGGTTCCGTTTTGATGTCTCCACTACTGTACCACTCCTTGTCGCCATTACGGACCACGGGCAATGCCATACCTGCCTCGTAACGTATATCCAATTCGTTGGCCGATAGGTACACTTTCATCGGGAACAGCTCGTCAGGGCATGTTTCGGGAATGGTAAACATCACCGTTACGTGCGAACGGTCTTCGGTTGGATTATTCTCGTTTATTTTTCCGTACACCTGCGTGCCTACCCATGAAGGAGTGAACGCCTGTCTCTTCACTGTGATCACTTTAATTTTGCGTTGCAGACGTCCTTTCTTTACAAGCAATGTACCTTCCAGCTTCTCGTTATTTCCCAAAGGAAGCAGAGAGATGACGATACTGCCCTTACCAATCCCGTCTTCAATCTCAAAACTATTGTCTATATTTTGTCTAGCCACGAGGTTATCTATCCACGAGACATCTGCCTTGTCGTCTTTTGTTATCGTCGTTCCGTTTTTACCTTTAACAGTATAAGAAAGTGTGTAGTTTCCGGTTCCGCCCGTAGCGTCTCCATCTATCACATAGCCGGTCTTTTCAACCGTGAGAATGTAATTCTGATCCTCTACCTCGTTCACCTCGTCGGAAATGGAGATCCAGACGTTGTTCGTGGCCGCTGCTGTCAATGCAGCGGCGAAGTTTTCCTGTCCAAAAGAAAGGGCTCCCTTGATATTCAACTTGTAATGATGGTTACGGCGTATGAGAATCTGATCGCCTTTTTCGTCAATCAGCATCACCCGATAATATTTTTCCGTGGACTCACCCGGAACATGTCCGCGAATGATGATACTGACAGGATCATCTGCGCTGTTTTCACTTTCGAAGATATACTGTTTCGTGGCCGTGGTCACATCCGTGATGTCGCTCATCCTGGCATCATTCTGCGGAAGTGTGACAAACGGATCGTCTTCGCCCGGCCACTCGAAATCGAATCCCTTTTCCGGGTGATAGGGAGCTACCGTACCAAAGGCATTCGTGTTATAGGCTACAAAACCCGTCACCTCTATCCACCCGTTGATCGGATTGTCGATGGAAACCTGCGCATGGTTGCGGATCATCTTTATCGTATTTCCCTTGTCGGCCATTTGAGCATCGATCTTACTATCGTTATCCGGATCGCAGGTAAAACGTGCCCAACAGATCATACGCCCCGACGAGCCCTCCAGCAGAGCCATAACCTCGGCCTCCGATTTGTTACGAAATTTATCCTCCTTGAATTCCGACATATTCTGATTGGCGAGAAAATGTACGGTTCGGGTATTTTCAGGCACTTCGGCCTCGAAATTTCCTGTTAAGCCGGCTCCATTCCCGGTAGGGGTAACTTTGGCCTCGACGGTCGTGGTAAAAAGACCGTAACTGTCGAAACAGAACAGTGTCATGTCCTGTACACCACCTCCGTCGGGATCGACCGAACGGGTTACCACCTCCTGCATAGCCGGAATATCGGCACTGAACCGAAGGGCCACGTAACCTTCATGTGCCGTGGGCATCGAGTCCGGCAGATCATCTTGCCGGCAAGAGACCAGTAGCACAGCCAAAGTTATTGCCGTATGTATTACTCTTTTTATCATAGTCTTATCCTTTATCTGTTCTTCGTACTAATTACCGGTCTATTTGCCATTGTAAACGTCGCGGACACAACGAACACCGGTTCCATTCATATTGTTTTTAGAATTGGATACCCTGCCGCTTGCACTATAATAATATGCAGCATTTAACAGATAATCTATAGCATCTGCATCTGCATTTTCTGTTCCTTGAAAATCCATGATAATCTTCAATTCGGCCTCGGTTGGCAAACGCCAATCGTCATACACCGTTCCATCCTCTGCAACCTCCACATAATTAGCGCAATGCTCCCGTGCAACCCTCAAACTATTGTCGCTGTCATCCAATGTCAAATTTCCAGCCCCCAACATAAAGCCACCTAATGAAGATGCAATCATAAAAGATGGGGAGACCAGTTGAGCATTATCTTTTCCGGGATCTGTAACCATCAGTCCGGGATTACTTTCGTCTTCAATCAATCGAGGACGTCCCACTGTATATTTATTCGATGTTGCTGTTAATCGAATATGGTACAAACGTCCATTGTATTCTCCTGTGCTGCTTGTCTCTCTCTGATTCCCACTATTCCAATAATAGTGCAGAATGGTTGATTTTCCGTTCGTTACACTGGAAACAAACTTAGATCGGAAAAAACCGCTGGATGTATTAATTTCACCCCACCAACCACTTCTTTCTGATGCTTCGTAATCATATTGTCCGTTCCAGCTGGATATATTTCTCGTGGCAAGGCTGATTCCGTATATACGGTCTCCCATATACTCATACGTGGTAGGCCGGGCGTTATTTGTTTTAAAATCGTCACGATAAGAATACCAACTCTGTATGTTTATGATGTACTCCAACGGGTACTGGATAATTTCGACCTCACGTTCTACCTGATCATCATTAAAGACTTTCACTTTGATATAGCGGATCGTGTTGTTGGTTGGTACCGGGCTATGAATGCCGATATTTCCTGTTACATCAGGCTCGGGGGTTATGGTGATTTGCCTGAGAGTCTGAGCATCTACAGAACGTTGCACTCCGAACTTGTCGTAATAATAAGCGCTTACAACTTCAGCATGTACTTCCGATGACGATGCAAATCGCAGTGTAGTATTGTCATCCGCCATATTATGCATCTCTATCTCGTTTTCATTCAGCGTCAGGTAGACCGGACGATCATCCTCACCGCCAATCAGAATCATCTGTTCGTTCCAGTCCTGCACAGAATAAGTCATATCAGTCAATTCAACCGGTTTTGACGGGTCGTTGGCTCCGGGCGCATTCACACTGACTACCACCTCGTAGCAGGTATTACGTTCCAGTGCTTTCTTTTCGCTGACAGGGATCTGGTACCAGTTGCTCTCACGAAGCTGTGCATCGTCTCCATCCCCCTCATACTTCATGGGAATATTCACAACCAGGCGTACTTCCTTTTCAAGCGCACTTTCGTTTATCCACGTATGAGCATAGGTATAGGCGGTCACGGTAATTAAATCCGCAGTCCAGTTGAAATAGCTGCCGGAGGACTTATCGGTATCTGTCAGATCAGCCGTACCGTTTACATCCGCTATTACCGATGTTGTATAAGGCATGTTGCGCAAATAATATCCTGCATTATGGGCTTCCTTACTGTCATCGAACGTTACTCTGTCACCCTTCTGTATCCTGACGACAATCTTGGCTGCCGCACGGCGTAAGGTAACCTGCAGTTCCGTATTGTCCGTAGCCGTTCCGTAGTTTAGAGTTACCGTTTCGGGGGCATTGGGTTCATCGGTTCCAGCATAAGCCACACCGTCCATCAGAAAAGTCCGCGGGGCACCGCTCACCTGCGATAATCCTGTCATGTGGATATTCCGGTCGCTCTGCGTCATGGCCTTGAGTCTATTCAGATCGAAATCTTTGGCATCGAATATTTCCGCCAGAGCTGTGCTGTTGGCAATCAGGTATACCCAATACTTTGTGTCTTTATTGAAACTGCTCCTCTTAGCTGTTAAGGTGATCTTACCGTTACCGGTTTCACTGCCCTCCACCCGCTCGTGCCATTTCCAATCTCCGTTCTCTTCGAAAATCACAACGTCGATATGGTTGACGGCCATTTCCACTCCGGGTTCATTGCCGGCACGGCTCACAGGCAACGTCTCCGACGATAGATTAAGAATGATGCTATTACCGTTCTTTTCCATGCTTCTGCCCGAAATATCGTCGTCTTTTTCACAGGCGGTAAGAAACAGTACCGCCATGCCACAAACAATAATATGATATACTAGCTGTTTCATCGCTCGTTAGTTATTTATGGGTACTTCGATCTGTTTTATCACAATTGCCTCAGGAATGTTACTCCCCTGCCATTTCAAGGAAGCGCTCTGCCCGTTAATTAATAACAATGAACTACCTGTCTGATCCCACGCCGGCGTGTAAGAGATAGCGAGACTTACCGTTTTGTCCACATTTGTGGACTTCAATGCCTTGATCTTGATTTGGTAGGGGTCAGAGGAAGCCACATAATTTCCCGGATCGACAAGCACTCCTTTTTGATAAACCGTTATCTCAAAATCTCCAGCTGTGGCATCAAGCAATGTGGGAACCCATATCTGTTTATCAGGCCCGAATATCGAGAATGTGAAAGAGTAACTGCCCTCCTCAGAAGTAGCATCGTTATTGTACCAAATAGTCGGTTGGCTGTATTGTCCATCTTCCGGTACCGAGCTTCCGTCAGCAGGTGTTATCGGATTGTCGTAACTCGGATAATCAAAAGTGATATTGTAATTCTCCTTATTCCAGTCGGCCACCTTATATTCGACGGTTATCTTACCATCGTTGTGCATCAGGCAACAGACCGTATAATATTTATTCCTTTCGATAGGAGGCATATATACGAAACCGCTTCGGGCGTTTCCATCGAATTCATAGTCTACCCGAAGAACATTACCGTCGTTATCCCCCTTAACGTCCCATGAGGTACTACCCCAAGGGTTTTCGAAAAGATAGAAAGATTCGTTCAGAACAGGTGTATAGTTCGCCGGGTTTTCCTTATCGGTTTGCGAGGCATTCTCAGCTAAAGTTTTCGTTACCTCTTCTTCGACAACTTCGAGGCTGATATCACCTGTAATACCTGTTATCGCTTTCAGTGTTTCATCAGTTTGCGGCATCAGGTAATTGCGTGTCCTTGTTCCGGATGCCAGTACGGTCAATCCGGTAACACGCAGACTGCTATTCTCTCCGACAGGCTTGGCTGCGAATACGCCGAGCTTACCTATCGGGCGTTTCAGTTCAAACGTAAGGTCCTGCCGAAGCAACGTGTGCCCTGCATGTCCGGGATCGGCCGGGGTCTTATCCGACAACTGCGTCAAGTCGATTGTTTCCGTCTGTTTGCAAAACATCGGCAAACCTTTCGACGTATTCAGCTTCGTGAATGTAAAATGGTTCAACTGGGTTTCCGTTGTGTTTTCCGTCAATAAGACAGAAGAACCCGGTGTTTCCATGGCCGCTTCGTTGGCCACGACATAGAAGTCCACCTTCTGTGTCATGGTGGAATACATGGTCAGGTGCATCAGGAACGAGGGATTGTTCACGTCCAGTCCGTCTTTCGTGTAGAAGTGTCCGGCCGGTTGTCCATCAACAAAAGCGTATACGCGCAACGAGTGCAGAACAGTCTCGTTGTTTGTGGGAATACCGTCGGTCTCCTCTACGGCCCGGGTGCCTATGTTCAGTTGCACCAACGCATCACCCTTTTCAGAGGGGACTGTATATTTTTCTTTGATACAGCCGGAGAGCAGAGAAGCACAACAGCCGAATAAGAACACCGCATAAAGTATCTTTCTCATGTTTCACATATTTTAAGGGTCTTAAAATTCAGGTTTCACTTGCTCAACATACCATTCGGGAACGGTGACCTTTATCGCGCCCGCCTTGAAGTCGATCTGGATCGGAATCAGCACCTCTTGTTTAGAACAATCGATCATAGGGTTAGCAGCCAAAAAATCAGCCAGGTTGATCTCCGCCAGCAACTCTTCCCCGGAAGCCTGACGCAGACAGACGTTCACGTCCCTGTGATTCATGTGCCGCATTATGTTGGCACGAGCCGTCAGCAATTTTTTGTCGGACTCATATGTAGTTTCAAGCAAATAATCCGTAGCCTCTCCGCATGCCCGGTTCTCGAAATCGGTACAAGGCGAGACACCACATATCTCAAGTACAGGCAATGAACCTGCACGTTTTCCCACAGCGGGAATCCCAACCACTTCTACGAACAAATCGTAGTGGGAGCTGGCAAATTCTATCGTTTTGGTCTGATCATCCTCTTCCCTGCCGGTAAAAGGCAGCACGGTATAGGACGTTGAAGCGTGATAAAGAGAGTCGTTGCCGGAAACCTGTTTATCGGCAAAATAATCCTCGTCAGCAAATACTATTTTGTTAAAGTCACAAGTGGTGAGGCCCTCCACTCTCGTGTGATGGGTGTTTCCCACGCAGACGATCCTGTAATCCCCGGCTTTGAGCGGGGGAAGCAAAGCCGTACGGCTTGCTAACTCATCGTCGGATAAAGTATGCGAATTGACGCATTTATTCTCTGCATCGAAAACATACATTTCCACCCGGCAGATCTTGTCGGGGAATATTTCCGTCGTACCATCTCCCTTATAGCTGAGTGTCAACCTGTTGATGCTAAAACAGTCATCTATATCCTCATCGATACAAGAAGTTAACGCACCTCCTAACAACGCCAGACAGAAAACAATACTCGTCAATTTCATAAATCTTATTTTTATTTCATCAAGGAGAAAAAAGAGGGGGGAAGACGGGATACACCCGCCATTCCGCACCCTTTAATAATTATTAGAATTCAGGAGAAACAGGAACGACAGTCCAGTCTGCCACATCCACATTTAACTCCACGCAACGCTCAGGTTCGTCGAAATCACCATCCGTGAACGAGTAGAGCACCCGGTAGATCTTTCCTGATGTAAAGGCAGAAGCATTGGTAAACTGTCCGCGTAAATAGAGAGGCACCTCTGAATTACTGTTCACACCGCGCAGGGCGAGCAACAACTCAGGATTCTTAGCAGCATCCGTCACGTGTGCTAAACCGTAAGTGATGATTCCGGCGGCATCTTCTCCATCTTCAGCAGGATCGGTAATATCCGTACCATCTACGAATTTTTTCCCGCCGACAGCCAATTCTAAATTCAATTCATCGGCCCACGGTGCGGAACGATCTTCGATCCAACCCCATACTTCCGTATGATCGATAGTTTCAAATACTTTAGTATCCTCCACAGGAAGTTTAGACACGAAATTAGACTGTGTATAGTAATTGTTCAATGCTATTTTCTGTAACTTGACAGAGGTATACTTGGGAACATCTCCCTCTTGGGTATACTGGAATCCATAGATTTCGAAACGCGATACACGTGGCTCCAGGGTTACGTTCGCCGTGTAAACATTGTCATGAATTTCGCTCCCGTCAAGTTTTTTTTCTTCAAGCTCATCTTCACCATAAAGAGGATAGGTCGGGTGACCGCTTCCATTGTCATTCGGTATATGATCAACACGGGTTGCAATTGTAGAGTACTCCACGTCACCGATATTCCCCACGACAACGACTTTCGAGGTGGCAGCGGGCAGGAAATGATAGGTAATATCTTTTCCGTTCTCACCTATTTCAGCCCACTCAGAATCTGTTTTACTGAAATAGACCTGTTGATCCTGATTCTCATACTGAGGAACGGTTTGCAGGTTGCCGGCAGCATCCACAAAGAACACCTTGAAATTTTCCAACGCAACCTGGGAACCACCTTTCATTGCATCACCCGTAGCACGTGACTTCACAGTCTTTTGGATATTAGGCAGTTTGATCGTCACACTTTTGGGCATAGTATCCGTTTTCACACCATCTTCATGCTCGTCCTTACTGCAAGAAACAAGTCCCATTGTAGCCACTAAGGCCATCAATACTAAATTTTTCACTTTCATAAATACAAAAATTAATGGTTTTATTGAAAATTATAATTGTTCTATTACTCCTTGCACTTGTGTCAGGTTATGCCGGGCCTCTTCCACCCCTGCTTCGGCGGCACGACGGAAAGCGTCTTCCGCTTTATAAGGCTCTCCGGCCCCGGCATAGGCAACTCCCAGGGTGTTGAGAAGCGTGGAATCTCTGAAGGTAACCTTCGAATATTCTAACAATTGCACAGCCTTGTCATACTCCTTCTTTGCCATAGCCTCCAATGCCAGGTCGTTCAAGACGGCCGGTGCATCGGGGAAGTAACGGGCAGCCACCTGCATAACTTTCCCGTATCCGGGTGATCCCTTCTCATAAGAAGCGGCCACTTTATACATCTCCGTCAAGCTCAGCAAATCGGGACGTTCGTCCACCATGCGCCGGGCCTCGTCGAGATTGAAGTTGCGAACATTGTATTCTATTTTATATTCATTACGCCGTAAAAGAGGATATATCTCGTTGAGCAGGCGATGATAGATGTCGGCAGGTACTAATTCCTGCAACTGTTTTTCACAGACATCACGGTCTCCTGTACATTCATCGATAATGCGCACGACCTCTCCACGTTTCAGAAGCCCTGGAAACTTGTCCAGCACGAGACGGAAACCTTCCCAATCCTCACCTTTCCAATCGACGTGTATCATGGCAGGGTCGAACTTGTCATGGCGGCAAATATAGTCGGCCAACGCTTTGGCACGATTCTCCGACAGTTTGAGGTTGTGAGCCACAGTACCCTCCGGAGAAGCGTAACCGGTAATAAAAATACCCGTGATGGAAACATCCTCGTTATCCTCGACTAGCTGAATCGAATGGGACACGGTATCCAATTCAGAACGATTATCCTTATATCCGGGAAGGATCCTGTAACTATCCTGACGAAACTGGAGACGCGCCGTACGGGTTTCAGCCCGGACTTTCACCGGTTCCGGTTCGGGCACAATCGTACAAATTCTGTAATCAGGGATGAAAGCGGGAAGAATATTCCCGGGCAGGACCTGTTCCGCTTTACCTTCCGAACAGTTTACACACCCATACACCTGCTCACGCAGTTCGATCCGCCCATCGAGCATCCAGTGTTCGTAAGGGACTGTCGCCAGATACTCGTACCCCTGATCTTTACCGTTACGGCGACGGATGACAACCTGTGCATTCTCGTCGTGATAAGGGGGAATATCTACACTTTCCAGACGCTGAGCCCGAAGATACATTTTGTTGCGGGCTTTACCGTCTATGACGATCGGTGGGAAAGCCGCTTCACGGTTTCCATCCTTGGATAGCAATATGGGAGTCAAGGCTATCGTATGCTGTGTCTTGATTTTAAGTTCACTCAAATCAACCAGCATGGTCAGTTGTACTTCTCTGCCTTTCTTGACAACTCCCCGGTTCTGTATCCCGATTTCGGCAAGGTAACTGATCTCGTTTTCAGCATGTATCACCTCCGGACAACATGCCAGTAACGCTAAGAATATGATATATAAATGTTTCATCTTTTTCCGGTATTACTTAATAATGTAGATAAGAGATATTCCCGCTTTCGTCGGGCCGAAATAATGCTTCTTCTGGTTACCCTTGAAACGACCGCAAGTCTTGCACTCGTACTTGTCGTACTTCGTGTAAATGTATCCGGCACCGATATTCGCTTCCAGATTCCAGCGTTTACCTAAAATCCACGTATAACCATAAGAAATACCGATCCCGGTGGCCCACCCCTCATAACGATGCTCTTGGGTAGACTTATTTTGGAAGGGAATCCGCACACCGCTGATATTGTATTCTGCAAACCCGGTATGAATACCGAAAAAATGTCCGTTGAAACGTTCGCACAACCAGTACCGGAATTCCGGCATCACCATCCAATGCTTGACCTTCTTATTATCGTCTTTATTAAGGGTCCACGGATTATACCCCCCCACCAGATCGAGGGTTGTACGCTTGCCCAGCCCGAATTCAAACCCGATGTTGGGTGTTGAAGTGGCCCAATAAAGAAGATTGGTTTTAACCGCAATATCCTGCGCGCAGACAAGGTTTCCACACCACCACACGACAAGAAAAATTCCGAGGATTAATCTTTTCATATTTTCATTTTATCGTTATACCATTCGTTACCGGCCAAGCCGGTATGTATATTCACTCCACTTTATTTTCTTTAATATCGGTAAAACACAAAATGTAATGTTGCCCCTGGCTGTATGTGTGTGTATGTATGTGTATGTATTTCTCTGTTTAAATACAGAAGAATAGAAAAGGTAATTCAGGGGCAAACATTACATATTTTATCTGATATTTATACAATAGGACCAATAAAAAGGAACATTTTTATTGGTTGAAATTCGAAAAAAAGGAGGTCTTTATGATGAAGAGTTGACTTACTGAATATCAAATAATTGAACTAAAAATAAAAAAAGCCGATCTTATAAATAAGATGGCTTTATGTATCAAAAAAATAAGGTTCGTTTTCTATA
>OGOO01002051.1_pt1 | contig 15540 bp, 9 predicted proteins | sample 1552651 | NCBI WGS metagenome assembly OGOO01 (sample SAMEA2580118, study PRJEB22360) | human gut metagenome | biome: human gut; feature: human-associated habitat; material: faeces | place: Denmark | collected 2008/2010 | reverse complement strand
TGCTCCTGATGAATGGCGAGAACTTCTCTACGCCAGCCAATCCCTGGCATTTCTATATTTCCATCGCCCTCTTCTTCGCCACCTTTATCGGCGTGAAGGTGATGAAGATCAATCCCATCCGCATGATACTCTATGCGGCATTTGCGGGATTGGTGCTATTATATTAAAGCTTTTTCATTTTAATCCATGCTATTTATGAGAAAGGTATATTTTGCCATAGCCCTTGCCTTCTGCAGCCAGGGCATTCAGGCTCAGCAAACCTCCTACCAATGGAAGGTGGAAGCTGAAGCAGGCGTCAGTTGCAGCGTGCTCGATACGGATGTATCGGGCTTGTCCACTACTACCTATAAGGTGAGACCGGGAGTGGCGACTGGTATAGGGGCAGAATATCTGGCAGTTGACAACCTGGCTGTGGGAACCGGCATCCGATTCGTACAGCGCGACTACCTGTACCAGAATCTGGGCGGAGACTCCTGGAACACCCGATACAACAACAATTTCATCAGCATCCCCCTCAACGTGGGATATTATCTGATTCATAATCCCTACCACGAAAAGGGATTGTGGATCAAGCCGCAGGTAGGCGTATATTACGAGTACTTCACCTCTATGCACACCAAGGGCATCTATCCGATGAACATCATGCAAGGATACAAGGGCGACGGAACCTACATCAAGTATAACACCACCTACGATTTCAAGAAGAACGAGAACCATCTGCGCCGCAGCCTCTTTGGAGGAGAAGCCGGCATCAAGGTGGGGTATTCCTTCGGAAAGATAGACGGTTCCATCGGGTATAACTTCCAATACGGTTTCTCGCATATCTATGAGGAGAAAGCACGTACCAGCAAGACTGCCCGCCGCAACTCCAGCGTCATCACCGCTGGCATTGCCTACAAACTATTCTAGCTCCACACGCCCTGAAAGGGCAGAAGCCTTAAAAAATTCATTTAAAAGTAACAGCAGATATGAGAAGCCCTATATATAAAATAGGTGGAATGCGATTCTTCCTGGTTTTCCTGTTGTCGGCAGCATCCCTTGCGATGTCGCTGACCAGTTGTGTATCGGATAACGACGCCAACTCAAAGTCTATTTCCGATTATACCGATGCAAACGTCCAATCATACGGCGACTTGTTTGAGATATTCTGGAGGGTGATGAACCAGCGCTATTGCGACCTCAACGAACAGGCAGGCGTCTCTTCCCTCTCCTGGGAACAGGTGTATGAAATGTACAAGCCGAAGTTTGAAGCTCTGAAAACCTTCAAGCCTTCATCTGAAAATACACAGGCTGAAATCCTGGCAGACAATGCCAAGGCAAAGCAGTATTTCCAGGAAATCATGAATCAGATTATCGACCAGCATTTCTTCGTAAAAATCACCCTTCCGGTTTCCCATTCATCCACAGAAACGGTTCGGTTTGAAAGCAAACTCTACGAAAGAGAACCTATCTTCCCGATGGCTTACCACTGGGATTACACCCGCAGCCAATTAAAGGATGACGGCACAGCCTTCGGAAGTCTGACCGACAACTTCAGCATGATGGGCGGTTTCGTGAAAGATGCCCCAGGCGTCTTCTATCTGGGATTCAGCAATTTCTATATCTCGGAAAACTGTGTCTATACCTATCATTCTGATTATCTGCCTACGAATGCTGAAAACAAGTATCATATCGACGAACAGATGATTGCCACGAAAGCCAGCGAACTGGTAACTGACCCTAATCAGATAGACCAGGCAAAGGAAGAAGCCGACCAGCTCCTGGCACAAGCCAACCAGTATCTGACTTTAGACCAGGTGAAGGCAGCCATCGCCAAGATGGAGGCTTACAATGCAGGCAAGAACTATCAGGGACTTTATCATCTCTCATGTGCAGCTTATCAGAGCGCCCCATCTTTCATCCAGTCACTTCCAGCCTCAGCAGATAACACCGAGGCGGTAAGCATTCTGAAAGACTATCTTACCCAGAATTCCCAATATCCGGCTCTGGCTGAAGAAAAAGCCTTCCGCAACTGGATGGCTCAGCAATTGGCAGATTATCTGTGGCACGAAAGGGAATTCACCAATTTCTGGGAAGACCTGAAGTTTACCACAGGCCATGAACTGGTAGAGACCTACCGCAGCAAATTCCTGGAGCCACTGGCTAAGGGCGATATCAAGAAGCTTATCCTGGATGTGAGAAGCAATGGCGGTGGTGCCGTGGCTGATACCCGACTGCTGACCGACTTTCTGGTAACCCAGCCAGCCGTCTATGCCTACGTTCGCAAGAAGGAAGATAACAACCCATATAGCTATACCCCATGGATTCCGCAGCGAATCGCCGTTACCGGAAGCAGTCTGAAACGGGAGATTCCTACCGCCATCCTGCTGGATAACCACAGTGCCAGCATGTCGGAGATTACCTCGCTTATCCTGAAGAGTCAGGGCAACCACGTGAAACTCATAGGCAGAAACAGTTGCGGAGCCCAATCCATGCTGATGGATAACTCGGCAAGCAACGGCGGCTGGAAGGGAAACGTAACCAGCTATCTGTATTTCTATATGCCAACCTGCATGACCAAGGATGCACAGGGCAGACTGCTGGAAGGCGTGGGTATCACTCCCGATTATCTCCTCGACCCGATGACGGAGAATGAAATCAGGGGCATCTATCAGAATGCCGCCGGAGCCACCGACAGGGCTTTCCTGAAAGCACTCGAAATTCTGAAATAAATCAAAACAATATAAAATAAACTATCATGAACAAAACGAAACTGATCTATTGTAGCAGTTGTCTGGCTGCCGCCCTTCCGGGACTGGCAGCCAACGCAGCCTCAGCTACCCCAGAAGCCAACGGAAACAGCAGCCAGAAGGCTACCCCCGACCGCCCCAACATCGTCTTCATCCTAGCCGATGACCTCGGATTGGGCGACCTCTCCTGCTATGGCAGTCAATGTATCAAGACCCCGAACATCGACCATCTAGCCGAAACGGGAACCCGATTCACGCAGAGCTATGCCGGTTCGGGAATCAGTTCGCCTTCCCGCTGCGCCCTGATGACAGGCAAGAACACGGGCAACACAACCATCCGCGACAACACCTGCACAGCCGGCGGACTGACCGGTTACAAGATTAATCCGAAAGGCGATACCACCATCGTGCGCAGAGCCAACATCCTGCCCACCGATACCACCCTCGCCACCGTGCTGAAAGCCGCAGGCTACAAAACCTGTCTGGTCAACAAGTGGCATCTTGACGGATACGACCCGAAGGCATCGCCTATCTACCGTGGCTTCGATGAATTCCACGGCTGGCTCATCAGCACCGTAGAGTCGAACTCACCTTATTATTATCCCTACAACCGGTTCGACAACGATAAGCTCATCCACATCAAGGCAAACGAGCACGACAAGCACGTAAAGCACAACACCGACATCTCTACCGATGATGCCATCAGCTTCATCAAGCGCAACAGGAACCATCCGTTCTTCCTCTATCTAGCCTACGATGCACCCCACGAGCCATACATCATCGACAACACCTCGTGGTATGACGACGAAACGTGGGATATGAACGACAAGCGATATGCCTCGCTCGTTACCCACATGGATGCAGCCATCGGCAGACTGCTGAAAACCCTGGATAAGCTGAAGCTCCGCGACAACACGCTCGTCATCTTCGCTTCGGATAACGGCGCAGCCGTGCAAGCCCCACTGAAGCTGTTCAACTGCAATGCCGGATTCAGAGGCAGAAAGGCACAGCTCTACGAAGGCGGCATCCGCGTGCCGTTCATCGTGAACCAGCCCAACCGCGTACCCGTGCAGACGCTCAATAACATCATCTACTTCCCTGATGTGATGCCTACCTTCGCAGCCCTCGCCGGTTCAGAGCAGGCACTGCCGCAAGGCTACAGCGGCATCAACATCCTGCCCCTCTTCTACGGCAAGCAGACCTATCAGGACGGTAAACCTATCAACACCGACAACCGACTGCTCTACTGGGAATTTCCAGGCAAGCAGCGTGCGGCAAGAAAGGGCGACTGGAAATGCGTAACCATCAAGAAGAACGCTCCGCTGGAACTCTACAACCTGAAGAACGACCCTACGGAGAGTCACAACCTTGCCAAGGAACTGCCAGAAATGGTAGAAGAATTCGACAAGGAGATGAGAGCTGCCCGCAAGCCATCACCCAACTGGCCTTTGCCAGATGATGGCAAGTAACAATTGTGCATTCGTCCAAAAGACAATGAATAAGAAAAGACAGTTTTTGCTTTCGGCTGTGGATAGAGTTCTGAAGAAGGCGATGGAAGTTCTGAAATAGCCCCCAAAAGCCGGATTTTCCCGGTCTTTCATTCCTCCAATCACAAAAAAGAAATTCATCAAAAAAAACAACGTTTCATAAGCGAAGGTGTGCAACTTACACCCTCGCTTTTTATTTTCTATATATCAGGCGCTTATATCATATTCACAAATTTTGTGCTCCCACACATTTTGCACGGTAATGCAAACGTTTGCATTTCATTTCCCTTGATTTCCATCACTTTTTTGAAGCACCTTTGAGAAAATCATCATATATTTGCAACCGAAAAGGAAACCCGGCGACATTCATTTTGTTACAAGGGTAAACCTGAGATAATAAGTAAATGACAATAATAAGAATAAGCAACTAGCATTATCCTTAAGTAAGAAAATCAACAGAGTAAAAATATGATGAAGAAGCAGAGATTGTTCAAACGAACACCGATGTTATTGCTGCTGATTCTCTCAACAGTAGTAACCCGAGCGCAGGAGGTAGCGCTGAAGACCAACCTGCTTGGTCTGGCAACCACCTCGCTCAATGCTGGTCTAGAAATAGGCACGGGCAAGAAGAGCACTTTTCAGCTTTTCGGCGCCCTGAATCCCTGGAAGTTCTCAGGCGACAAGAAATTGCGCTACTGGAACGTAATGCCAGAGTACCGCTGGTACACCTGCCAGAAATTTGGAGGCCACTTCTTCGGCATCCATGCCCTTGGAGGTGAATACAACGTAAAAAATGTGGACCTGCCTTTCGGCATCTTGCCAAAGACAGAGAAAGGAAGACATTACGAAGGCTGGTATGTCGGTGGTGGTCTCACCTACGGATACCAATGGCTGCTGTCTGAGCATCTCAATCTCGAAGGATCCATCGGATTAGGATACATCTACAGCCCATACAAGCTCTACGGAAGATGTGACAAATGTCTTAACGAGGACCACCGCAACTATGTAGGTCCAACTAAAGCCGCCCTCTCCCTGATATATGCATTCTAGAAACAATATCACCGAGATAGCGAAAAACAAAATCAAACCCTCTTTTACAAGATGAAGAATATGAAGAAAATGAAGCTTTATGCGGTCATTTCGCCCCTTTGCATTCTGTTTGCACAGAGCGCATTGACAGTCCAAGCCCAGAAGATAGATGATTCGCAGCTACGGTTGGCTGGAGGCAAGATTCTGATAGACAGCGTCTTGACACAGAAGAAGAGCGACAGTCTGAAGGTTGCTTTCCGACTCCATCTCGATAGTCTGCAGCTCAAATCAGAGCAACAGCTGGTTTTCACTCCGCTTATTGCCGGAGAAGATACCATCGCCCTGAATCCCATTATCATCAATGGCAAAAACCAGAACATCAGATACCTGCGCAAAAGCAGCAAACTGAAAAACAGTCAGGCAGTGGTAGTGAGACGCAGGAATGATACCGAGCAGCAGGTGCTCTTCTCACAGACCCTTCCCTACAGGAAGTGGATGAAGGCATTCAACCTCTCCATGACGGAAGACCTCTGCGGATGCGGCAACCTGATGGATCAGGATACCACCCAGATGGCGGTCATCAACCCAATACCCAAGATTGGTCGCGACCATTACGTGAAGCCAAAGGCTGAAGCCATCAAGGTGAGAGCCGAAAAGGGTGAAGCTTACCTGAGCTTCAAGCTCAACAAGAGCGATATCCTCGCCGACTTCCGTGAGAATGCAACTGAGCTGAGAAAGATTACATCCACCATCGACCTCGTAAAGAACGACAAGGATGTGAGCATCACCAATATCGATATTCATGGCTATGCGTCGCCGGATGGTCCTTACGACAACAATGTGCGACTCGCCAACAACCGTGCGGCTGCCCTGCGCAATTATGTATGCAATCTCTACACTATCGATAAAAAGCTCTTCACCTATCACGCCACCCCGGAAGACTGGGAAGGATTCAAGAAGAAGGTGGGAGCCAGCAACTTAGCCGATAAGTCTGCCATCCTTGCCGTTGCCAACTCATCATTGGCACCCGATGCAAAGGACCAGAAAATCAAGAAGCTTTATCCGGCTAGCTATCGCTACATCATGAGTGAGATTTATCCTCGTTTGCGCCACAGCGACTATACGGTAACCTATACCGTTCGTCCTTTCGACATTGAGGAGGCAAAGGTAATCCTGAAGACCAAGCCTCAGCAGTTGTCATTACAGGAGATGTATCTGGTGGCACAGACCTATGAGCCTGGTTCTCCAGAGTTCAACGAGGTATTTGATATTGCCGTCCGTCTCTTCCCTGATGATGAGACAGCCAATCTCAATGCCGCCTGCACAGATTTGCAGAAGGGCGACCTCGTAACTGCCGAGAAACATCTTGCCAAGGCAGGAAACTCGAAGGAAGCAGAGCGCATCAGAAAAATCTACGAGGAAATGAAGGCGGAACAATAAAAGTAATAACTAACAATAAAATCACATCAATTATGAGAATTAAACATTTCTTTGGATTGGCAGTTTTGGCTGCTATGACTGCTAGTTGCTCTAGCAACAACGACTTAGTAGGGGGGGGTAATGGTTCAGGTGAGAATGTATCAGGAGAGAGCTATGCATCTTTCTCTATCAACTTGCCAACAACTAGAGGTACACGTGCTGATGGCGACCTTACATTCGACAAGGGTGATGCTACCGAGTACGATGTATTTAATGCTACTTTGCTGGTTTTCAAGAAGGGTACAACTGCCGGTGAAGGTAATTATACTCTTGCTGAGAAAGTTGATTTGGGCTCAATGGAACCATGGAAGAACCCAAGTGAAACTGGTGTAACTACCCAAGCCAAGATTACAGCAAAGCTTTCTAATGTCGATAAGTCTGGCGATTACTTCGCATTGGTACTTTTAAACAACGGTTCTGGTGCAGATGCAAAGGTTAATTTGCCTGCAGATGGAACAACCACCACGTACTCTGCTTGGAATAAGGCAGATAATGCTAATTATACCAATTTTACAGATACCAAAAAGGGATTCTATATGGCTAATGCTCCTCTGTACAATGCTACAGATAAGAGCGTAACAACTTTAGTTGCTATCGACAAGAGCAAGATTTTCCCTACAGAGGCTCAAGCATCTTCTGGCGAAGCTGCTGCTGACATCTACGTAGAGCGTGGTCTTGCTAAGGTTACATTGACTACTGCCACTAAGTATGAAGATGTAGGTGGTAGTACATATGTAGGCGACAAGGTTAAAATCAGCAACTGGGCTTTGGATGTTACCAACAAGAAGACATTCCCTATTCACAATGTTGATGGTTTGACCGAAGACTACGCTGCTATTTGGAATAACAATGTTGCAACAACACCAGGAGCATCTAATCAGCGTTTCGTAGATAACAATGAGTCAACAAAAGCTAAACGTGTATATTGGGGTGTAGATCCTAACTATAAAGAAAATGCTTTATGCGACGTAGCTGGAACTACTGCTAGAGAAGAAAACTTCAACTATATTAAGAAGGAGAAATTGACAGCAAAGCCTACAGATCCTCTATACTGCCTCGAGAATACTTTCAACCTCGAGAATATGAAGCAGGGACAGACCACTCGCGTCATCTTCAAGGCTAGCTATACTCCAAAAGACTTTACTGCATCAGATGGTAAGACCTTCTACAAGATCGGTACAAGCGTCGCTCTTTGGAAGCAGAAGGATCTTGAGGATCACATCAAGGCTGCTGTTTCTAAGGTTTTTTCAGTCACAACAACAGATGATATAACCATCAACCTGGCCGCACAGAATAATAATATAACAACTGCAGGAAATCACGTTATTACAGCAGCAAACTTTACTGTAAAAGGACATGATGTTATTACAAAAGCAGAAGAAAAAGCTGTCAACGACAAGGTGGGTCTCACCGAAAAAGCTGGTATCAGCACTTACGCAAATGGAGAGTCTTACTATATCGCTCGCATCAAGCACTTTGGTGATGCCCTGACTCCTTGGAATTCAGGTGAAACCTACAATGACAACCTCAAATACTTAGGTCGTTATGGTATGCTCCGTAACAACTGGTATGAGTTGAATGTACAAAGCGTTAGCGGTCCTGGTTATCCTGACGTTCCAGACGTTAAGCCTAACACTCCAGACGATGAGGATGACAAGTACATCAAGGTCAGCGTGAAGATCCTCGACTGGGCTAAGCGTACACAGAACGTTGATTTGTAATAGCGTAATATCTACGAAAGGCGGAGCTTAGGCTCCCGCCTTCGTTAAAACATACGAGTTGTGTTTTCAGCTTCACCATAGTGGAAGCTAGAAACACAACTTGATATTCTGAAACATTATATTGATAATAACCAAAAAGCATCATGGCAAACAATAAGTTACATAGTTGGATCAAGAATATACGCATGGAATGGGGATTCGACAGCTTGGCTGCTATCAGCCGCACCGCTGCTTTCGGAACCATCGTCGCTCTCGGCAGTATGCTCAGCAGCTGCAACGACTTGATGCACGACGACCTCCCTCCTTGCGATATGGGAGTTGACTTGCAGTTCAAGTACGACTACAACGTCCAGCGCGCTGATATGTTCAACGATCATGTAGGCGGCGTCTGCGTGTTCGTCTTCGATGAGCAGGGCAACCTAGTGGCTCGCCAGGATGCAGCCAACGAGGGAAAATCCCAACCCCTCAAAGACCCTAACTATGCCATGCGCATAGACTTGCAACCAGGCAAATACCGCTTCGCCACCTTCGCCTTCCAGAAGAAATACGAAGAGGCACTGTCACAGGCTGGTGCCAAATTCCACATTGAAGCTCCAGCAGCAGGAGAAAACATCGAAAAACTCCGTGCCCGACTTGACAGAAATGCCGGAAAGGTAGAAAACCAGGCTCTTCCGCTTGATACCCTCTGGCAGGGATTGAGCAACGAAACGGTAGAGGTGAAGGATCTTCAGATTACCCGCCATACCATCAGCCTCATCAGAGACACCAAGCAGCTCACCATCAGTCTGCATCAGCTGGACGAACCAGCCGACATCCACGCCGAAGACTTCAGTTATCAGATAACTGATGCCAATGGCTACATCAATTATGACAATTCTCTCCTCCCAGACGAGGAGTTGACATACACCCCATACAAGACCTGGACCACCGAGTTCACCACTCCGGAGGGTACCGTACAGGAGCGTACCGCTCACGCCGCCATGATGTTCTCCCGCCTCGTGTTGCATCCAGCAACCGAGAACGAAAAGAATGCGATACTGAGCATCTGGAACAAGAAGACGGGCGAAGAAGTGGTCCGCATCAATCTAGCCGATTTTCTGGCACAGGGCCGTGGAGCATTCGAAGCAATGAACTATTCGGCACAGGAGTTCCTGGACAGAGAATACGACTACAAGCTGGATTTCTTTTTAAAAGGCGACAAGTGGCAATACGTTAAGTTGGGCATCTCCATCCTCGATTGGAGCAAGCGCATACAGCGAGCCGACTTATAATCTGATTCCACTTTGTCGAAATTAAACTATTGATATTAGCAAAGTAAAAGACAAAGTTATCATGAGAAGATTTCATATCTATATAGGTTTCATAGTTTGGTTGTTGACTAGTTTATTTGCAGTTAGTTGTAATGACGAGTTGGAGGGTGACGGATATACCCCCAACTCGTCAAGCAACCTGCACGTGCTGGTACCAACCGTGCTCAGCAGCCGCGGCACCAATCCCGACGATGCTTCCGGCCTTCCTACCTATAATGCTACGGTAGATGAATGCCAGATCAATGATCTTCGCCTCTACGCCTTTCCTGTAAATAATGAGGGAAAGCTGATAGCAGAGAATCTTCCTGCGCCATTGGCAAGCATGATGCTGAATGAGAAAGCTGCAGAATATCAGCTCACCATCACTCCTGGTACGTATCATATCTATGTTGTTGCCAATATGAGTGATGTATTGAGTAATCAGCCTATTGAGAATGAGGATGATCTCAAAAAGGTAACACTGAATTATGGTGTCGGAACAAAGCCAGGTATGCCTGTCTGCACGAATATTCCGATGATTTATGAGCCTGAGAAGGATGCTACTACTGGTGAGCTTGTAGAAACCAAGATTACTCCAACAGGCAATAAATATACAGAGGTGATTGCCAATATGAAGTTTACCTGCGTCAAGGTGAAGTTGAATCTCATTTTCGACCCAACCCAGGCAGATGTAAATGCCAACTTCGGTGGCAAGTCTATTCTTATCGATAACATCGTAGCCAATAAGCTCTCTCCATTTACCAATCTCTATTGGGGCGGTAAATTCGTAAAAGAATCTCTGGCTGATGGCGAATATAAGACAGGTATTCAAAGTAATCTATATAATTCTCAGCCTTCTGATGCTCCAGCTGTATATTATACAGACTGGGATGACCATACTTCAGAAGCAGAAGCAAACAATAAGAATGATATTGTAGGTAAAGGAAATTCCACACCTGCCCCAATAGATGCTGCAAAAAAGTGGCTCTTCCAGAGCACCTATTATCTCCCAGAGCGTTATATTTCGTCTGCTGCCGACCGCAGCTACTTAACCATCAATGGCAAGGTAGCCAATTCTGCCAGCAACGATTATCGCATCGATTTGGGTCATAAGAAGGATGAAACTAGCGCTTCAGAAGTGCCGACCTTCCCTCGTGGTACCTATTATGAGATTACCGGCAGAATCAAGTCGCTGGGCAACATGGAGCTGAATTGCAATGTAAGCATCAAGCCATGGGAGCCATTATCAATAGATGCCGACTTCAACCATACTACTTTGTGGGTAAGTAAAACGAAGGCTAGTGTTACGTCAACGACAACCGATTTCATTAACTATGACTCGAATGCAACCATTACAACAGAAAATATTGGTTGTGAGACAAAGATTGATGGTAAAGATCTGATTATACCAGAACTGGATATGCTTACAAAGCAGATTAAGCTCAGAATAAATAAGGATATTAACTATTCTGCCTATAGTGGTTATAAAGGTACTGCTAAAGTATGGATCAAGGCTGGTAACATTAAGAAATACATTGATGTAGATTATGATGTTACACCTTATCTGGATGTTACAAAAAAAGTGGTCATCTATTATAATAAAAAAGATGAATCTCAGAATAGCAGAAGCATAGAATGGGATACTAATCTCGGGGGTATCAAGTTGGAAAAGACCCAACTTACAAAAGGTAAATCCACCATCGAAATGAATTTAAATTCATCGGATGCAGCCAAAGCCACAGGTGTCTTCACAGTAACAGCAACAAGTGATCCTGTAACGACCACCATTTATGAATTAAAGGTAATACCCCAAAATGAGACTACGGATGTCAAATATAAAACTGTTCGTGTAATTGTGCGTCCTCCTATCGGTGACTATCGTATCTATTTCAGAGCTATCAATGACCGAAGTAAATATAATGGAGGTAACAGTTCCGATAATTTCAAGGGAATCTTATCAGAAGAAGATAAAAACAACTGGAGCGATGGATGGAATGAGGATGCAAATGATACAAGTGTTCCCCAACCAGACAACCACCGCATCTATGTATATACCCAGATAGGTGAAACAGAAGATGCCGTTACAGGAAAAGGTTGGATTTTTACGAAAGGACCGGCCGATAAAAATGGATGGCCTGGAGAAGAAATGGTGGCCGACGAGACTAACACCGGATGGTATTACAAAAACTTCCCTGAAAATGCGCAGTCTGTATCAAACACAAATGAATCAGAAGGTAAAAGAACTATTAAGCCAGGTGAGACATTGATAATGTTCAGTAATAATACATATCTAGATCAAGGATTTAGTTTACACCGTTGTCCTCATCATCTAGAGCCGGGTATTCCTCTCTTCGATTATGAAGATCGTGAAGGATGGATCGTATATGACCCTACATCCGATCCTATATGGCATGTATATGATAACATGCCTGAAATTGAAGACATAGAGTACAAGGTATATACCCCGTTTGAGCTTTTTGGATGGTATAAGGTATATGGTATAGCAGGATCAGGTCAGTTTACCATTTGGGATACTAATGCCAAAAACAGCTGGGAATGCAAGAATGTGGGAAATGGTTGGTTTAAAACAACCATCAAGTTGAAAGCAGTAAAAGGGGAACACGAAAAAAACATCCTCCTGAAAAAGGAAAACAACGATAGTTCTCCTACTATTACACTCTTCAATGGCAATAGTTTCAAAGACGATACAGGCTATTACCAAAATGAAAAATGGTATCAAGGTACGCCTTATGGCGTAAATGAATAAATAATATTGGAAAAAATGAAGAAGATAAAGCATTTAATGATATGGATAGGATTGCTCCTAAGCCTTGTTTCCTGCAAGGATACGATGGAGGCTATCGGACTCGGCGGGGATGAAATCCCTGCCGAGGGACTTGTCTTGAACATTGATTTGCCCAATTTTTCTGAAAAGCAACTGGGCACGAGAGCTGATGCTACGGAAACAGAATCAATCAACAAGCTCACATTGCTTTATTACGACAGTAGCAACAAGTATCTAGGCAAAGAAGATTGTACCAATCAATTAACAGAGACCAATAAGCAAAGCAATGGCAGCTATAACATCAAAGTAAACGCTCAGAAAGAAGCAAGCTACATACAAGTAGTTGCCAATGCCGATGTTACAGATGCAGAGGCTGTCAACTTACAAGATATCAGTAAAGCAGCAGCTCGCACTCCAAGCCTTACTGAGCCAGTTTGTTGGGGTAGCATCAAGGTTACCGATTTGCTAACTCCTGAGACTGCCAAGATTTCGCTTCTGCGCTCTAATGCTAAGATTACCCTCAAAGTTGCTGAAGGCATTAAGGGTATCTTTCCTGAAGAAAGCGCAGGACTTATCATCAATAATACAGCTAAGAAAACAGCTATCGCTCCAAAAGGCTATAAAGAGCAAACAGATAAAGAATTGGCAACAACTACAGAATTCAGTAGCACAAATGTTGGCGATGGCTCAAGGAGAGTTGTTACTGTAAACGAGACATCTATTGGTCAAGCAAACATTATCATCAAGGCTAAATACAAGGGTAATGAAGGTTACAAAGATGGTTACTATAAAGTGGGGCTTTACAAGGATGCAACAACCAAGAAGGACCAGTATGCCCTCTTGAGAAACCATAACTATACCATTACCGTAATCAAGGTGAATGATTATGGTTTTAAGACTTTGGACGAAGCCATCAAGGCTAAACCGGAAAACAGAATAGAAGCAGAAATCGTTGATGACAATCCTGCCATCACCAAGATGATCGCCTGCAAGGATTATGAACTTGGTGTTAGTGACGACCTATCCGTAAAAGCAACAGCAGCTGAAGCAACTGAAGAAATTAAAGCAACCATCACTTTGGTTACTACGCTCTCTTCTGCAACAAGTGCTGACGGCAAACTCTACGGAGTAAGCATCAATCCTGCAGATAGCTGGATTACGTTTGACAAGGATAAAGATGTAACAGAAACGAAACTTCCGGAATCAGAAAGTAAATCATCACCTGGCATGAAATATGTTCTGACGTTTACATTGGATAAAAACGATAAGTCGGAAGACCCAAGAACGGGAACGGTTACGATAACATCTGGTGACCTCAAACTGGATGTGAAGATAACCCAGGCGGGCTTCGATTTTAGAAGAGACGATCCAAAGCGTAAAGTTACGATGTTAATCGATAACAATATTAACACAGAAAACTACTTTGAGTGGTTGGATAAAAATATGCAAGGTATCAGACCGGAGCAAATGCTAGGCAATGTAAGAAACAATGGTTTTCACTTCGCAGTAGGTAAAAACACCTATAGTTATAAGATTCCCTACCTAGAAGATGATAAGCTAACTGATACCGATGACCATTTTAAAGTTGAAAGAGATGGAAATTTCTGGAAAGTTACATTGACGGATAATCGAGACGATAATTATGTTCTCTGGCAAGGCAGTTTTACGATAACAAATAAAGAGGGTATCAAAATCACCTACTATGTTTATCATACGGGTATCTTTCACAAGATAACAGATGATATGGCAAACAAATACGAATTGGCAGAGGGTGGTGATGATAAACTAAAGGTGAAAGGCTGGTTCTATTATGGTGTAGTGAAGGTAAAGGGAAAAGCCCATACCTACATCATGCTTGACCGTAATCTGGGTGCTACCGACAATAGTCCTTATGTACCAGACGTCAACGAACTTAAAGACCATAAAGGTGCTATCGGTGGATACTTCAAGATTTCTGAAAATAAGAATTATTCAGATGCTAAGCAGGGAAACCTGTCCTCAGAACTGTCACCTAAAGGCTTCGAGATACCAGATAAATCTGTCTTTGAGGACTTGGTTGCGAATGATACGCTTAAAACAGAGGTACGCCATACTGCTCTTGGAGAATCGTACTATTGTACATTTATGAATACAACAAGCTCTGAGTTGAAAACCATCTATCTGCCATACGGAGGATATCTGGAAGGTGAAAGCCATAAATATCCAATGCACGTGGTCTTTTGGACCAAAACACTAGTCTCTGGAACACAAGGATTCAGTGGAAAAAGTCCGGAATATGGTTACTGGTATAACTATTTCGATATATACAACTCGAAGAAGGGTATATCAAACGTACGTTTCGTGAGTGGTAGTAATGGAAATAACACCGGCCGCTACAAGGCAATGCCATTACGCCTGGTACGTGTTCTGCAATAAACACAAGATAAGTGATAAATACAATAACATCTTTTACTTATATATAAATAAAGTATAAATTTTCTAGATTTACACCGAGTTCACCTTAACACCCGTTAACCAATTCGTATAAACTTGATTCCGGGTGCAAAGGTAAAAGATTTAAACGGAAACTCGACCTTTTCGGTCTTTGAAGAAGGTCACGCAGATTTTTGAAGCGAATTATGATACTAGCGTACTAATCAACCTGCAGAGAGATAAAAAGGTGGATTTTCAGCAGAAAATCCACCTTTTACACTATATCCTCCGTTTTGTCCACCTCTTTTCCGTGTATTTTGTGTACTTTTGCGGCTGTGTATGAATCGCAGCAGGAAGTAACTTCCAAAAGCTGCGGCTTCATGCTACCAGCAAATAACAAGCAACAAAATAAAAACAAGCCTAAAGAATAAACAATGAATAAGAAAAGACATTTTTTACTCTCGGCTGTGCTCGCCACAACATTGGCAGCCAATGCCCAGGTAACCATCAACGTAGATGCCTCTAACCCAGGCGTCAAGGTTTCACCTAATTTATATGGTATCTTCTTCGAGGATATCAACCATGCTGCAGATGGCGGTCTCTATGCCG
>OGOO01002037.1_pt1 | contig 15616 bp, 10 predicted proteins | sample 1552651 | NCBI WGS metagenome assembly OGOO01 (sample SAMEA2580118, study PRJEB22360) | human gut metagenome | biome: human gut; feature: human-associated habitat; material: faeces | place: Denmark | collected 2008/2010 | reverse complement strand
TGATAAATCCATATTTCTTCGGATGACTCAGTGCACTGACCGGTCTCTCCTGGAAATGGATCAGATGATCCACACCTGCATTCTCTGCATTCTGTCTTGCCATCCGCACAACATCCCCATCAATATCATATCCCTGGATATCCGTCTCAATCTGATCATCGATCAGATCATTCGCCTCATCAATGGCCTCATACCAGAGTTTCTTATCAATCAGATTCGCCCAGCTCTCAGCCGTAAAAGAACGATTCATTCCCGGTGCAATATTTGCTGCCATCATTGCTGCCTCAATTGGAAATGTTCCACTTCCGCAAAACGGATCCACTAAGATACGCTCTTTTCTCCACGGTGTCAGCATAATCAGTGCTGCTGCCAGTGTCTCAGAAATCGGTGCCTTGCCGGCTGACGGACGGTATCCTCTCTTATGAAGAGAATCTCCCGATGTATCGATTCCGATCGTAACGATATCCTTCATCAAAAATACTCTCAGTGGATAAGAAGCTCCATCTTCCTGAAACCACTGTACATGATATCTGCTTCTAAGACGATCTACCATCGCTTTCTTCATAATTGACTGAATGTCCGAAGGGCTGAACAGCTTACTCTTTACCGATGAAGCTTTCGCCACCCAGAACTTCCCGTTCTTCGGTATATAATTCTCCCACGGAATTGCTTTTGTCTTCTCAAACAATTCATCAAAGGTAACTGCTTTAAAACTTCCTGCCTTGAGCAGAACACGTTCTGCTGTACGGAGAAATACATTCGCTCTGCACGCTGCATCTGCTCCTCCGTAAAAGGTAACTCTTCCATCTTCCACCTGTGCGATCTCATATCCCAGATCCTGAATCTCCCTTTTTAATACTGATTCAAGACCGAAATGACACGGCGCAATCCATTCCATTCTTTCCATATCTACCTCATATTATCTTTATGTACTTATTAATTACTGTTAACTGATTCTTATTTTACAGTATTATAATTTGATGTAAGTGTCAAAAGTATAAATTGCGTTTGTGCTCGCACAAATAAGCGATTCATACTTTTGACACTTACATCATAATTCTACTATAAATGAAAGGCAGAGTAAAGTGCGATTGCCTTTCTTCTCTGCCTTGTTACTGTTTATAAGAATCTTATTCGTTACTGCTCACAATATCTGTTAATATCTGTCTGACTCATCATAATCATCTTTTCCGCCATAGCAGTCATCTGCATTTTTGGAATTGCAGTTTGTGCTGTTCTTACTCTTATTTGAATAAGAATTTTTATTGGAATTCTTATTCGAACCTGAATTAGATGTTGAATTTCTGTTCTTACTCTGATTTTCTTCCTTCGATGAATAGAATCCATTCTGGGAATTTTTACTTGTGTTGCTATAATTTTTTGCCATGATACTTCCTCCTTATTTGGTGTTACTGTTCTTATTAACTAACAGTAACTATTTAGTACAATCTTTATTATCCCAAACGGAGGTCTTTTTATGCATTTTGTTTCAACCATATTTTGAATATTTTGCTTGCTTTTTCCAAATGCATATATTATACTGATTCATGTAGAAAGATTATTTTCTACAACCCCTTATTAATTATTTATACTCCCCTCAAAAGACCGATGGCTCCCCCATCGGTCTTTTACTTTTCTTTTTCTAATATCGTCGGTTCCCACCGATCAGTCTGATCACGATCATAATGATCAGAAGAGGAACAAGAACCGGTGCCAGAAAACTGATGATTCCTGTTATAACAGACACAACTACTACAACTACAAATACAACTGCAAGAATCAGCAAAGCCTTCTTCCACCAGGTATCTAATCTGAACTCATGATAGGAACCATAAGAATGCTCTGTTCCATATTCATCCTTCTGTCCATAACCAGTATAGCTGTTCTGTGCCTGCGTTGTCTGGTTGTACGAATTATTGAATGGACTCCTGTTCTCATAAACCACTTCTTCGTCTGTTCCATCACTTGCATCTACAATGGTTTTCGCAATTGCCCACGGATCTCCGAGCAGTTCCAAGACCTCCTGCTCGCTCTTTCCTTTTCTCATTTCTTCTATAATATAATCATCATAAAACTTAAGATGATCCTGAATTGTTGCGGCATCAAGCTTTCCATTCAAAGCCTCCTGTAATTTTCGGATAAATTCCTGTCTTGTCATATTCAACTGTTACCTCCTGTTCCGAAGGTTACTGTTCACACGATGTGCGACCAGCAACGCATCTCGCCATTTTAAATCGCCTTTGGCGATGGGGCGAGATGCATTCAAGTCAAAACACGCATCCTCCGTGTCAATCAGCGGAGTGATTGACACGGGAGTGAACAGTAACTTCCGAAGTTTTCTTTAGATGTAGAATACCACACTGCCATTCTTTTTTAAACCGTTATTTTCCACTACATCTGTCGTTCATAATTTGTTCATTTATCATTTAAAAATCTTTCATCTTCTTATCACTTTTTCTTCATTTCTCTCACATATACTATAAGTATCAAAGGAAAAAACAAAAAACTTTGAATAAACTTTTTCATAATACATGCCGGGAACCAGTAAATGGTTACCCGGCATCCTCCCTTTTATGGAAACTTTTTTCTTATTCCGGAACAATCGGATCATTTATCACTTCTTGTTTCGTTTCCTGTTGTATTTCCTCTTCTACAGATTTTTCCGCAGTTTCCTCTGTTTGCTGTTCTGTCGTTTGCTCTGTTTCTTCCTTGTTTTCCCCGTTATTCTCTTCTTTCGTCGTTTCTTCTATCTTCTTTTCACATGCTTTGACCGATTCCAGAATCTCCTGAACCCGTTCCTCCATCTCTTTCTTCCATTTCATATCTTCCAATGCTTTTTTTCTTTCCTGTTCAGTTTCACTATGTTCTTCTGGTATTGTTTTTACATCGTCTGCTTTCTGAGCTTGCACTGCCGTTTCACTTTTTCCAACTATATTGTTGCTTTCTCTTCCCCGGCTCATCCCAATTCCTGCTGCCGCAATTACTGCCCCGGCAGCAAATAAAAGAACCGCCAGTTTGACATTCCGAAGTTTTACTTTCTGTTCCAAATTCCATTCCTCGCGTTCCTCCGGAAGATCACGTATCACCTGGCTGATCTTATCATAATGCCGTCTTCCGCCACCGGTACAACGTTCAATGATCCGCTCCAGTCTGCGTTCTTCACTTCTGCTAAGTTCCGGGATCTGCTCTGTATATGCCAGTAAAAACTGCAAAATTTTACCATATCCGAACAAATCTACGGAACAATTTTTCTTGCTGCCTGACGCTGTCGGGCGGATAAAATGACTTCTCACCGCTTTCTGCTGCATCTTCTTCATAACAAATTCATTTTCCTGTGCATCCGGATTTAAAAGCAGCAATTCTCCTTCTTCTGTCACAACAATACTATACGGCGTCAGACAACGATAATTCTGCCCACGTCTCGACTGCTGATACTTTCTTATTTCCCCGGCAATCTGTCGGAACCATTCAAATAACACCGCTTTATCCAACTGTGTATTATCCCGCAGATAATAAATCAAAAGTTCTCCCTGCAGGCAATCGATACTTGGCTGGCATTCGGTTCCTTTTTCCACGAAGCGAAGTACTTCATACATTTTTTCCATATTTAATTCTACTGCAATCTGTCATCTAAACGTGTGCGGCCCCACACCGCACACGATACAATACCTGTCCAATTGAAAATTATCAGAATCTGATACGAACTACTCTTCAGAATCTTTCCTGATTCTTCAGTCAGAACGACTGAAGTGTGACTCTCATATTAATTGAATTCTTCCAGTCTGTCAAGAGCTGCGGCAACAACTTTATCCATGTCATAATATTTATAATCTCCCAGTCGTCCGCCAAAGATTACATTTTCTTCCTTTTCTGCAAGCTTCTTGTATTCTTCAAACAATGCATTATTCTTCTCATCATTTACCGGATAGTATGGTTCCATGCCAACACTCCATTCTGATGAATACTCTCTGGAAATAACCGTCTTCTCCTGCTTGCCAAACTCAAAATGCTTATGCTCGATAATTCTTGTATACGGAACTTCACGCTCTGTGTAATTGACAACAGCATTTCCCTGATAGTTCTCACAATCAAGAACTTCTGTCTCAAATCTGACAGAACGATACTCCAATGCTCCCAGCTGATATCCAAAATATTCATCGATCATTCCTGTAAAAATAATCTTCTCTGCAACCTCCGGATTCTCTTTTCTGAATTCAAAGAAATCAATCCCTGTGCGAACTTCTGTCCCTTCCAGCATCTTCTCAACGATTGCTGTATAACCGCCAACCGGAATTCCCTGATATCTGTCATTGAAATAGTTATTATCGTAAACAAAGCGGAATGGCAGACGTTTGATAATAAATGCCGGAAGTTCTGTACACTTTCTTCCCCACTGTTTCTCTGTATAACCCTTGATCAGTTTCTCATAGATATCTCTTCCGCCAAGAAAAAGTGCCTGTTCCTCCAGATTCTGTGGATCTGTGATTCCTGTCTCTTTGCGCTGTTTTTCAATAATCTCTTTTGCTTCCTGTGGTGTGCGGATATTCCACATCTTACTGAATGTATTCATATTAAATGGCAGGTTATAAAGTTCATCTTTATAAACTGCTACTGGTGAATTGATGTAATTATTAAATTCCGCGAACTGATTCATGTAATCCCATATCTTTTTATCAGACGTATGGAAAATATGTGCACCATATTTATGTACATGGATTCCTTCTATGTCCTCACAGTAAATATTTCCTGCAATATGATCTCTTCGGTCAATCACAAGACATTTCTTCCCTTTTTTCTTTAATTCATGTGCCATGACAGCTCCATAAAGACCTGCTCCAACAATCAGATAATCGTATTCTTTCATTTACTCCTTCTTTCCGCAGAACGATTGTCTGGATCCGGTAAAATTCAAAGATCAACCTTTCTGCCTTCTTTCTTTTCATGTTACAGTGTGTTTATGATAACACATTTTCTAATAAATTTGAATCTCTATCAAAAATACGGTATACTTAACAGCAAAAGGAGGATGAATTATGCTTATAAAAAATGGTTTTCTAATTGATCCTGCATCTGATACAGAACGTCTTGTCGACCTTCGCATCACAGACGGTCTGATCCAGACACTCGCAGATGCCGGAACTCTGACACCTGAAAATGGAGAGGATGAGCTTGATGCTGCAGGACTTATGATTTCTCCAGGACTTGTTGACACACACATTCATTTCCGTGATCCCGGATTTACTTATAAAGAAGATCTCCATACCGGATCTCTTGCAGCTGCTGCCGGTGGATTTACTTCCGTGATCTGTATGGCAAATACTTCACCGGTCATCGATTCTGTTCCGGTTCTCAAAGAACTGATGAAACGGGAAGCTTTGGAAGACATCCATATTTTCCAGGCTGCTGCTGTCTCCTGCGGACTCAAGGGGGAAGAGATGACTTCTATGAAGGAACTTGCCGCTGCCGGTGCCTGTGGATTCACAGATGACGGAATTCCTCTTAAGAATGCTGCCTTTCTCTATAAGGCAATGGAAGAGGCGAAGGCACTTGACCTTCCGATCAGTCTTCATGAAGAAGATCCTGCATTTATTGAAACAAATGGAATCAACCACGGACCTGTATCTGATGCGCTGGGCATCTACGGATCTCCTTCGATTGCTGAAGAATCTCTTGTTGCCAGAGACTGTCTGCTGGCGCTTCGTTCCGGTGCACAGGTCGTGATCCAGCATATCAGCTCCGGACAGTCCGTTGAACTGGTACGTACCTTTAAAGCTATGGGAGCAAATCTGCATGCAGAGGCAACTCCGCATCATTTCACTTTGACAGATGAAGCTGTATTAAAATACGGCGCACTTGCCAAGATGAACCCACCGCTTCGTACAGAAAATGACCGCCTTGCTATCATCGAAGGTCTCAAAGACGGTACGATCGATCTGATTGCTACAGACCACGCGCCACACAGTACAGAAGAGAAATCCCGTCCTATCACACAAACACCAAGCGGTATTATTGGTCTTGAGACTTCCCTTGCTCTCGGAATCACTTCCCTTGTACGTCCGGGACACTTGACATTAAGCCAGCTGATTGAGAAGATGACGATCAATCCTGCCAGCCTGTATCACCTTCCGTGCGGTTCTGTCGCAGAAGGAAAATCAGCTGATCTTGTACTGTTTGATCCAAATGAGAAATGGATTCCTGAGACTTATGCCTCTAAGTCTTCTAATTCTCCATTTACCGGATGGGAATTGTATGGAAAAGTAAAATATACAATCTGTGATGGAAAGATTGTATACAAGGATTAATCCAAAAGGTCCCCTGCAGAATCTTTCATTTCCGCAGGGGACCTCTTCTTTGCTCATTAATCCTCGATCGCTGTTACTGTATAATCTTTGTCTTCGACTGTCTTTTTCAGCACTTCATTACTGATTTCGGAATTCAGTGTCACAACCGCTGTTCCGGCCTCATGGCTGACTTCTGCTGTATCAACCTGCTCAAGTGCCTCGAGAGCTTTCTTCACAGCCGCCTCACAGTGTCCACACATCATTCCTTCGATTTTCATTGTCTTTGTCATCTTTGTCTCCTCCTTGTTTTCTGACTCATTTTTGTCTGCTAAGACAATATCTGAAACAGTATTTTCTGCTGTTTCTACCTTTTTCATCTTTCTTTTTCTGTCTTTGCTGGCATCGTACATTTTAAACAGATTCAGTCTCAATGCATTTGTTACTACACAGAAACTGGACAGGCTCATTGCCGCCGCTCCGAACATCGGATTTAATTTCCAACCAAAGACTGGGATCCAGATTCCTGCTGCCAGTGGAATTCCTATCGCATTATAGAAAAATGCCCAGAACAGATTCTCATGAATGTTGCGCAATGTTGCACGGCTCATACGGATTGCCGCCGGCACGTCACTTAACCGGCTCTTCATCAGCACAACATCCGCTGCATCGATTGCAATATCTGTCCCCGCTCCAATGGCAATTCCCATATCTGCCCTGGTCAGTGCCGGTGCGTCATTGATACCGTCACCTACCATCGCAACCTTTCCTTTTTCTTTCAGCTTGCGGATCACCTGTTCTTTTCCTTCCGGAAGAACACCTGCGATCACTTCATCCACACCTGCCTGCTCACCAATTGCCTTCGCTGTGCGCTCATTATCTCCGGTCAGCATAACAACATGGATTCCCATATTCTGAAGTTCTTTCACTGCCTGTGGACTATCTTCCTTGATCACATCCGCAACTGCAATCATGCCAAGGAACTGCTCATTCCTTCCAAAGAACAGTGGTGTCTTTCCCTGCTGTGCCAACCGTTCCGCCTGTTCTTTTATGCTGGCAGAAATCTTCATTTTGTCAGAAATGAATTTAAAATTGCCTCCGTACAGCCAGTCCTCTCCAAGTTTTCCTGACAGCCCATTTCCCGGAACTACCTGAAACTGTGTGATTTCACTTTTCTGCTCTGCTTCCCCATTTTCTTCTGACTTTGCAAGAATTGCCCGGGCAAGCGGATGCTCACTTTTCTTCTCCAATGCATTTGCAAAAAATAATAATTCATGTTCTGTCATTCCGTCCGCAGGGAGCAGATCCGTCACCTTCGGTTCTCCACTTGTGATCGTTCCTGTCTTATCCAGTGCAACAATCTCCGTCTTTCCTGTCTCTTCCAGCGAAACAGCTGTCTTAAACATGATTCCATTCTTCGCACCCATTCCATTTCCAACCATAATTGCAACCGGAGTGGCCAGACCTAATGCACACGGACAGCTGATCACCAGAACAGAAATTCCCCTTGCAAGTGCAAATCCAACAGGCTCTCCGACAAGCAGCCATACGATCATTGTGACGACTGCAATGGAAATAACTGCCGGAACAAATACTCCTGAAACTTTATCTGCCACTTTGGCAATTGGCGCTTTTGTTGCTGCCGCATCACTTACCATCTGAATGATCTGTGATAATGTCGTATCCTCGCCAACTCTCGTCGCCTCGCAACGCAGAAAACCTGACTGATTCATTGTAGCCGCAGACACTTTATCCCCTTCTGCTTTATCTACCGGTATACTCTCTCCGGTCAGGGCAGCTTCATCTACTGCACTGTTTCCTTCCAGAACAATTCCATCCACCGGAATATTCTCCCCAGGTCTTACAACAAACTGATCTCCTCTTCTCACCTGGTCAATCGAAACTTCCTGTTCTTTTCCATCACGCAGGAGCGTTGCTGTCTTTGGTGCCAGCTTCATAAGGCTTTTTAATGCATCTGTTGTCTTTCCCTTTGAATGCGCTTCAAGCATCTTTCCGACTGTGATCAACGTTAAAATCATTGCTGCTGATTCAAAATAAAATTCATGCATCAGCTCCATCACATGATCCATATCGCCTGCCGTCTGCGCTGCTGTCATAGCGAATAATGCATACACGCTATATCCATAAGATGCACCTGCACCAAGTGCAACCAGCGTATCCATATTTGGTGCTCTATGGATCATGCCTTTCCATCCACTGATAAAAAACTTCTGATTGATCACCATAACGATTGTCGTTAACAGGAGCTGCGCCAGCCCCATCGCCACATGATTCCCTTCCAGAAATACCGGAAGTGGCCAGCCCCACATCATATGCCCCATTGACAGATACATGAGCGGAATCAAAAAACACAAAGAAGCGATCAGACGCCTTTTCATCTTCGGTGTCTCCCTATCTTTCAACGCATCTTCCGCACAGTTCTGCTCACTTTGATTCATCCCATACCTTTCATTCTTTGCAGATTTCAACGTTGCCCCATATCCAGCTTCCTCAACAGCCGCAATGACCGCATCTACTGTTGCTGTGCCTTCCACTCCCATGGAATTCGTCAGAAGACTGACTGAACAGTTCTCAACTCCGGGGACTTTTCCAACCGCTTTCTCAACACGGGCACTGCAGGCTGCACAACTCATTCCCGTCACATTATATTGTTCCATCTTACTCCTCCTTCAAGTTGTGATCCGGACTTTTTGTGCCAGATCTCTCTTCAGATCTTTTATCGCATCAATTTCTGAAGTGTTGTCACGAGCTCGTCAATCGTTTCATCTTTTCCATCCCGGATATCATCTGCCACACATGTCCGGATATGGTTTGCCAAAAGCACTTTATTGAAACTATTCAGAGCCGCATTCACCGCAGATACCTGAATCAGAATATCCGGACAATACGCGCCTTCTTCAACCATCCTTCGAACTCCCCTGACTTGTCCTTCAATTCTACTCAGACGATTCATCAGATCTTTATATTCTTTTTCCGGTCGATCCTTTGTCTTGTGACAACATCCCGGACAGACTTTCTTTTCTTCCATTGTATTTCTCCTGTCGTATAACCCCCAGGGGGTATATTTTCTAATTATTAATATATACCCCCTACAGGTATATTTCAAGTGCTTTTTAACAAAAAGTTACTGTTCATGCTACGTGCGGTTGCTGCTTACGCTATATGCGGCCGTCAACAACAAAGAAGCTGTCATGGAACATTTCACAATTATATCTATGTTCCATGCAGCTTCTCTGCAATCCATTATTATGTTCGTTATTATATTTCCTGACAAATCTGTCTTATTCTACACTCTTGAGTGATTCAACCATGTTAATCTTCTTTAACTTAAAATACATCACTCCATTGACAAACAATGAAAAAGCCACTGTCAGAAGAAAGGCATACAGGAAACTTGGTGGATCGATATTTCGTCCAAACATAACCGAATCAATCTCCACTGTCTCAACAATAAAGCGGTGCAGAATTTTTCCGATCAACAATCCCGCCAGTGCCCCAATCAAGGTCAGCAGGATATTCTCTCTGTAAACATAAGAAGAAACTTCCTTGTCATAAAATCCAAGTACCTTTAATGTTGCCAGTTCTCTCTTGCGCTCTGTAATGTTAATATTATTCAGATTATACAGCACTACAAACGCCAGCATTCCTGCTGAAATAATCAATACAATAATCACGATGTCCAGACTCTCCAGCATATGATCCACCTGCTTTTTCAGGCTTGTCGTATAGCTGATGCTAAGTGTTCCATCACACTTCATTATATTTTCGCCGACATCCTTTGCCTCCTCTGTTGTACGGTCCTGAGTTCTATAATAAATTGAATTATAGACCGGAGCCTCACCGAATGTCTTTTCATAGACTTCAGATGTCATATAGAGATAATGTCCCATATAGTTCTCACAGATTGCACTGATCAAGACCGTTTTCTCTCCATCATCTGTATCAATCGTTAATTTATCACCGACATTGATTTCCAGCAGTTTCGCTACTTTTTCAGTCAGGATTGCTCCTTTATCATCCAATGAATAAATTTCTTTTGTTTTCCGATCCCGGATCACGACAAACTTTTTGAATGCTTCCACATCTTTTGGTACATCTAAATAAACTTCCTGAGAAGACTCTCCTGAACTAATCTCAATATTTTTCAAAAGATTTTCTGCAGTCACTGATACCTTCTTATCCGTATCCAGTTCTTTCTGAACCTCATTTCTCTCTTCTTCTGTCACATCTTCCTTTAAAATAACGTCTCCATCATAAAGCTGAATCTGTTCGTATTGAAGCGGAACGATTGCTGAAATAGAATCTTTTAATCCAAAACCAAACAACATCATGCCCATACAACCGCCAATTCCAAATACTGTCATGAAGAAGCGTTTTTTATACCGCACCAAATTACGCACGGTCGATTTCCATGTAAAATTCAGATTTTTCCAGATAAACGGAACTCGTTCCAGAAATACTCGTTTTCCCTGTTTTGGTGTCGGCGGGCGCATCAATTCTGCTGCCTGCTCTCGTAATTCTTTCATACAGGAGAACAATGTTGCGATTACTGTACATGCAAGTGCCGCTGCACATGCTGTTACAGCATAATACAAATTATACGGGATCACAACATCATGCATATGACGATACAGGATCTTATATGCAGTGATAATGATATATGGAATTATCTTTTCTCCAATTAGAATTCCGAAAACACCACCAGTTAATGTCGCAAGGATCGCATACCAGAGATATTTTCCAACAATTGAAGCATTTCCATATCCGAGAGCCTTCAAAGTACCGATCTGCGTTCTCTCCTCCTCTACCATTCGTGTCATTGTTGTCAGACTGATCAATGCTGCAACAAGGAAGAAAATGAGTGGGAACACTTTACCGATTGCCCGCATACGGTCTGCATTATCTCCGTATCCACTGTATTCTGTCAGATTGTTCCGATCATAAACATACCACTTTGGCTTTTCAAGATCATCAATCTTCTGCTGTGCTTTCGCAAGCTCTTCTCTTGCTTCTGTAATCTGCCGCTCTCCATCTTCAATCTTCTTCTGAGCTTCTATACGACCTTCCTCATACACTGCCCAACCGTCTTCCAGCTCCTTTGTTCCGCTGCTTAACTGCTGCTGTGCCTCCTCAATCTTCTTCTGTCCCTCACTGATCTGCTGCCATCCGCTGTCAATCTGCTGCTGACCGGATGTAATCTGCGCCTTTGCCTGATCTATCTGCCGACTTGCGGTAAGGATTGCAGCATCTCCCTGTGTCAACACATCCGTCAGTTTCTGTATATTATCCTGCAATACCGGAATACCTTCTTCAATCTGAGCTATCCCGGCTTCAACTGCTGGAAGCCCTTCGTTAATCTGCGTCAATCCGGCTTCGATCTTTGTCTGGTTTTTCTGAATCTCCGCTTCGGCAGCTTTCGCCTCCAGTTCCATTTTATCCAGATTTGCTTTCAATTCAGTCAACTTCTCTTCCATTGCTGTTTTTTCAGCTTCCAACTGTTCTAACTGAGCCTTTAATTCCGGATCTTCTTCTCCTGCTTCCTGCTTCCGGTCGTATTCTTCTTTCAGTGCCTCATAGTTCTGTAAAAGAAGTTCATACTGTGTATTTAGTTCTTCATAAGACTTTTTCAACGGCTGATAAATCTGCTGATACGCAGACTGATAGTCTTCTGCCTGTTGCTGCAATTCTTCCTTTGCTTTCAGAAGCTCGTCTTTCTTTTGCTGCATCTGTGTCTGTTGCGCTAAAAGTTCTTGTCTCTGATCTTCCAGACTTTCTTCCTGCTCTTTTAGTTGTGCCAGCTGATTTCTTAATGTTGTAAGTGCAATCTGTTTTTCGCTAAGTTCCTGTGCACCCTGCTCAACTTGTGCTTTGGACTGATCCAGCTCCTTTTGCTTTGATATCAGAAGATTTCTCGACTGCTCCAGTTCAAGCTTCGAAGCTGCCAGCTGATTTCTTCCTCGTTCAAGTTCTTTCTGCGCTGCATCAAGTTTCTCTCTTGCACTTGCAAGTTCTTCTTCCGCCTCTTTTTTTCCATCCGCCAGATCCTGCTCTGCCTGAGCTAACTCATCTTGTGCTTCATCCACTTTTTCCTGCGCTGTCGAAGTAATCTCATCATATCTGGCCTGTTCTCTTTCCGCTTTAATTGCCTGAACCTTTTTCAGCACAGAATCCACATGTTCTTCATATTCTTTCGTAAATGCAGTCGCTTCCTTTGCACCTTCAACCTGCACTGTAATCTCTGTATACACATCTAATGAAAATGCTTTCTCCGGAACGCAAAGAAAGGCACTGACACTTCCATTTCCAATTGTTGTACTGCCTCTGTGAAATGCAATATACTCCGGACTGCTGACCGTACCAACAATGGTAAATGTATCTGTCTTAAGTGTATCTTCCAAAGAATCCGAAGTCCCACTCGATAATGTGATCTTATCCCCAATCTTCAGATTCTTTCCATCCAGATAATCTGCATCTATTACACATTCATTTTCCTTTTCCGGAAGCCTGCCATCTTCTAACTGAACTTGATTCATCTTATCCTGGAGCGCCATAACATGAACTGCTACCTGGTTTCCCCGAATCGTACAAAGTACATCTGTTGCATAGCTTCCTTCTGCATCCAATACACCATCCACAGCACGAATTGCATCCAGATCATCTTTTGTCAGTCCCATTGTACTCATTACCTGAATATCCATCAGGTTCTTCTCATCGAAATATGCATCTCCTGAATATCTCATATCCGGCTCTGATGCACGGATTCCGGAAAAGAATGCACATCCTATCGCAACAATAAAGAAAATGGATAAAAAACGTCCAAGGCTATGACGGATCTCCATATAAAAGTTTTTTCGTAATGCTTTCTTCATCCACATCCCCTACCATTCAATTTCATCAATCGAAGTCGGATTCTCATTAGATTCTATTCTTGCTACCTGTCCATTTTTTATATGAATCAATCGATCTGCCATCGGCGCAAGTGCCTGATTATGTGTAATGATAATAACTGTCATTCCCTTTTCTCTACACATATTCTGAAGTAATTTCAAAATTGATTTTCCTGTATTGTAATCCAATGCACCTGTTGGCTCATCACAAAGCAAAAGCTTTGGGTTCTTCGCTAATGCTCTCGCGATTGAAACTCGCTGCTGCTCACCGCCGGAAAGCTGTGCCGGAAAATTATTCTTCCGTTCCCCCAGACCAACTTCCTCCAAAACTGCCTGTGCATCCAACGGATCCTTACTGATCTGCAATGCAAGCTCAACATTTTCCAATGCGGTCAGATTCGGCACAAGATTATAAAACTGAAAAACAAATCCGATGTCATCTCTGCGGTATCCTGTCAGCTGTTTGGAATTATAAGCTGTAATATCTTTTCCATCTACATACAGCTTCCCGCTTGTTGCCGTATCCATTCCGCCGAGAATATTAAGCACAGTTGTCTTACCTGCACCACTTGGTCCAACGATTACAACAAGTTCTCCCTGCTCAATCGAAAAGCTGATGTGATCCACTGCATGAATCTCAACTTCACCCATTTTATAAGTTTTCGTGATATCCTGCACTTTAACGAATTCCTTCATCTACATTCTCCTGACTCTTTTTCTCTTCTTCTGCATCTCTCCTGGCAAGCAGTCTGTTGCTCTTTTCTTCGATTCTCTACAGGCGCAGTTTCTCCCACTCTTCTCCTGCACCAAATGTTTCATGAAAACGTTTCGGAAGCGGTGTATCCTGGAATAATTTCTTCTGATACTGTACGATCAAACTCGCAGCTAACGGCACTGCACCTGAATATTGCCGTTTCAAAACCTTACAATATTTCTGACATAACGGATCTGGCTTTACACTCATCACTATGTCATGCAATGAATCGTATTTCCCCACTGCCTTCATCCCAAGAAACAACGCTTTTCGCTTTCCAGATGTCGGTGCCAGAAACAGCTTATGATAAAAAACCATCCCTTTTAATGCCTTATAGATCTGCTCGGCTGTTACATCTTTGAAAAATGGTGCGATCACTTCCGCATACTCCATCTTCGGCTGAATGTGCTTTGCTGTCAGATAGCGCAAAGGATCATGATAATCTTCCGTCAGCATCATTCGATCCAGTTCCATCTCAATCTCATTATGTGAAACTCTTCCTACCTGCATAATTTTTTCAACATAAGGATGACATTCACTGTCTAAAGCAAAATGACAGATAAATCCATAAATATATGCACGAGCCGCTGCCGGATCTTTTGCGTTCTCAATCACTTCAACAGCATGATGGAAAAACTCATCGGCAAATTGTTCATGAAGTGTATGCCCCTGTTCATTCACCGGATCTTTCTTTAATGCATTATAATAAAATAAGATATCCGGTCCATGTAACCCAATATCAAACAACTCTCTATGCGCTTCTATAGAATTCTGAAGGGGTCTTGGAAGTGCGCTGAGCACCTCTTTTCCGAATTTATAATGTGCGTATGTTGTTGGCATAAGAAACCTCTCCTTTTTCCGAATTTTCTTGTTAAGATTTATAATTACTCATATTATTATATTAACACATTCTTCCCTGTCTGACAGTAATTATCTTTATAAAAAATATGTGAAATGACATTAAAAATGCTAAATTTTTACTGCTTTTTCACTTCTTTTAACGCAATAATCACTTGACATTTATATTTCTTTTTACTATATTAGTATGTACAGCACACAAGAGAATGTGTCTGTTACAGTAGAGAGTATTTATTACTCTACCCTGATCAGGGCTTGTACTGGTTTCGACAGGGATCTCGAAGATGGAGAAGCTATCCGTAGGCTGATGCGTTAAATTGCAAACTTAAAATTAAACGCTAACGATAATTTCGAATTAGCTGCAGCCTAAATGCTGCATGTCAGCCCTGAAGCACTCACACTTTAGGAATCTGGCACCGACTATGTGAGAAACGATGACGGCAAAGCTTTGAGCTGTCAGGCGTATTATGAAGCTACTAAACCCGTAAGGATGTTAGTTTTCGTACGGCAGAGGGAATGTCAAATAACTGACTATGATAGTAGAAGTACATGGGACAGGTTTTTGGACGCGGGTTCGATTCCCGCCAGGTCCACTTTTTAATGAAAAGTGTGAAGACTTTAAAATAACGGCATTATATCTCGTAAGATGAGATGCAATGCCGTTATTTTTTGAATAATATCCTTGCCTCCAAATGGAATGCATAAAACAAAAAACTCTGAGATTCTTGCAAATATTGACTTCACAAAAATCTCAGAGAAAAAATAATGCCGCAGACCGGAATCGAACCGTTTTAAGTAATCAAAAATACTGATAGAAA
>OGOO01002022.1_pt1 | contig 15718 bp, 9 predicted proteins | sample 1552651 | NCBI WGS metagenome assembly OGOO01 (sample SAMEA2580118, study PRJEB22360) | human gut metagenome | biome: human gut; feature: human-associated habitat; material: faeces | place: Denmark | collected 2008/2010 | reverse complement strand
AAGTGAAGGGTAGCGGATTTGATGCGGGAGCCGGACTCTACTATCTGCATGGCAACTGGTATGTGGGACTTTCCGCACAGCATCTTACCTCTCCAACCATCGAGCTGGGAGAAACCAATGAGCTTAAGATTGACGCAACGTATTATTTGACTGGCGGATACAATATTAAGCTCCGAAATCCGTTTTTAACTATAAAGTCGTCTGCCCTCGTGAAGTATGACGGAACGGCATGGCGAGGCGACGTTACCGGGCGATTGGTTTACCAATACGACAAGCGTCTGCTCTATGGCGGCTTGACCTACAGTCCTGACAATTCCGTAACTTTCCTGGTGGGCGGTTCCTTCCATGGCGTCATTCTGGGTTACAGTTATGAATGGTACACCTCGAAGCTGAGCTTTGGCAACGGAAGCCATGAGCTTTACATCGGATACCAGATGGATTTGAACCTGGTAAAGAAAGGTAGAAACAAACATCAAAGTGTAAGAATACTCTAAGAAGAAGATTAAGAATATGAACCGTAATATGAAGAAAAGTATAATGCTCCTCAGCTCGCTGGTGGCTCTCCTGACCCTCAGCGGTTGTTTCGGCGCCAAGTCTAGCTCGATGGCAGGCAGAGGCGGTGAGGTGGTTGGAGTTGGCGGAAGAAGTTTCGCTGAACCTGCCCCATACGGCATGGTGAAGGTGAACCGGGGATTCCTGAAGATGGGTCTGGAAACCCAGGATTCTTTGTGGGGACAGAAGACGCCTCGCAAGGATGTTTCCGTGGATGGCTTCTGGATGGATGATACGGAAATCACCAACTCAGAATACAAGCAGTTTATCGCCTACGTGCGCGATTCCATCCTCCGTACCCGTCTGGCTGACCCTGCCTATGGCGGCGACGAGACTTACATGATTACCGAGGATAAGAACGGCGACCCTGTAACTCCACAGATTAACTGGAAGAAGCAGTTGCCTAGAAAGCCAAACGAGGATGAGAAGAGAGCGATGGAAAGTCTCTATACTTCCAATCCTGTGACAGGCGAAAAGCTGATAGACTGGCGACAGCTGAACTACAAATACGAGATTTACGATTATACCGCTGCGGCACTCCGCAGAAACCGTCTGAACCCGCAGGAGCGCAACCTGAATACCGATGAGCAGGTGAATGCCAACGAGGTGGTGATGATTTCTAAGGATACTGCCTATGTGGATGATGAGGGACGAATCATCAGCGAAACCATCAACCGCCCGTTGAGCGGACCATGGGACTTCCTTAATACCTACATCGTGAATGTGTATCCAGACACCACCTGCTGGGTGAATGATTTCCGCAATTCAGACAACGAGGCTTACTTGAGAAGTTATTTCAGTAATCCGGCATACAATGATTATCCGGTGGTGGGCGTTACTTGGGAGCAGGCAAATGCTTTCTGCGCCTGGCGTACTGACTATCTGCTGAAAGGTCTGGGGCCTGAAGCCCGATTCGTGCAGCGTTATCGCTTGCCTACTGAGGCAGAATGGGAGTATGCGGCAAGAGGCAAGAACCAGAACGAGTTCCCTTGGGAGAACCAGGACGTGAAGAACGGAGACGGATGCTTCTATGCCAACTTCAAGCCAGACCGCGGTAACTATACCAAGGACGGCAATCTGATAACCAGCAAGGTGGGCATCTACTCGCCCAACTCAAACGGACTTTATGATATGGCAGGTAACGTGGCAGAATGGACCAGTACCATCTATACCGAGGCTGGTGTGGATGCTATGAACGACCTGAACCCTGAGTTGAAATACAATGCAGCGAAGGAAGACCCTTACCGCTTGAAGAAGAAGAGCGTGAGAGGCGGTTCCTGGAAAGATCCGGAATCGTTCATCCGTTCGGCATGGCGCTCCTGGGAATATCAGAACCAGCCACGTTCGTATATCGGATTCCGCTGCGTGCGCAGTCTTGCCACCACATCGAGTGCAAAACAGAAACCATCAAAGTACAAGAATAGGAGATAATAAAAATGAGCGAATATAGTAAGTTTAATATCGTATATCATCTGCAGAAATGGATGGACAGTGTGCCTGGACAGACCTTTCTGAACTATGCTTATAGTTGGGGTGCATCTGTCGTTATCTTGGGTACCCTCTTTAAGTTGACCCACTTGCCGGGAGCCAATTTCATGTTGTTTGCCGGTATGGGTACAGAGGTGCTCGTGTTCTTTCTTTCAGCCTTCGACCGTCCTTTTGACAAGACAGCCGATGGTAGAGATATTCCTACTCATGTTACTGAGGAGTATTTGGAGACTGGAAAGGTTACTTATGGGGAGACTGAAGAAGCAGCGGCATCTGCTGCATCCGGTTCTCCTGTAGTTGCTGGTGGTCAGACCATCATTATTGGTGGTGGAAACATCGGCGGTGGTGCAGAGCAGATTGACGAGAGCGTTGCTGCAGCCGGTGGCAATACTGCCTGGGTTTCTGCTCAGCAGGGGGTTACCCCAGAGATGGCTGATGCACAGAACAATTATGTTGAGGAATTGAAGAAGCTTGTTGAAACCCTTGAAAAGGTGAATGAGCAGAGTACCCGTTTGACCCGTGACAGCGAGGAGATGGAGAACCTGAACCGTACGCTCACAGGTATCAGCAAGGTTTACGAAATGCAGTTGAAGGGTGCCAGCCAGCAGATTGGTACTATCGACCAGATTAATGAGCAGAGCCGCAAGATGGCCCAGCAGATTGAGCAGTTGAACAAGATTTACGCACGTATGATAGAGGCGATGACCGTAAACATGCGTGCTGCAGCTCCTCAGGTAAAGAGTGAAGAGTAAAGAAAAGTATTGAATTTAGCAAATTAATATAAATGGCTATAAAGAAAAGACCCGTTTCACCACGCCAGAAGATGATTAACCTGATGTACGTCGTCCTGATGGCTATGCTTGCGTTGAACGTCTCTACGGAGGTGCTCGACGGATTCTCTATTGTGGAAGACAGTCTGAATCGAACCACAGCCAACTCTTCCGCAGAGAACAATGCAATCTATAGTGACTTTGCCGATCAGATGAAGCAAAACCCTACCAAGGTAAGGGAATGGTTTGAAAAGGCTAAGCAGGTAAAGGACATGAGTGATGCGCTCTATAACTTTGCACAGGATCTGAAGGTTGCTATCGTAAAAGAGGCTGACGGCAAGGATGGCGACGTGAGCAATATCAAGAACAAGGAAAACCTGGAGGCTGCCGGCATCGTGATGCTTGCACCGGGTACGGGCAAGGGAAAGAAACTCTATACGGAGCTGAATCGCTATCGCGACCGCATCCTGCAGCTGGTAACTGATGAGCATCAGAAGAAAATCATAGCCAGCAACTTCTCTACCCAGGTGCCTAAGGGCGAGAAATATCTGGGTAAGAACTGGCAGGAATACATGTTTGAGAATATGCCAGTGGCTGCAGCCGTGACCATGCTCTCGAAGATTCAGAGCGATGTGCGTTATGCCGAGGGAGAAGTGCTGCACAACCTGGTGGCGAATATCGACATGAAGGATATCCGTGTGAACAAGCTCGATGCCTTCGTGATTCCTGAGAAGACTACGCTTTATCCGGGCGAAAGATTCAATGCCAACATCGTGATGGCTGCCGTGGATACTACCCAGCAGCCGGAAATCTATGTGAACGGCATGAGAGTGAACAGCGCCCGTGGACAGTATAGTTTCACGGCAGGTGGAGTGGGAGAACATCAGTTCTCCGGCTACATTCTGATGAACAATGCCAAGGGCGACGTGATGAAGCGCAACTTCATCCAGAAATATAGCGTGATTCCGGCACCTAATTCGGCAACAGTGGCGGCAGACCTGATGAACGTGCTCTATGCAGGTTTTCAGAATCCTATCAGTATCAGTGTGCCGGGCGTGCCAGCCAATGCCGTCTCTGCATCGATGACTGGCGGTTCGTTCGTATCGAAGGGCAACGGTCATTTCGTGGCACCCCCAGCGGCTGTGGGCAAGGATGTAACCATCCATGTAACGGCACGCGACAAGGGGCAGACCCGCACGATGCCTCCATTCGTATTCCATGTAAGAAAGTTGCCAGATCCGACGGCTTACCTGGCATTGGGAACCACCCGTTTCCGTGGCGGCGGTCTGGCGAAGGCATCCCTGATGGGTGCCACTGGCATCCATGCAGCCATCGACGACGGATTGCTGGATATACCTTTCAGGGTGTTGAGTTTCGAGACCGTCTTCTTCGACAACATGGGTAACGCCATCCCATTGGCATCAGCAGGCTCCAACTTCTCCGACCGTCAGAGAAACGAGTTCAGAAAGCTTTCTCGCAGTCGCCGTTTCTATATTTCGCATATCAAGGCTGTGGGTCCGGATGGTATCACAAGAAATCTGCCTACTGCGATGGAAGTAATCGTGAAATAAATTAGTAAAATTTCAAAGTTCAAAATAATGAAAAAGATATTGTTCATATTCATGCTCTTGGGAATGGTGCAGGGCATCGTGGCACAACCTCAGGCACGCCGTAAGCAGGCGGCAAAGGAGGCGGCTGCAAAGAAATCGAATGCCGGCAACATTACCACCCGTGCACAAATCTCTTTCCCTACTGCTGCTCCTATGGAGGAGGACGTGGTATGGAGAAGAGACATCTATCGTGAGCTGAGTCTTACCGATAATGCCAATGCCGGATTGTATTATCCTGTAGAGCCTATGGGCAACCAGATGAACCTCTTTACCAACATCTTCAGATTGATGATGACCGGTAAGGTGGCGGTGTTCCAATATCGTCTGGATGGTAACGAGAGTTTTACGGCAGCAGACAGGGTAGACCCGAAGTCTTTCCTGGACAACTATCATATCTATTATGAAAAGAAGGCAAACGGAAGAATCTCGCTCGACAACAGCGACATTCCTTCCAGAGAAGTGAAGGCATATTATATTAAGGAGTCAACCTATTTCGACCAGCGAACTTCCACCTTCCATACCAAGGTGTTGGCACTTTGTCCTATCATGACCCGTGATGATGACTTCGGTGATGGCGGAACCAAGTATCCGCTTTTCTGGGTGCGCTACGACGACCTGGCTCCTTATCTTGCCAAGCAGCAGATAATGACCAGCAATCTGAACAATGCGGCAGTGATGAGTGTGGATGATTACTTTGTGAGAAATCAGTATAAAGGAAAAATCTACAAGACCAACAATATGTTGGGACAAACTTTGGCGCAGTATTGCCACTCCGATTCGGCTCTGGTAAAGGAGCAGAAGCGAATTGAGGGCGAACTGGCTACCTTTGAGAAGAATCTCTGGGGAAACCAGGAGAAGAAGGATTCGCTCGACAGTATTGCCAAGGCGGACAAGAACGTAAAGGGCAAGGTGAAGAAGGAGAAGAAGAGCAATCGCCGTGGCGGTTCTTCTTCCAGCAAGCAGGCTAAGGTAAGGGAGAAGCGCAGCAACAGCAGTTCTTCTTCTGCATCCAGCGGTTCTGCCCGAGTAACCGTGCGCCGCCAGAGACATTAGAAAATGAATCACAACGAGTGTGATAATAGAAAAATAGAATTTTAATTTTAAAAGGTAGAAAAAATGAAGAAGATTTTATCTTTTGTATTTTTAGTAGCAGCAATGATGTTTGCTACTAGCGCTAACGCCCAGGTAAAGTTCGGTTTGAAGGGCGGTTTGAATGTGACAAGCATGTCGTTTAGCGAGGATGTATTTGATGCTTCCAACAAGACTGGTTTCTTTGTTGGTCCTATGGTTAAGTTTACTGTGCCTATCGTAGGCTTGAGCTTTGATGCTGCAGCCTTGTACGACCAGAAAGAGGCTGACGTTAAGTATGCCGGTACTGATGGTGAACTGGGTAAAGTCAACGTGAAGCAGCAGTCTATCAACATCCCTGTGAACGTGCGTTATGGCTTCGGCTTGAGCAGTTTGGCAAATGCCTTTGTTTTTGCTGGTCCACAGTGGGGTATCAATGTGGGTGGCAAGAACTTCAAGTGGAATGAGACAAGCAGCTATTCTCTGAAGAAGTCAAACTTCAGCGTAAATGTAGGTGCTGGTGTTACCCTGTTGAGCCATCTTCAGATTTCAGCCAACTACAACATCGCTTGTGGCAAGTCGGCTGATGCCAGCCTTGTCAAGGCTGCCGAGGCACTTACCAATGCAGGCAAGGACAAGAGCCGCAACAACTCTTGGCAGATTGCCTTGGGTTACTGGTTCTAATGAGAAGTTAGACAGTACACTTCACAAGTTTATACATTAAAATATATAAAAGCAGGTACCCCTAGTTGGGTATCTGCTTTTTTTTTGCTATCTTTGCAGAACTTTAGATCGTAAAAAGAAAAGGAGAACGTTATAACATGAGATACGTAGATGTGATATTGCCCCTTCCGCTCGACGGAACCTTTACCTATTCTATCCCCGAAGGGATGGAAGAGAAGGTTGTGCCCAACATGCGCGTGCTTGTTCCATTGGGCAAGAGCAAGAAGTATATCGCGATGGTTGTTGATGTGCATTCGGAAAAGCCGGAATTCACCTGCAAGCCCATCGAGGCGGTGCTCGACGAATATCCGTCGCTCCTTCCCCAGCAGATGCGTCTCTGGCAATGGATCAGCGAATACTACATGGCTCCCCTGGGCGATGTGTTTGGTGCTGCCATGCCATCGGGCATGAAATCTACGGAGAAATTCAAGCCCAAGATGGAACTTTACGTGGAGCTGGCTAGCAGTTATCGCAATGAACAGGCTCTGCACGTGGCACTCAATATGGTGCAGCGTGCCCTGAAGCAATCGAAGGCCTTAACCACCTTCCTTGCCCTTTCCCATTGGGACAGTCTGGAGGGTGATACGCCCAGGGAAGGCATCAAGAAGGTGACCAAGGAGGAGCTGATGAACGAGGCACGATGCACGGCTGCAGCTGTCAAGGCGCTCATCGACCGAGGCATCCTCTTTACCTATGAACTGGAGGTGGGCAGACTGAACACATCGGGCGAATCGCATTTCGAACTCATCAAGCCGCTTTCCGAAGCCCAGCAGGATGCCTACAATCAGATACTCCTGAAGATGATGAATAAGAACGTGGTGCTTCTGCATGGTGTGACTTCGAGTGGAAAGACTGAAATCTACATCCATCTTATCAGGAAAGCCATCGAGGAACATAAGCAGGTGCTTTATCTGCTGCCCGAAATCGCCCTGACGGTTCAGATTATGGAGCGACTGCACAAGGTGTTTGGCGACCGGCTCGGCATCTTCCATTCTAAATACAGTGATGCGGAGCGTGTGGAAATCTGGCAGAAGCAGCTATCGGGACATCCTTATGATGTAATCCTGGGAGCGAGAAGTGCCGTTTTCCTGCCTTTCCAGAAACTGGGACTTGTCATCATCGACGAGGAGCACGAGAACTCTTTCAAGCAGCAGGACCCATCGCCACGCTATCATGCCCGAAGTGCCGCCATCGTACTTGCCAGCATGTATCCGGAGGCAAAGGTGCTGCTGGGTACGGCTACGCCATCGATGGAGAGTTACTACAATGCGCAGCAGGGCAAGTATGGACTGGTGGAACTGAAGACGAGATTCAAGGACATTCAATTGCCGGAGATTCAGGTGGTGGATGTGAAGGACCTTCGCCATAGAAAGATGATGACGGGGGCTTATTCGCCACAACTCTTGGCGGCGGTGAGGGAGGCTTTGAAGAATGGTGAGCAAGCCATTCTCTTCCAAAACCGAAGGGGATTTGCACCGATGATAGAGTGCAAGGTGTGCGGATGGGTTCCGAAATGCAAGAACTGTGATGTTTCGCTCACCCTGCATAAGAGCATCAACCTGCTGACCTGCCATTATTGCGGATTCACCTATCCCGTGCCTACGGTATGCCCTAACTGCGGTAGTACGGAATTGATGGGACGAGGTATCGGAACGGAACGCATAGAAGACCAAATAGCCGAGATTTTCCCTGAGGCACGTATCGCCCGCATGGATCTGGATACCACCCGTACGCGCAATGCCTACGAGCGACTGATTAGCGACTTCTCATCGGGAAAGACCAATCTTCTGATTGGTACGCAGATGATATCCAAAGGTCTCGACTTTGACAAAGTGAGGGTTGTGGGTATTCTGAATGCCGACTCGATGCTGAACTATCCTGACTTCAGAGCCTACGAGCATGCCTTCATGATGATGGCGCAGGTGAGCGGAAGAGCCGGAAGAAAGGGTAAGCGGGGACTCGTGATTCTGCAGACCAAGAATCCTACGCTTCCTATCATCAGTCAGGTGGTACATAATGATTACGAAGCCCTCTTCAAGGGCATCCTGGAAGAGAGAAGAATGTTTCATTATCCACCGTTCTTCCATCTTATCAACGTGTTCCTGAAACATAAGAATGAGAAGGTTTGCCAGCAGGCAAGTCTGGAACTCGGCAAGACGCTGAGAAGCTGGTTTGGCGAAAGAGTGCTCGGACCGGATAAGCCGGCTGTGGCACGTGTAAAGACAATGAATATCCGCAAGATTGTCATCAAGCTGGAGAATGGTATCGACCAGAAGAAGGTGCGCGAATATCTGAAGTATGCCCAGCAGATGATGGCAAAAGATCCGAGGTATGGAGCTTTGCAGATATATTATGATGTGGATCCGCAATAATCAGACAGATGATTGCTGCTACAAAATAAAAAAATGGCTATCCCAATCGAAGGAAAGGGATAGCCTTTTTTGCATGTTTGTAGTTATGACTGATCTATTATGTTTAGGAAACATAAGTCTAATTCTACTTTTTTCAACCTCTTCTTTAGAAGTTGATATCGAGACCCACCGCAAACACATTGTTGTTACGGGTGTAGTCAGAGGTGTAGTTGATGCTCTTGTCTGCACTGAGCTGAACATTCTCTGAGGTCTTCTTATGCTGATAGAATGTATGGAAGTAAGCCACGTTCAAATCCATCTTCTTGTTGATGTGGTAAACACCACCGACGGCAGCAGAGTTAGAACCAACAACGAATGACTTGTCATCCATATACTCATCGCTCAAGCCATAGTTGGTGTTCTGCCAACCTGTACTCAAGGTAATCTTCTTGTTGACATCCACCTCAACACCTGCGTTGTACTCTAAGGTACCACGGTCCAATTTCTCCTGACGATTGTTGTATGATGTAGCGTGCTTGTCGTCGAACCAGTGGAAACCTACGTTTACGCGTACGGCATTTACAGGGCTGTAACCTACACCAAGTGCCAGGTATGCAGGAATATCGCCTGCAATCTTCTTGCCATCTGCGTATTCGCCGATAGCCTTATCAAGCTTGGTGTCGAACTGGGTCTTCAACTGACCCATTGCTCCCTGGATGGTGGCGTTATTCAAGATAGCATCAGCAGCCTGCTCAGGTACACCGCCTGCGATGTAAGCATTGCGGAGGTTGTCAGGAAGGTTACCGATACTAGGCACCTGGTTTACTGACTTGTTCTTCAAGCGAATGCGAGTTTTGAACTCGTATTTAGCTGCGAAGTTCCACTTGCCAGTCTTGAAATCCACACCAATAATAGGAGTGAAGCCCACACCGCTCTGGTCACAGCTCAACTCAATGTTGGCAGCAGTTTCCTTGGTTGGGTCGAGCACCTTATAGAGAGGCATGTTGCCTACCTTGATATCTTCTACATATCCGTAGTAGTTGGTAGATGCATAGACACCGCGTACACCAGCGAATGCGCTGAAGTTGTCGCTGAACTTATAAGCTGCACCCAGAGAGAGGCCATAGTAGTACTGGCGACCGTGCATATAACTGTTGTAGCTATATTGTCCCTTTTTTCCGAAAGCATTTTCGCCAGTGAATACGGCTGGAACTCCATACTGTGAAGCCACCTGATCCACAGCACCTGCCAACTGGCAAGCTGCCAAAGCAGTTTCGGCAACAATCTTCTCGAAAGAGCCCAATCCATCGTCGAAGGTACACTTTCCACCTCCACCAGTGAGGGCGAAGCCAGCCTGAAGAGACCATTTGCCCTTGTTATAGGCATATTGGAAAGAAGGGATGACAGGCGCAAACGCCTTACCCTTGAACTCGCGTGGAGTAGTAGGATTGTTCACATTGTTAGTGAACAATGGATAATCATTTTCAATGCTACGTGTCTGGTAAGCCAACTGCCAGTTGATGGCAAGATGCTTTCCTTCACCCATGAATACAACGCCGGCTGGATTGTAGTAAACGCCGTCAATACCGATAGAAGCCTCACGGCTCATCATTCTGTTGAATGCAACATGCTGGTTGGTATTAGTGAGCAAACCACCTGCAAAAGAAGGTGCTGCACAAGCCATCGCAATGGCTAAACTAACTAATTTTGCTTTCTTCATTTTAATAATATTAAATAAAAACGTCCGCAAAGGTAACTATAATGTTCTATTTCTCTATTGAAACGGGGATTTATTTAAAATATATTAACGCAAAAACTCCTTTTTCTTGCACAGTTCTACAATATTGTGCAAGAAAAAGGAGTTTTTAAGATGTAAAAAGGCAAGGCGTAAGTGCTTAGCTTTCCGCCTTTTCTATCATTTTTTCCTCGTTTTGAGCTTCCTCCTGTTCAGGAGTGTCACTCTTTGCATTTTTCTCAGCCTTCGTATTCATGTGAGGGTAAGAGATGCGGGTATGATAGATGGCCTTGAGTCGCTCTGTCAATACAAGCTTGGCGAGGGCGATGTCGCGGAAGGTGATAGGACATTCCTTGAAGAAGCCCTCTGCCACCTGTCCGTCGATGAGTTTGTTTACCAGGTTGCTGATGCTCTCTTCTGTGTATTCATTGAGCGAGCGGGAAGCTGCTTCCACGGTATCAGCCATCATCAGAATGGCCTGTTCGCGGGTGAATGGGTTCTGTCCCGGATACTGGAATAGTGATTTGTCCACCACCTCAGTAGGGTGCTCATTGCAATAATTTACATAGAAATACTTGGTCAGGCCTGTGCCGTGATGGGTGGTGATGAAATCCTTGATGATGCCCGGAAGTCCCACCTTTTCTGCCATCTTCAGACCCTCGGTTACGTGGCTGATGATGATCTGGGCACTCTCCAGGTCGCTCAACTGGTCGTGTGGATTCACGCCCGCCTGGTTCTCCGTGAAGAACACTGGGTTGGTCATCTTTCCGATGTCGTGATAGAGTGCGCCCGTACGTACCAGCAGACTGTTGGCGCCGATGCGGTTGGCAATCTCTGCCGCCAGGTTACCCACCGTGATGGAATGCTGGAAGGTGCCCGGTGCAATCTCGCTCAGGTTGCGGAGCAATCCCTTGTTGGTGTTAGACAGCTCGAAGAGGGTGACATTAGAGGTGAATCCGAAAGTCTTCTCGATGATATACATGAGCGGATAGGACAGCAGCAGGAAGATGCCATTCACGGTGAAATAGGTGTACATGCTGCGGTCGATGTTGAACACCTGGTTGTCCTGCATCAGCTGGAGTGCGAGATAGACTATGCCGCTGCTCAGGGTGACCAGCAGGGCTGTGATGAATATCTGCGAACGCTTGGAAAGTTCACGCAGGCTGTAGATGGCAACCAGACCTGATGCCAGCTGTACGATGATAAACTCGTACTGGTATTTCACCGCAGCCGCACAGATGAGGATCATCGTGACATGGGTGATGAATGCCGTTCGGGAATCCATGAACACGCGCACAAAGATAGGGGCCATGGCGAATGGGATGATGTAGACGCTGAAGAAATTGTGCTTCATGATGAGTGACACGAAGATAGGGAACAGCGTAATCATTGCATAGAGCATGGTGATGCTGCGAGGCTTGTCGAAGTAATCCTTGCGGAACAGCGTGAGATAGCTGGTGAACATGATGACGAGGAGGAAGATAAAAAGTACCTGGCCGATGATGGTGGTGGTAAGTTCATCCTCGGTGGAACTGCGGCGCTTCGTCTCTTTTTCAAAGGATGTGAGCACCCGATAGTTGGAAGGGGTGATGACTTCACCACGGTCGATGATTTTCTGACCGCTCATCACCATGCCGCTTGCCAGCGGAATGCTGCTCAGCAAATCGGTCTTCTCCGTCTCCGAGCGTTCCTTGTCGTATATCAGGTTAGGCTCCACGTAGTCGTTCAGGTTGCAGCGTGATAGAATCTGTCGCTGTTCGGCAATCTGCTGGTTGAAGAAAATGCGTTCGTATGCAGCAATGGTAGAGTAGAACGTACCGATGGGTACGCTCTTTACGTTCTTGCCGCTGATGATGCGGATCATGCTTGTGGAATCCTTGTAGATGCGATTGTACTCGGGGGTACTTACGATTCCCGTCTGGTAAACATGATGCAGCTGCTGGGCAACAAGCCCCACAAATTCCTTCGGCAATCCCGGGATGCCCTGGCTGAAGTCGTGGAGGAATCGCTTAACCTGTTCGTCACCCACGGTGGTGTTCACCGTATAGTAAGGTTGGAACTGCTTGAGCAGCGAATCCTGTTCGTGCTTGATCGACTCGTCAGTCTTGTAGATAGGAAAGTCGAAGGTGGCAATGACAGAACCATACATCCACGGTTTGCCTACATCGTAGCGGAACTGTCTGCCCTCATTGCGTGGCAGGAACCATACAATGATGGAAACGGTGAAGAGGATGAGGACGACCTTGGTGATGAAGTTGCGCCAGAAGTTCTCCTCCGGATTGTTAAATATGCTCATATTGTATCGCTTTGTTTAGTCGTGAATACTCTTGTTGTCTAACTCCTGATATGGGGCGAAAAAGCTGCTCATTTTCCTCAGTTTTGAGCAAAAAGACCACTTTTCTACGATTAATTCCCATTCACAGTGCGAAAATACGAAAAAAAACTATTATAATCGCAAAAAAAGATGTAAATTTGCAGAAAAATTTAAAATTAGCTATAAAATAAGACATGACAGATAGAAAAGTAAGAGTGCGTTTTGCCCCAAGTCCAACGGGTGCATTGCATATCGGTGGTGTTCGTACTGCCCTTTATAATTATTTGTTTGCCCGCCAGCATGGTGGTGAACTCGTGTTCCGTATCGAGGATACTGACTCTCATCGTTTCGTTCCTGGAGCCGAGGAATACATCCTGGAATCCTTCAAGTGGCTGGGCATCCAGTTTGACGAGGGTGTGAGCTTCGGTGGTGAGCATGGTCCTTACCGCCAGAGCGAGCGTCGCGACATCTATAAGAAGTATGTGCAGCAGCTTTTGGACAATGGCAAGGCTTACATCGCTTTCGATACTCCTGAGGAGTTGGAGGCTAAGCGTGCCGAGATTCAGAACTTCCAGTATGATGCTCATACCCGTATGCAGATGCGCAACTCCCTGACTCTCTCTAAGGAGGAGGTGGATCAGCTGATAGCCGACGGCAAGCAGTACACCGTTCGCTTCAAGATTGAGCCAGGACAGGAAATCCACGTCAACGATATGATCCGTGGCGACGTGAAGGTGATGAGCGACATCTTGGACGACAAGGTTCTCTATAAGAGTGCAGACGAATTGCCAACCTATCACTTGGCCAACATCGTAGACGACCACCTGATGGAAATCTCTCACGTAATCCGTGGTGAGGAGTGGTTGCCTAGTGCTCCATTGCACGTTCTTCTTTATCAGGCATTCGGATGGGAGGACACCATGCCTCGCTTCGCCCACCTGCCTTTGCTCCTCAAGCCAGAGGGTAAGGGTAAGCTCTCTAAGCGTGATGGCGACCGCCTTGGTTTCCCTGTATTCCCATTGGAGTGGCACGACCCTAAGACGGGTGAGGTTTCTTCCGGCTATCGTGAGAGTGGCTACTTCCCAGAGGCAGTGGTCAACTTCCTGGCACTCCTCGGCTGGAACCCAGGTACAGAGCAGGAAATCTTCTCTCTCGACGAGTTGGTGAAGGCATTCGATATCTCCCGCTGCTCTAAGGCAGGTGCCAAGTTCGACTTCAAGAAGGGTATCTGGTTCAACCACGAGTACATTCTCAAGAAGAGTGATGATGAGATTGCCAACCTCTTTGCACCAATTGTTGCCAACAATGGTGTAGAGGAGACTTTGGATAGAGTAAAGCAGGTGGTACACATGATGAAGGACCGTGTGAACTTCGTCTATGAGTTGTGGCCATTGTGCTCATTCTTCTTCATTCCTCCTACAGAGTATGATGCCAAGACCGCCAAGAAGCGCTGGAAGGAGTATTCTGCACAGCAGATGACCGAACTCGCTGAGGTACTCGAGGGCATTGAGGATTTCTCTATCGAGGGTCAGGAGCCTATCGTATTGAAGTGGGTAGAGGACAAGGGCTATAAGCTCGGTGACGTGATGAACGCCTTCCGCTTGACTCTCGTTGGTGAGGGTAAGGGTCCTGGCATGTTCGACATCTCTGCCTTCCTTGGTAAGGAGGAGACATTGCGTCGTCTTCGCAAGGCAATCGAAGTTCTGGGTTAATTTTCAGATATAAATATCTCTCTGGGGAAATGGCTGGCAGATGATGCGGCATTTTCCTCAGAGAGTTCACGTATTTATAGATAGTAACCAATATAAAGAAATATCATGATCTATAATATCGTAATATATTTCGTCCTTTGGGGCATAGCCGTCGCCAGCTTGTTTAATGAAAAGGTGCGCAAGATGTGGCGTGGCGAGCGTGAGGCTTTCAAGATATTAAAGCAGAAGGTGGATCCCAATGCCAAGTACATCTGGTTTCATGCGGCTTCGCTCGGCGAGTTTGAGCAGGGACGACCATTGATGGAGCAAATCCGCAAGGATTATCCTCAGTATAAGATTTTGCTCACCTTCTATTCTCCTTCGGGTTATGAGGTGCGCAAGAACTATGAGGGGGCTGATATCATCTGCTACATGCCTGTGGATACCCGCCTGAATGCCATCCGCTTCCTTCGGCTGGTACGTCCGGTGATGGCTTTCTTCATCAAGTATGAATTCTGGTCTAACTTCCTTCATATCCTGAAGCATCGCAATATTCCTACCTATAGTGTGAGCAGCATCTTCCGTGAGGATCAGGTGTTCTTCAAGTGGTATGGCAGAAGCTATGCGAATGTTCTGAAATGCTTTACCCGTTTCTTCGTGCAGAACGAGGAGAGCAAGCGATTGCTCGAAAGCATCGGTATCAAGGATGTGGATGTAGTAGGAGATACCCGTTTCGACCGTGTGCTCCAGATTAAGCAGGCGGCTAAACATCTGCCTATCTGCGAGGCTTTCAGAAGTGGGGTGGCGACGCCGGAAGGAAATATTTCTGTTTCTTCTTCTGCAGCTTCTTCTTCGGAGAATGCAGTTCATCCTGACTATAAGGTATTCGTTGCTGGTAGTTCCTGGCCTCCTGATGAGGAAATCTTTATCCGCTTCTTCAATGAGCATAAGGACTGGCGACTGCTGATTGCGCCTCATGTGATTGCTGAGGAGCATCTGAAACTGATTCTCTCCTTGCTGAAGGATAAGAAGGTGGTGCGCTATACGCAGACTACTCCTGAGGAGGCTGCCAAGGCTGATGTGCTGATTATCGATTGCTTCGGATTGCTGAGCAGCATGTATAATTATGGTGATGTGGCTTATATCGGCGGTGGTTTCGGTGTGGGTATTCATAATACCCTGGAGGCTGCTGTATGGAATATGCCGGTAATCTTTGGTCCGAATAACAAGAAATTCCAGGAAGCTCAGGGCTTGCTGAAGTCGGGGGGCGGTTTTGAAATCAATACCTATGAGGACTTCGATGGGCTGATGAGTTCCATGATGAACGATGAGGCTTTCCTGAAGCAGGCAGGCGATAAGGCAGGAGCCTTCGTGGCGAGCCTTTCGGGTGCCACCGGTAAGGTTCTGGCAAAGGTT